>Ga0233425_10004228_pt1 | contig 24490 bp, 15 predicted proteins | sample Watercolumn_Towu_2_FD_181712 | JGI IMG/M metagenome (GOLD analysis project Ga0233425, IMG submission 181712) | Freshwater microbial communities from Lake Towuti, South Sulawesi, Indonesia - Watercolumn_Towuti2014_140_MG | ecosystem: Environmental > Aquatic > Freshwater > Lake | place... | reverse complement strand
AGCCCCGCGGAATACGGGAGGGACGTTGAATCCAGCACCCAGAAATCCTCTGAGAATCGGGGATCGTCGACCCGGGTCACGCCGGCCGGTGAGAACCCCGGATTGACGGCGAAGCTTCGTGCCCCTGGGCGGAAGATCAGCAGGGGAAAACCGTGGAGCTCGAACCCCGGCCAGATCCGACCCCCGTGCTCCCGGCTCGTGTCGAACGCGAGCTGGATCGCCTCGAGCGCCTCCGCTTCCTTGGCCGACAGGGGAGTAGACCCCGGAATCACCGGCGTCGGTGACGGACAACCCGCCAGGAACAGTATCGAACAGAGAGCCAGGGGCCCGAGACGACGCACGTTCATGTCCGTCATGGTACCGCCGAATGGTCCTTGCGGGAAGCGAAAGCCCGCCCGCGTCTGCGCAGTTGCCGTCGGGCCGGGGGCGAATGTAGTATCGGCTCTGGAGGTGGTCGCATGATTCCTCGTATTGCGGTAGTCCAGCTCAACCCCACGCCGGGGGACATTGCCGCGAACTGCCGGCGGATGGTGGATGCCTTGTCCCAGGCCCGGAGCCGGGGGGCGGAGCTCGTCGTCTTCCCCGAAGAAGCGGTGACCGGCTACTGTATCGGAGACCTCAATCGCAACCGGATGCTCGTACGGGAGAGCCTTGCCGCGGCCGAGCAGGTGCTGGCACCGGCATCGCACGGTCTCGTGGCGGTGGTGGGGCTGGTGGCTCCGGAGGCGAATGCCAACTTGAACGACGGTGCCCCGGGGGCCCGCAACGCATTCCTCGTGCTGGAAGACGGCAAGATCGTGGGGAGGGGGGCCAAGGCCCTGCTGGTGGATGACGGAGTCTTCTATGACTCCCGGTATTTCCTCCCTGCAGCGGCCGAGGACATCCGGCCTGTGGAGGTGCGCCTGGCCACGACGGGGCCCTTCCGCCTGGGAATCGAGATCTGCCATGACATGTGGGATGACTTTTCGAAGGTGCGGCCGTCCACGCTCCTTGCGGAACGGGGGGCGCAGCTCCTGGTCGTGATCAACTCCTCTCCGTTCTGGTGCCGCCGCCACGCACAACGGGTGGAGACCGCAAGGCGTCGGGTGGCCGAGACCGGGATTGCGCTCTGCTACGTGAACACGTGCGGCGTGCAGGACAATGGGAAGAACGTGATCCTGTTCGACGGGGGCAGCTTCCTGCTGGACGAGAGGGGGCACATTGCAGCCCGCTGTCCCGATTTCCAGGACGGGGTGTTCCTGTTGCCCGACGACGGGGCCGCTGCCGTTCCGGGCGCAATGTCTCGTGCCGAGGAGCTGTTCCAGGCGCTCTGTTTCGGGCTGAAGGGCTTCTTCCGTCGCACGGGGTTTTCCGGTGCGGTGCTGGGCCTGTCCGGGGGGATCGATTCTGCCGTTTCCGCCTGCCTGCTCGTGACCGCGCTCGGCCGGGAGAACGTGCTGGCCCTGAACATGCCCACCCGCTTTTCCAGCCAGACGACGCAGGATTGCGCACGGGAGCTCGCCCGCCGACTTGGCGTGGAGTATGTCGTGCATGGAATCGAGGAGATCGTCCAGCGGAAGAAGACGTTCTACGAGGCGGTCTCCGGGGTCCCGATGAAGGGCCTTTCGTTCGAAAACGTCCAGGCGCGGGAGCGGGGCAACGTGCTCATGACCTGGGCCCAGGAGCGGGGGCGGCTCGTCATCGGCAATGGCAACAAGACCGAGTTCCAACGCGGGTATGCCACCCTTTATGGCGACATCGTCGGGGCCGTCATGCCGCTGGGAGACGTGGCCAAGACGGACATCTACCGCCTTGCCCGCCACATCAACATGACCCAGGGGAATCCCATCCCCGACGACATTCTGACCATCCCGCCGTCCGCGGAGCTGAGTGAGGCCCAGGATGTCACTCGGGGGCTGGGCGACCCGTTCGACTACGACATCGAGGCCCCCATGGGACAGGAGATCATCGAGCAGGTGCGGACCCCCGCCGAGCTCCGCTCGCTGTTCGAGTCCCGGGCGCTCGACCCCGACCTCTGGGCCCCGGTCCGCGGCGACCGCCCCGTCTATGACAAGCTCACTCCCGACCGCTTCGAGCAGTATGCCTGGGAGGTTTTCCGGGCCATCGAGGCCACCACCTACAAGCGCATCCAGGCCCCCCCGATCATCAAGGTCTCGGCCAAGGCCTTCGGCTTCGACTTCCGGGAGTCGGTCTTCGCTCGCCTCGTGCCTTGAGGATCCGACTGCGGAGGTCGGAGACCTTGGAGGGGTCGGCGGGGACCCAGCGCTGCTGGCGGATCTTGCGATCCAGCTCGCCCGGGTCGAGTTGGAGGCTCGTGACCAGGCGTCCGTCGAGGGAAAAGACATGGGCCCGGGACTTGGGACCCAGGACCACCACCGTGTTGCTGTGCGCATCGAAGTAGAAGCGCTCGTCCGCGGCCTTGTCGACGTCGGTCAATGCGTTGCGGATGGGGCGCTCGCCGTCCGAGTGCCGCTCCTCCGCATGAGTCGTGCGGTAGGTCCGAGGGCGGAACGCCCGCTCCACGTCGGCCTTGAGCCAGTTCAGGATGGGGCGTATCTGGGGTTCCAGCTCCATGCGGCGTCCCATGCGCTCCGACTGAACCATCAGCCGTCCGAGGCCATCGATCTTCTGCCGCGCAGTACGGATGATCAGGGCAAGCGCCGATGCCGGTGAAACCGGAGCGCTGTCCCCCGCGGCCGCTCCGATGGACTCGGGCGAGAGGCCGAGCAGGTTGAGACGGAGACGCCGGCGCTCGGTCCCGCTCCCGGTTTCCACGATCTGGAAAGTCAGGGCAACCCGCAGCGGCGGGTTTCGGGACAGGCGCAGGTCGGACGGAACCAGCCCGGCCACCACCTGGCCCAGCACGTTGTAGGTCACGCTGTTCCTGCCGAACGCGGGCAGCAGCTCTCCCTTGAGGTCCTCGCCGCTCTGGGCGATGGCCACCACCTCGGGCAGGTCCGCGTAGATTCGATCGACCCGCTCGTCCCCCCGCTCGAGGCAGAGGTTGGCGAACTCCTTGAACATCGGCTTTCCCGTGGCCGAAAAACCTGCGAACACCTGGTCCGGGTTCTCCGGAGCACCGTGAATGCACTCAGCGGATCGGCACTGGAAGCAGTAGACCCTCCCCAGCCGGAAGGAGGCGATGGCCTCCATTCCTTCCCGGACGCGGCGTCGAGCCTCGGTCACGAGCTGTTCGGCAGCGGTCTTGACCTGTTCGCCGGAGCGGATCGGCTCCGGGTCGATGGACAGGGGAAGCACCAGCTTGCCGGTCGGGATCGTTTCCCCCGGGGTCAGCCCGTACTCAGTCGCCAGGTGTCGCACGAGCGCGCTGAGTGCCTTGAGCGCTGCGGCTGCCAGGTCGGCCGGTGCGGCTGTGCGCTCGTGTGGTCGGTCGCTGCTGCGCTCCCTTCGGTGGTTGCTGCTACGGTCGGGCCGTTCGGGCGGACGGGTTGCCGATCCCCCGGGTTCCCCTGGAGCGGTGCGGCCCGGCCTGGACCGGCGATTGCGGCCTCGGTTACCGCGTTTCCCCTCCCCAGGCCGACTGTCCATTCGGTTTTCTCCTTCCTGTCCGGCTCAGAGCACCGGGGTGCCCGCCAGGTCCGGCTGTCGGCCGAACAGCTTCAGGGTGGTGGCAGCAACGTCGCCAAACGTCTTGCGGATTCCCAGGTCGATGCCTGCCGGCAGCCCGGGACCGTAGACCAGGAGGGGGACGAACTCCCTCGTGTGGTCGGTGTGTGCTGCGTGGCTCGGATCGCAGCCGTGGTCTGCAGTGACGATCAGCACGTCGTCCCGGGTCAGCATCGGGAGCAGCCGGCGCAAGAACCCGTCCCCTGCCTCCAGTGCCCGGGCATAGCCGGGGGCGTTGCGGCGGTGGCCAAACACCATGTCGAAGTCCACGAGGTTGACGAAGATCAGCCCTTCCCGCCCCTCCCGGACGAGCTCCAGGGTCTTTTCGAACCCGTCGTCGTTTCCCTCGGTGTGGACAGAGTGTGAAATACCGCGACCTGCAAAGATGTCCTCGATCTTGCCGACCCCGGTGACCGGAATTCCGGCCGCGGTGAGCCTGTCGAGCAGGGTAGGGGCCGGCGGCTCCATGCAGAAGTCCTTGCGGTTGTAAGTCCTCTGGAAGCTCCCCGGCTTCCCGACGAACGGGCGGGCGATGACGCGGGCCACGTGGAACGGGTCGAGGATCTTCCGGGCAACCACGCAGGCTCGGTACAACTCGGGGAGGGGAACGACTTCCTCGTGCGCCGCAACCTGGAACACCGAGTCCGCTGACGTGTACACGATGAGCTTGCCGGTGGCCATGTGCTCGGCCCCGAGCTGTTCCAGGATGACCGTTCCGCTGGCTGCCTTGTTGTAGAGGTACCCGAAGCCCGATTCCTTCTCGAAGGGCTCCATGATCTCGGCCGGGAATCCATCCGGGTACAGTGCGAACGGCTGCCGGCTGATGAGCCCGGCAATCTCCCAGTGTCCCGTGACCGTGTCCTTGGCCGGCGAGGCTTCCTGCATGCGGCCAAAGCAGGCCAGGGGCTTTTCTGCGGGTGGAACACCGGGCACGCCGACGATGTTGCCAAGCCCGAGACTGCCGAGCACCGGCATGGACAGCCCGCCTACCGATTCTGCTGCATGGGTCAGAGTATTGGCCCCGGCATCGAGGAACTCCGCGGCATCCGGCATGGCCCCAACGCCGACCGAGTCGAACACCACGATCAACACCCGTTTCATCGCAACCTCCTCAGCCCGACAGCGTGCAGCGGGCACGGCCAAACCGTAGCAACTATTCTGGCCGGCGTAAAGCGGGCACCGACTCGGTATTTTGCCAGCCAGCGGGACCGACGCTACACTGAGACCGGGCACTTGTCCCGGGAGGTCACCGTGCGTTTAGCCTCTGCTCTGCTGGCCCTGCTCCTGGCGTGTGGCTGCTCGGCTGCCGTCGGCGGGGACTACCAGGAGGATGGGCGCAGCACCAGGAAGTCCTCGCGATCCTCGAAGTCCGAGCGGGAAGCCAGGAAGAAGAGTGCCAAGGAATCCCCCTCCGACAAGGGGGAGGCGGCCTCGTCCAAGAGCAAGACCGGGAAGGGGGCGAAGAAGTCGGCGGGGAAGGCATCCAAGAACCAGGGGGTGGGCGGCGATGTCGCGACCGCGGCGCTTCCTCCGGACGTGCCGGCCTCGTACAAGCCTCGCAAGGCCGCGTGCGAGAAGTACCGGGACATGATCGAGGTCATTGCGGCCCGTCACGGGCTCGAGCCCGAGCTGGTCCTGGGCGTGGTCAAGGTGGAATCCAACTTCAACCCGGAATGTCGCTCCCGGGTCGGGGCCACCGGGCTGATGCAGGTCATGCCGCGCACCGGCGATCACATGGAGTGCGACGACGACCTCGAAGATCCCCAGGCCAACGTCGAGTGCGGCTGCCGAGTCCTCAAGAAGTACCTCGGCCTCTACAACGGGAACGTGGTCTATGGGCTGGCCGCCTACAACGCCGGCCCCGGCAATGCCAACCCGTCGGCCAAGGAGAGCAAGACCCCGTTCAACTTCGGCTACGTGGAGAAGGTGCTGCGCTGGCGGAACGTCTTCGTCCGCTACGGCTGTCGCTGACTTCGGGACCGTTGGCGGTTGCAGCACCACGTCCCCGGCGCAGCGCAACGGCCAGGACGGACAGGAGAACCAGCCCCGCAACCCATGGAAAATGCCGGCCCCCGGCCCGATACACCGTCCACGATCCCTCGAGCAGCGGCAGATCGACGGTGAACGTTTCCGCCCCTTCCGGATCCGTCATGTGGCGGATCTCTCCCGTTGCAGAAACGAAGCCGCTGATCCCGGTCGTGGTTGCCCGGACCAGCGGCAGCCTCTGCTCCACGGCCCGGAATGCGGCCAGCACGAAATGCTGCCTGGCCTCCTTCGTCTTGCCGAACCAGGCATCATTGGTGAGATTGACGAGGGCCTGGGCACCGGCCGCAGCCACGCTGTTGGTGTGACCGGGAATGATGTCTTCGTAGCAGATGAGCACGCCGAGCCGGTGTCCTCGGAATTCCAGCGGCTCTCTTGCCGGCCCGGGCAGAAACCGTCCCGACTCCGGCGACCATTCATACAGGATCGGGAACCAGTCTCCAAACGGGATGTACTCGCCGAATGCCAGCAGATACTGCTTGTCGTAGCGCCCGAGGACCATGCCCTCCGAGTCCGCCAGGAACGCACTGTTGTACCGGGCGTTCTTCAGGCTGTTGGGGTCCTCGATCTCGTTCAGCCGCCCCGACGTGGCTCCAAACAGGATCGGAGCTTCGAACCCCCTCTGGATCGCGTTGGGCGTTCTCTCCGGCTGGCCCAGATCCTCGATGACTGAGGCCGGATACTCCGGCTGTGCAGGCACCGCCAACCGTGCCCTGTAGATCTGCGCCGCATCCTCGGGCAACCACCAGTAGTACCGAGCAAACGGCCAGACCGCGATCCTCCCCCCCTTCCCGTCGCCGCGTCCGATCTCTGTCACGGCGTTCTTCTCCCCGCCCGTCCCATCGCGGTCGCCGGTCTTCTCTTCGGCATCCTTTCCGTTGCCGCCGCCACTTCTTTCGGCGCCTTCTTCCCCGTCTTCGCTTCCCCCCGCCTCTCCCCCCTCCGGCCCGATCTCCATCACCTTCCCGCTTTCCTCGAGCGCCAGGCAGCGACCATCCTGATCACAGCTCACCGACGACATCGGGCCCGGATGCACGACGACAGCCTCCGGCTTCTGCCCGACCTTGCATAGCCCCGAGGACGTCGCCACCAGCACCGACCCGTCCGGCAGCAGATCCATCGCTCTCACATGGCCCGGAAGCTCCAGCTTCCTTTCCGACAGAGTGATGGTCCCATCCGGTGTGACTTTGGCCATCACCCCGTCGGCCGACAGCACCAGCGCCGATTGCCCCGCTGCCACCGCTGCTACCCAGGTGTCGTCGGGCGTGCTGCGCCTGGCCGTGACCCCTTCTTTCACGTTTCCGACGAGAATGACCCCCTTCCCGGCGGCCACATAGCTTCCCGGAGCAAACCCGGTCAGTGCAAGCAACTCCTCGGACGCATCGGTCTTGAGCTTGACCCACCCCTCTCCCGAGCGGGCCAGCAGCGTGCCGTTTGCTCCTGCAGCCATGGGGAGGCACTGATCTTCCGGGGTATCCAAGTATGCGGCGGTTCCCTGGCAGCCGTACCACAGCACGTTGACATCCTCGTTGCCTGCGGTCTTTTCGCGCTCGAGCCCCTGCGGCGAGACCGAGAACATGGCCCCCCCTGTCCCCGCCACCAGGGTCCGGCCGTCCCCACGCGAGACCAGGGCACGCAACGGGACTCCGGCATCCAGCCGGATCGGTGCGCCTCCATCCGGCCGATGCAGCGTCACTACGCTAGCGGAAAGGGTCACGTGGTCCACCGCTGCCCGCCGCGCATAGACCGACAGTGCCGGGAAGTAGGTGCTCTCCGGCCACACGACGAGGTCCGGGTGCTCCTCGGCCACGAGCCTTGCCGACGCAGCATGGAGGTTCAGCGTGTTCCACTTGAGGACCCAGAGCGGTGATTCCCCCTTGGGGAAACTGCGGAGCTGCTCTTCGAAGATCGGGATCTCCGGTTCGATGATTCCCAGCTTGAGCGTGGCCGCCTGCGCTTCCTGCCGTTCGACCTGCCCCACGCGGACGAATCCGTAGACCAGCGACGCGGCAAGCACGGCCACGAGCACGCTCACCGGCGCCAGGACGCCGCGGAGCCGCGTGTGGGGCTGGGAAGATGCTCGCCCAGCAGCACATTCCAGGCATCCAGGCGCCAGGACGCTGGGGAGCCGCGTTTGCGGCTGGGGCTGGCCGCTCCTGGCGGAGCGGATCACCTCGTAGACCACGGCGTTTGCAAGCACGAGCAGGAACGTGAGGAAGCTGACTCCGAACAGGTCGCACACCTGGATCAGCGGGACCAGGTGATACTGGCAGTTGCCCAGGAACCATGGAAACAGGATCGGGTGCAGGAACTCGAAGAACGTGTAGGCCAGCGGAAGGAGCAGCCACGGTCGGCGCCCGAGTCTTCCCCCCAGGAACAGGGCCAGCCAGAACGAGAGGGCAATTGAAAGCCCCTGCCATGCTGCCCCGACCAGCGTCAGGAGCACCGACACGAAAAAGGGAAGATGGCCAAAGTCGTGGAGCATGTTCGACATCCAGAAGAAGCCCACGAAATTGGCGGTCGTTCCGGCCAGCCACGACAGGAGGAAGGTGCGCTTGGCAGAAGCTCCCTCGATGACCATCAGCAGGGGCACGTAGGCCACCCAGGCCAGCGGCCACACGTCGAAGTCCGGGAAGGCCAGCGCGACGGCCAGGCCGGAACACACCGAGGCCAGCAGCGGTACAATCAGGTTACGTATCCGTTCACTCATGACTTGATTTTCAGCGCTCCGGGGAGGATTTCGACTTCGAGGGGGAGGCGGCCCGGCTGCTCGCCGTCCACATCGAGCAGCACGTCGGTCCGTTCGGTCGTGGCAACCACCTTGCGGGCCTGGGCCTGCGTGACGTTGGGCTTGTCGAGGTGACGCCCCTTGTAGATGGAGCCGCCCAGGGAGATGAAGCTCCACGTGGACATTCCTTCGAATCCGATCACGTCGAACAGCCCGTCGTCCGGCTTGGCTCCGGGGGCAACTTCCATTCCGCCGCCGAAGTACCGCCCGATGGCAATGGCCACGTTGTGGATGCGGGCGGTGCGTGCCTCTCCGCCATCCAGGGCGATGGAAACCTCGGGCGGGTCGAACCCGGCCAGTGCCCTCATGGTGGCGATGAAGAACGAGGCCTTGCCCCCGAGCGCCTTGGTCGAGCTGTTGACCAGCTTGTCCACCAGCCCACCGATGCCGAAGCTCAAAATGTTGACGAACACCCGTGTGCGTTTGGTCCCCTGGGCATCGACAAAGGTGTAGCGACCGACGTCGTGCGGGCGAACGGCACGGCCCGACAGGCGGTCGAGCGCAGCAAACGGCCCCTTGTCCATTCCCAGAGTCTTGCGGAGGTCTCCGCCCGTGCCGCTCGTCACGACTCCCAGCACCGCATCGCTGCGGAGCGGCCTGCCGTTGTCAAAGAACCCGTTTGCCACCTCGCTGTGGGTGCCGTCTCCGCCGACGGAAACCACCATTTCAAAGCCGGCCTCCAGCGCTTCGCGGGCCAGCCGCTCCCCCTCGCCCTGGCGGCTGGTGAACCGGTGCTCGAAGGGACCGAGGCGTTTCTCCATCTCGGAGGACAGCTCGTTCCAGACCCGTCCGGTCCGGCCGTTGCTCGAATTGGGGTTGACCACGACCAGGGTCTTGAAGCCGTCCTTCGTCATGGGTTCTTCTCCGCCATCAGTTCGACGATGTGGCGCACCGGAAGCCCCGGGGCCGCAGTTTTGAGCTGTCTTCTGCATTGGGCGCAGCCGACCAGGAGAGTCTGGGCACCGCTGGCCCGGAATTCCTCGATCACCAGCGACGAGACTTCGGAAGCGACCTCCGGGGCCACGCTGGGCACGGGCCATCCCCCTCCGCAGCACTGGCCTTTCTCCTTTCGGTGCAACAGCTCCACCGGGGGATGGTTGCAGGCCCACTTGAGGATGTCCCGGGGCAGCTGGTAAAGGCCCAGGTGACGTCCCAGGTGACACGGATCGAGCCAGGCCACGCGGCCCTTGTGGAACGCCGGTCCCGACAGGTCGAGGCGACGTCCGGCGTACTCGAGCAGGGTCGTTGCCTGGCGGGAGCGATCCAGCCCCGCTTCAGGCCACCGCAGCCGAACGAACGAGGCGCAGTGCGGAGATGCAAACACCACCCTGGAGTATCGTCCGAACTTCTTCGCCGCGGTGCGGGCCTCCTTTTCCGCCGATTTCGACCAGCCGTGGGCAAAGGGGTGGTGCCCGCATTCCAGCGCGGAATCCCGATTGATGCCGAGCACCTTGTCTCCGACGACATCGAGCATCCGGAAGACTGCCTCCAGCAAATCGACGGAATCCTCCTGGAGCAGCTCCATCCCGGGAACGAGCAGTGCCTGGCACTCCTTGACCCGGCGCCAGGACGGGGCGATGTCCCGAAGCAGCTTCCACCCCCGCTCAGGGTCATATGGAGCGATTCGGGCCGCCGTCTTGTCCTCGGACCACTCGCCGGGTTGGCGGCGCTCCAGCATCGGGGGCTTTCCCGCAGCACATTCGATCCGGGCGGCCGCCAGGTTCGCCGGGACGTCGATCCCGTGCAGGCAGGCCTCCCGGCAGGCCAGGCAATCGAGACACATCCACAGCGGGAGTTGCGTCGCAGCCGAGGATTCCACCAGCCGCGTCTTGACCCGCCAGGCAGCCGACTGCTTGCCCCAGGGAGAAAACGACAGGTTGGCCGTGGCAGTGCTGACCGGGCAGCGGGAAAGACACAGCGACGGGCAGTGCACGCAGCAGGTCGTGTCCCGGGGGTTGGTTCGGGCCCTCATGCGTGCCCCCTCCAAAGCTCAGGCAACATCGAGAACACGCCTGAGCGATCCAGCATCCGGGCCGCAGATTCCAGGATCCGACTGCTTCCGGACGACGCACAGCACTCGGCCTCGTCCGGCGGAAGGAGGGAGCACTCGGCCTCATCGCCGCAGTCTGCCGTGACCCCGACCATCCCCTCCACGAACCCTCGGATGCGCAGCCGGGACGGTCCTCCGCCGCCGGATGCCATGTCCGCCGTGACCTGCCGGAGCGAGTCACGGGACAGCGTCACGTGACGGGTCTGTCCGGGCACGAAGCGGTAGGTCTGCTCGAACTCGATGAGCACTTCGTACGGCACGTCGCTCGGCTTGCCCACGTCGGAGAAGAGCTTCCGGACCAGCTCCTTGCGGACGGCCAGCGTCTTGCCTTCTCCCCACAGCTCGGCCAGGGCAAACCGTTCGGGAAGGCCCGGGGCGCCGAGGCGGTTCCGGCCGACCTCGAGGAACTCGGGGGTCGCAGCCTCCGCCACTTCCCAGGCCCGCTCCAGTGCGGCATCGAGGTGGTCCACTGCGAAGGTGAGGAACACGCGCTGCGCGGGCAGCGCGTGGATCTTCAGGTAGAAGTCGAGCGGGAGTCCGAAGCGCCCGCCCGAGTGCAGGAGCGGGCGGGAGAAGTCGGGACCGGTCGAGCGGGCCGGAGACACGCTGTTGCGAAACGTCCTGCCGTCCGGAAGGACCGCAGACAGCGCAAGCACCTGGTCCCGTTTGAAGCCGAAACGCGGACCGAAGCTGGCACTGGCGTTGGAGAGCAGAAACTCCCACAGCTCCATTCCGCCCGAATGCTCGGGGGAAACCCCCAGGGCGAATCCCTTCTCGGCCAGCCAGTCGGCAAGCTGTTCCATGGAGGTCCCGCACTGGACACAGACCAATCCGGAATCGGGGCTGAAGTCGGTGATCGCACTCAGGCGGGACAGGGAGAGACGGATGTGCCAGCCCTCCACCGGCGGGATCGTGCCGAACGTGGGAACCGGGAAGACCGGGATCTCGTCCCGCTCCGCATAGGTCACGACGAACGCGACATCCTGAGGAGAGTCCGCCTCCACCTGGACATGGCGCCCCGAGTCCGAGACGGTGATGCGGTGCGCCGGCAGTTGCCGGCCCAGCTCCTTTCGCACCCGGGCACCGGAGAGGGTGCTGTTCATGACCGCCTCCTCAGTCGAGGTTGTACACTTTGCCCGGATTGAGCACCCGCTCCGGGTCCATCACGGCCTTGAATGCCGTGAACAGCTCGACGCCACCGGGACATTCACGCCCCATGGCCCAGCGCTTGAGAAGCCCGATGCCGTGGTGGTGGCTGATCGTTCCGCTGTATCGGGAGACCGCCTCGAGGCCGGCCCTCCATGCCCGCTTGTAGACGCTGTGCGCTGCCCGGGCCGTGGGCCGGTACCCGGCAAACGTGAAGTAGATCGAACACCCTTCCGGATAGGCATGGGAGAAGTGCGCCATCAGGAAGACTTCCTTGCCCATGGCCTTGAGGACCGCCCGGTACATGGGAACGAGGTTGTCCCAGGTGCACGCGGTCTCCATGGTGTCCACGAAGGCACCGGCCGCGAAGATCTTGCTCTGCTTGTAGGAGATGGCGTAGCGCCTCTTGAACCAGTGGTAGCCCGGTTCCGGTCCGAGGTCTTCCCCCCGGCAGGCCTGAGCGATGGAGCGGACTTCGTCCCACTGGCGGGCAACGGTGGCCTTGTCCCCCTGCACGCCGACGATCATCATGCAGCGGGCGGGCATCAGCTCGGCAATCCGGTTGAGGACCGACGGATTCAGGAGGGCCACAGCGATTCCGGCCTCGTTCAGGTCGGTCAGCGCCCCGGCCAGCAGCCCCTTGAGCCCCGTGAGGCGGGCAGCGACCCGGTGGACGTCCTCGCCGGAGGCCGTGCTCGTGTGCATCCCCGCGATCAGCGAGTCCAGCGGGTCGTAGAGCCTCAGCACCGTCGGCCTGACCCCGGCCCGCATGATGCGCCGCATGCACGCGATTCCGTCTTCCAGGTCGACGAACGCGAATCCGGCGAAGTCGACGGCCTCGGGAAGCGGTTCCACCCGGAGAGCGATGCGCGTGATGACTCCCAGCGTTCCTTCGGAACCGAGTACCACGGACAACATGGGATCGCGGGCGTGGCCTCCGCCCAGTATTCCCAGGTCGATGACCGTCCCGTCCCCCTGCACCACGGTCAGGCCCACGGTCATGTCCTCGATCTTGCCGTATCGGCTGGAATACTGGCCCGCAGAACGGCAGGCCACGTAGCCGCCCACGGTCGAGCACGCAATCGAAGACGGGAAATGCCCGAGCGTGAACCCCCGGGCGTTGAGCCAGTCCTCCAGCCGCTCCCCCACCAGCCCCGGCTCCACTTCCACGATGCCGGTATCTGCATCGAAGCGAAGCACACGGTTCATCTTCTTGAGGTCGATGACGATCCCCCCTTCCGGAGGGACGGTGCCGCCGCAGACGCCCGAGCCGGCACCGCACGGAACCATCGGAATCCGCTCCTGGCAGCAGAACTGAACCAGCAGGCGGACTTCCTCGACATCTTCCGGAAAACAGATGGCGACCGGTTCCACCTGGGGCAGGGACTTGCCCAGCTTGTCGATCTGGGTCGCAGGAAGCATGTCCGATGCGTACGTGACCAGGTCCTGCGGGGCGAACGAGACCCGCGCAGGTCCCAGCAGTTTCTTCAGCTCGTCCCGCAGTCTTCCGCCTTCCATGGCCGCACCTCGGCGTGATGGTATCGCACAAGGACTCGAACGGTCAACCTTGACAACAGGGGCCAAACGACCGGATTCTGTGCCGTGGAGGAAGGTCACACGATGAACCCTGAGCAGAAGCTGTACCTGGCATTTCCGGACGGAGCTTTCTCATACGATTGCCGTGCGTGTCCATCGTGCTGCTGCCGCGGCCCCTTCCTGGCCCTCACTCCCGACGAGCTCGAGGCATTCTTCTCGGGCGATGCCATGGCTCTGCGGGCCCGCGTGCTGGCGGGACCCTACGTATACATCGAGGTCGGGCCCCGAGGATGCCCGCTCGTCGACAGTGACAACCGTTGCACTGTGGCGCTCGAGTCCGGAAAGAAAGCCATGCCCCTTCTCTGCCGTCTGTTCCCGCTCAGCCGGACCGTCAAGGTGGGGCGATGGCTTGCCGTCCGCCCCGATTTCGGAGTCTGTCCGTTGCGCCTGGTGCTCCCACCCCGCTCCGGGTTGCCCGGCAGCCACGCGGACGTGGAGGAGGCCCTTGCCGGGCAGGAGCTTTCCCCCTTCAATCTTCACGAGGCGAAGCTGCAGGCCGGGGACAGCGACGAAGCCCTGGTGGCCCGGGAAGTCGCATTTCGGGACCGGTGCACCGCCACCCTGGCTGAAGCGAGGGCTTCCCGCGGGCCGGGCGTCGACGTGGAGTCGGTTCTGACCCGGCTCGGCATTCCCTGGGCCCCCCCGAGCCGCTCGAGCGATCTGCTCGCGGTTGCACTGGCACCGTCGCTCCGGCTCTCGCTTCTCCATCTTCCGGCAGGACGACTCGACCTGGCGCTGGAGCTCTGGCGGCGCCTGCTGGCGGAAGCACTGCTGCACCGCCCGCAGGGCCCGTCTGAACCGTGCCGGGACGACCCGAACTGCTCCTCTGCAGCACTCCGGAGCGGCGCGTCGCAATCGTCCACGAAGTCTCGCCAAGGCGCTCGGGATGCCTCCGCAGCGTTCTGCCTCCTCGATGGCCTTGCCCCCGCAGTCTCCCTGCTGACCCTGGGAGATTCTCCCTTGGAAAGGGAGGCGGTCGAGCGGCTGACCGTGCCGCGTTTCCGCCAGCTTCGGGCCACCCTTGCCGCTGCCGTGCTGAGGCGGGAGCTGGAGCGGGGGGCGGGCATGGCAAGCGCATTGGAAAGGGCTCTGGACGATTCCTTCGGTCCCGCGGAAAGGGTCGCATTCCTGGTGCAGGTCGGGCAGGCGTTGGAGGCGTAGGCCCTGGGTACGTTGACTCGGTTTCGGGGTTCAGCGACGTGGCAGGTCGGGATGGCCGGTTTCCCGCCGCAGGCCCTATTCGCAGCAGGCTCCTGGGTCCATGCGGAGAACGATCAGGGGGGGAGCAGCGCCTTGAGGAGCGGCAGGGCCTTGGCCAGCAGCCAGCCCGTCACGCGCACGCACGGAAGATCCATGGAGATATCCGTTCCCTTGCGCCGAACCTGCACGCACCGCCCGAGCACCCGGTCCGAGGCCACAGCGGGATCGGGCTGCCGGTTGAAATCCCCCCACGTCGTGATCGTGCCGTGTCCGGTGCAGACGACGCGGTGAGCAAGCCAGCGCCCGCCAGCCTCGGTCAGCACTATGTCTCCGACCTGCACTGCCGCAGGGCGCTCAAAGAAGAGGATGCTCCCGTCGATCACGAAAGGGAACATGCTGTGCCCGCGGGCGATGAGGACGCGTGGGGGGGCCTCGCAACGCTTCTGGCTCATGCCTCTCCTCCGTCTGCCTTGTGAGGAGGCGGGGCGACCGACCGCCGCCGTCTGGCCAGGCGGCAGAACTCCCCGGGAGGCAGGAGGTCGTCTCCGGTGAGCCGTTCGGCCTTGCCCAGGCAGTAGCGGCACCAGGGTCGGTCGGGGCAGTCACGGCATCTCTCCGGCGAGCTCCAGGTGAGGGTGCGGAATCGGCGAAGGACGGGGGATTCCTTCCACAGAACAGCCAGCGGAGTCGCAAGCACGTTGCCGGCCGGGTGGGGGATCAACGCACACGGTCGCACCGTGCCGTCGGGAGCGATGTGGAGAGAGGAGGTCGCAGCGGAGCAGAGCGGCGAGTCGTCGGTCCTGTCGATCCGGGCGGTTCCTGCCGGAGAGAGCGCAAACTGCCGGGAAAGCTGGTCTTCGGTAGGCCTGAGGTCGCCCAGGTGGGCATCCGGTTTGCAGGACTCGTCCAACTCGTTGAATCCGATGTGCAGAAGTCCGAGGCGGGAAAGGCCGTTGCGAATCGCTGCGGCATCCTCGCCATAGCCCTTGAGCAGGGTCACTGCGGCCTGGACCAGGAGTCCCGAGGACTGGAGCCGTCGCGCCGTGGCCAGGCTGGACTCGAAGGAGCCGGGGCGGCCGGTGACGGCATCGTGGGTGGCTTCGACATCCGAGTAGAAGCTGATGTCCACCAGGTTGGGGCGGGAACGGGCAAAGCGCTCCAGCGCACCGGCGGGCAGAAAGGCCCCCGAGGTCTTCACGTGGATCTGGAAGCGGTTGTCGCGGGCGTGCTCGACGAGGTCGACGAAATCGGGACGGGCGAACACCTCTCCCCCTGAAAACCCGATGGTGAACACCCCCATATCGCGGGCCTCATCGAGCAACCGGGCCACCTGCTGCGTCGTCATCTCGCCTCCCCCCTTGTGCGGGAGGTAGCAGTGGAGGCAGTCGAGCGCACAGCGCCAGGTCACGTCGAGATGGAGCGACAGGAGCCTTCCGGCCGAACGATAGAGCGCCTCCAGGCGGTCTTCGAGCCTACCCATGGGTGCATCCGGGCGTGGAGGGGAGGCCCATGTCGAGGGCGGTGAGGGAGAGGTCGTCCAGCGACACCCGGGCGATTCGAACCGGGACCTCTGCGAGCAGCGATGCCACGGCATCCATGGCCAGACCGTGCAGGGCCGCGTCGGCCGGAGCCAGCACGAGGTGCGAGAGAATGCGCCGGAAGGCCACAGCTCGGGATACGGCTTCTACCCGGGTTCGGGGACCCCGTTCGAGCAGGTAGACGGCGGCCACGATCACGGGCCTGGCATCTCCGGGGCGAACGTCCAGGCATGCCCAGCGCGAAATACGCGAGGAGGATCGGCGGGAACGTGGCCTGGCATCTCCGGGGCGAACGTCCAGGCATGCCCAGGCCCCAGGCAAGCGGCTGCTCCGGGGCATCAGCACGCACTGGTCGTCCGCGATGATCCTGGCCGGCGGGGAGAGTCTCCCTGCCGTCGTGCTCTTGCCGGTTCCACTGTGGGCGGGGAAGACGTAGGCACTGTCGTCTACGCGGACGGCCGAGGCATGGAGGACGAGACCTCCGGAGCGGAGCACCCGCTCGGCACCTTCCCGGGCAATTCTCTCGTCCAGGCTGCGGGACCAGAGCGGTGCTGCAAAATCCACGTCGATGCCGTCGATGATCCAAGGTGTCCGGAGATCCCCGGCCGATGCAAAGGTGGACTCGGCCAGAAACACGGGGCATTGGTCCGCAGGCAGGCGCACGGCCCCGGACAGAAAACCGAAACGGAAGGGGACGAGCCTGCTGCGGCCATGCCCCGGTGTGCTGGATGCGTCTCTCGAATCAAGTCCGGGCGGTCTGCCGCTGCTCATGGATGACCTCTGCACGGGAGACCGAAGGGAAGGGCCGGCAGGAGAAGGAGGGAGGCCGGCAGAATCTCAGCAGCCCGGCTTTCCCGGGAGGAGCTTCGGACTTCCCAGCACCTGCCTCTCGAGCGTCTTCTCCGTGGTGACAGCGGGCTTGACGTAGTTGCGGCGTTCTTCCTTGCGTTCCTTGCGATCCGGTGCCGTTGCCTTCTGCTTGCGCATGATTTCACCTCTCTTTCCACTGCGAACAATAGATTGGGGGGCCGCACGTGTCAAGCGGCCCCCCGTTCTTGCATCAGTAGATCAGGATGTCGTAACCCGCATCCTTGGCGGCTGCCAGGATGTCGGGCAGGCCGTCGCCGGTGATGTCGCCGGCCGCGGTGTAGCTCCAGCCGCCGAAGTCGAGGTTGCCCGCGACGTACGGGTCGGCGATGGTGATGTCCGTGTACGGGAACAGGACCTCGCCCTCGGCATTCTCCTGCTGGTTCAGGCGGGTGTAGAGGTGCCCGAAGACCGCGGAGTAGCTGAAGTCGGTGTAGACCAGGTCGACGGAAGCGCCGCTCTGGGTCGGGGCGTGGTCGAAGTTGCCTGCGAACTGCACGATGGAGTACGGCCCCTGGATGCGCATGCCCTTTCCGGCCGAGACGAACACGTTGGACAGGCCGGGGGCGGCCTGGGCGTTGAGCTGCACGGTCTTGCCGACATTGGCCCGGAGGTTGGCACCGTCGAAGACGTAGAGCTGCGTGTTGTTGTACGGGGCCGTGTAGCTGTAGTGCACGACCACGACATCCGCCACGCCGTCCGCATCGAGGTCCCGGGCCCCGGGCAATTCCGCTCCGAACCAGTAGGAGTTCACGTAAGTGGGTTCCGGGATGAGGCGGACGGACTTGGTATCTTCGCTGCCGGTTCCGTCCAGCGTCTTGGACACGGTCAGCGTGGTTGCGGCCGCGACGGCCCGTCCCGGGATGATGAACGCGGAGACGCCATTGTTCTTCATCCGGCTGACGATGAGGTCATCGTACTGAGTGCCTGCGCCGCCTCCGTCGAGAAGCAGGTTGCCGACTCCCATGGCGTTGCCGAACGTGTCGCTGGCGACCAGGCCGACTCCGGTGATGGTGACGACCTTCCATGTGGTCAGGTTGCCGGCCACGCTGAGGTCGATGGATACCGGGGCCGTGGACTTCCAGGCCGTGTTGCCGGGGATGAGGAAGGCCTTGTTGAGCTCCGGAATGCCCAGCACGATGTCGTGGATCGGCTTGTTCCCGGCAGCCAGGTCTCCGTTGAAGTTGCCGGCCGGCTTGAGCAGAGCGAGTGCGGAGAAGTAGTTGGCGTGGAACAGCTTCACGGCCGGCGTTTCGAACAGGTGGCCGGTCGCAGGGTCGGTCAGGTAGATGCGGTACTCGGTCCTCAGGACGGAGCCGGGAGGAGTCGAGTAGTACACGAGCGAGCCCACGTCGCGGAAGCCATCGCCGTTGACGTCGCCGATGCCGACGACGTCGTATCCGGCCCAGCTCGCATACGTGTCCTTGATGCACTGCACGTCCGGGTCTGCCGGGTTGACCGCATTGATGCCGGAGGACAGGCCGGTGCTGCCGTGGACGATGCAGAAGCCGCTGTACGTGGCGTCGCCGCCGACTGCGGTTTCGCCCATGGTGTCGCCGTCGAGGTCACCAAGGCCGAACACCCAGCTCCCCATGCTGGGGGCACCGGAGATGACGGTGGTGAACTTGGCATACTTGAGCACGACCTCGGAGGTGGAGGCCACGGACTTGGTGGCAAACGGTGCGATGTTGCCGACGTCATCCACGGCTCGGACCGCGAAGTAGTAGGTGGACGGGGAAGTCGACCGGGTGACGAACCGGCAGGGGTCGGAGGGGGAGCGGATGTCCGGGCCCGCGATCTCGTAGCTCTCCATGGCGCCGGGCTGCTTGGGCACGCCGAAAGCCGAGGTTCCGGCCAGGTCGACGGGGTCGCACGCAGCGTTGAAGTCCTGCTCCGTGACGATGGGGCTCGCCGAGTAGCGGAATTCGTAGGACGTGACAGCCTGTCCTTCGGTGCCGTTGTCGGCCGGAGCGTTCCAGGTGAGTCTCACGGAGGGACGGCGGCGATCCACGTCCTTGGCCGGGTCGATGGAATTGAGGGTCACGGCAGCCGGTGCCGTCACGTCGACGACGAGCGGCCCGAGCGTGGCCTCGGCATCGTTGCCCGCAGCATCCAGGGCGAAGACTACGAGCGTCTGGCCGTCGGTTTCCGGCAGGGTGGCCCCCGCAAACGAGTGCACGAACGGTGCGGCCCCGGTGATGGCGGTCGTTGCCAGGGAGAAGTCATTGGCGCCGACCCGGCGGAGCAGCTCGGCCTCGCCTCCGGTCAGGTTGTCGCCGGTCACCTGGATCTGGGCAGTGAACTGGCAGCCTTCGATGCCGGAGGCCTCGTCGATGCCGGCGTTGCAGGTGAACGGTCCGGCCGCGGGGTTGACGAACGACGGAATGGGGTCGGTCAGGTCCACGGTAAGGGGCACGAGGGCCGACCCGTCACCCGTCTCGGCTCCCAGCGCCGTGAGCCGGGCCTGGAGCGAGATCACCTGTCCGTGGGTAAGCTGGAGCGGGAACTGCACGGTCCCCGGGATCTGGTCCGAGGCCGTGGTCGGCACGTCGTCGACGTATAGGACCACCTGGTCCGCTGCACCGCAGGCCCCGGAGACCAGGACGTCCACGTTGAACGGAACGGTCTGGCAGTCTGCTCCGGCGGGGGTGCAGAGAGAGTTGTTGATGTATCCGCTTTCCGGCAGGCTGACCAGGTCGACGATGCAGGTGCCGGGTGCGACGGAGATCTTGGTTTCTCCGGTACCCAGGTTGCCGTTGGGGTCGGTGGCCGAGACCACCAGGCGGCGGTACTCGGTCGGGTTGTAGAGCTTGGCCAGCGAGATCAACGCCTTGTACTCGCCGTTGCCGAGGTCCTGGATGTCGAGCGGAACCTTGACTGCGGGTTCTTCGCAATCCGCATATTGGGCGTCGCCGCAGCGGTAGCTCTCGATCTTCCAGTTGGTTCCGTCGCCGACCTTGAAGTGCATGAGGACCTGGAAGCCGGCGATGTTGGCATCCGCATCGTTGGCCGCGGTGAGCGCTGCGCCGTCGGCCGGGGCGATGACCTGGATGGTCGGAGGGGTGCGGTCGACCAGGATGGAGGCCGGGGTCGTCGCGGCGGAAGCGGAGTTGCCGGCAGCATCGGCCACGGTCGCGGTGAGGATGTAGGTTCCGTCCGCGGTCAGCGCTCCTGTGAACAGGGCGGTTCCGTTGGCCGCTGCCTTCTTCTTCTGCGTGGTGGTGTTGCCGTTGAGGTTGATGCTGAGCGTGACTTCAAGCCCGGGCTCGGTGAGGAGCGATGCATCAGCGGACGAGCCGGCCAGGAGCTTGGCCTGGTTCTGCGGCTGGAGGAACTTGAGCTGCGGAGTCAGCGTGTCGACGTTGGCGTTCTGGCAGAGCGGGTCGGACTTGTTGCCGACGAGGTCCTTGGCCTCTGCGCAGACCTGGTTGGCGCCCTGGAACAGGGTCATCTCGACCAGGGCCTGCTGGATGACGTCGCCGCTGTTGGCGTAGACTTTCTGGTTCATCCCGTTGGTGGTGAAGGTGGTGGTACCCCAGCGGGCCGAGTCCACGGTGACCTGCACGTCGAAAATGGTGTCGGTCACGGCCTCGGAGAGGCTGAGCCAACCGTCCGTCGGGGCCTTGTCATCCGGGAAGCCGAGGTTGGTCAGGGTCGGCTTGAGGGTGTCGACGTAGATGTAGCGGAACTGGGTCTCGGCGGATGAGGAGATTGCAGACGGCACCCAGTCTCCCGTGTCGCTGCGCTTGGCCTCGACGAAGACCTTGTGCAATCCCTGGGGCAGCGCATCGACCTCGGTCTTGGAGAACTCCACGGTCTGGAAGAAGCCGGGGTGGTCCACCAGCTTCATCACGTGGAACGTCCCTTCTCCGGTGTAGGCGCAGGCATCGCCACCCACGGACGGGTGGTCGCTGCAGAAGCGGAGGTTCTTGGTCCCGGAGAACAGCTCGGCGGGCTTGCTCTGCACCCCGACCGACTGTGTTCCGGACTTCCATCCGGTGACGCACCGTTTGCCCGTCTGAACTGGAGCGCAGACCCCGAGGCCGCACTCGGCGCTGGTGGTGCAGACCTTGTAGTCCACGAACTCGAACGAGTAGAGCTCGATCACGGTCGGGTCAGTGAAGAATTGGAACTGCTTGGACAAGGTGGCGGTGTTCCCCGCTGCATCCTGGATCGTGACCGTCAGCGTGTTGAGCCCCGGGGTGAAGGCATACTGGGCGAAGTACACGGTCTCGATGGCCGTGTCGCTCACGTCCTTGTCCACCGCAGCGGTGACCGAAGCCTGGTTTCCCTTCTCCGGCTTGATCGTCAGGGTGGCCACGGCACCGGCCTCGACCCCCTGCACCTGGATGGCCACCACGAACTGGAAGAACTCGAGGTCGGGGAGGAGGTCGAAGTTGGCCGGCACCAAGGCGGTTGCCGGCGTGGAGAACTTCACGATCTTGGGGGGCGTGCGGTCGATGACGATCGACACCGGCGCAGAAGACGCCTGCTGCCCGGCCAGGTCCGTGCCGAGGGCCACCAGCGTGCACTGGCTCTTGTCCGGCAGCAGCACCTTGCTGACCGTGACCTTGCCGGCTGCGACCTTCCCCTTGTAGGTCTTGTCCGCCTGGCCGGCGCAGGCCAGCGTCAGGGTGACTTCCTGCCCGTCCTCGATGAACGTGGTGGCAGCCTGGACCGTGATCTGGCAGCCCTGCACACCCGCGGCGCATTCCGTGCTGGCCTTGTTGAACACCTGCCCGTCGGTCGGGAAGGTGATGGTCACGGACGGAGCCTGGTCCTTCAACGTTGCCTTGCGCACGTCGGAGTACCCGGTCAGAGCGTGGGCGGGGTGAGTCGCAGAGAGCTGGAACAGCGTCGTGACTCCGGCAACGAGTCCGGAAAGCTGGAACGAGTACTGGCCGCCGGCACCGGCGGTGGCAGTGTCCACCACGGCATTGTCGACGAGGAGCGACACGGTGGCGTCCTCGAGGGGGACCGTGCCGTCGGGGCTGGTGACGAGGCCGACGATCTCGACCGGCTGGGTCGCGGTGACGACATCGATGGGCGGAGCGATGAAGGTGACTCGCGGCGCATCCACGTCGAACGTGATGCCCGCGACGGCCGGAGCGCTCTCGTGGCCCAGCGAGTCGATTCCGATCGCGGTGAGGACGTTGGCGCCGGTGACCAGGGTGATTCCGTAGAAGCGTGCGATGAACTGACCGGCTTCGTCGACCGGAGCGGCACATGGGGTCACTGGGATCCCGTTGACGGAGAGGCAGACCTGCGAGGTCAGGGGGGCCAGCTCACCGCTGACGGAAACGGCCACCTCGATCTGGTGCCCGGCCATGACGTCTTCCGCGATCGTGTCCACGCAGGCCGGCAGGGCGCAGGTCTCGCCGTCCACGGGGCTGACGAAAGCGATGACCGGCGGGTTGGAATCGAGCTCCACGCCGACCTGGGTGATGCTCCCGACCTGCTCGGAGGCCAGGTTTCCGAAGGTGTCCGTGGCCTCGACCTGCAGGACGTAGGCACCGTCAGCGAGGCCGACCAGCGGCGTGTTGGAGAGGAAGCCGGTATCGGTGGCAACCGTGGTCCAGTCGAACACGCCGGCACCGATGAGGGACAGGTCGATGGTCTGCCCTTCAAGGTTGGCAGCGGTCCCTGAAACGACCAACTCGTTGGGATCGACGAGCGCACCTTCCACCGGAGTCTCAATCACAAGCACCGGCGGTGGCAGGGCGATGGTGATGGTGATCTGGGGGCTCACCTTCGGGCCTCCGTCCACCAGCTCGGCCCAGCAGAGCGTCGAGGTCCCCAACTGGGAGATGTCGAGCAGCACGTCGATAGTGTAGAGCCAGTCCTGCGCCACGGTTTCGATGGCGAGCTTGCCGACTTCCTTTACGAGCGAGCCGGGCTTGTCCTGCTGGCAGCGAATCTGGATCGTCTCGCCGGCTTCGACCGCGGGTGCGACGACCTGGAACTGGGCGTCGTAGACCTCGGTCGTCTCGGGCACGAGGTCGTCCTTGGCGAGCAGCACGGCGCCGTCCAGCGGGAGGGTGAGGGAGAGGTCGGAATCATCGAGGATGGCGACCAGTGCCTTGGTCGCAGTGGATGTCTTGGCGCAGCAGTCGGTCGCGGTCACGTCGATGTTGTAAAGGCCGGTGTCGGGGAGGTCGACCACGAAGGAGAACTCACCGCCGACCGCGGCCAGCGGCGGCAGGCCCACTCCGTTGAGGAACGGCTCGACCAGCCCGCCGTCTCCCAGGGATGCCACGGTTCCTTCCACGGTCACCTGGATGCCGTTGTCCGGATTGCCGTCCTCGTCTTTGCCCAGGTTCACAGTGTCCGCCGTAGGGGCCGTGATGGCAACGACGGGGGCGCTGTTGTCCACCACGTACGGAAGGGTGGAGACGGCCTCGCGCTCGGGGTTATTGGAGTCCAGGACATGGACTTCCAGCTCCACGGGCTGGCATAGGAGCTCCTGATCGGTCGGGCTGAGAGTGACCTCGATGAGCGCGGAGCCGGTTTCGTCGAGAACCGCCGGGGTGCCCGGGAACTGAATCTTCTCAGCCCCCACCGCGATAAATGCCTGGTCGCAGTCGGTACCGCCGGCCGTCACGGTGAATTCTGCCTGGATGCCGGGCTTGGCCTCGTCGGAATCCTCGTCCCCGAAGCAGCCGTCGTTGAGCGGGGCTATGGTGAGGCCGCACTGCCCGGTCTCGACGCACACGATCTGCTGCTCAAAGGTGTAGCCCGGTGCCCGCACCTCGACTGTATGGCAGTCCGGCGCAGGCTTGTGGGTCAGGGTAATGAGGTTAAAGGTGAGCTCGGCCTGCGCGACCTTCTGCGATCCGAGGATGGCGCCATCCACCCGCAGCTCGACGTCAGCACCGACCGGGATGTTTTCCACGGTCACGCTGACGTTCACCTGGAGACCGATGGCATCGGGATCCTGGTCGTCCGCCATGGTGAGGTCGAGCGGCGAGGCCGAACTGCACTCCTGCGCTGTGGAGATGCAGAACGTGAGGGCCGGAGGGGGTGGAACGTCGGCATCGACTTCCACTTCCGGAATGGTCTCCTGGATTTCCTTTACGTCCTCGTCCCCCAGCTCACCTTCCTGCAACTCGGAGGGGGAGATCTCGGCGTCTTCGCCCGCCCCGTCTCCGTCCAGGCCGACAGCGTCGGCATCGAGGTCGATGACAGGCTTCTTGTCGCCATTGGAGCAGGCCAGCGCCATCGCCGCCATCGACACAACTACCATCACTCGGGAGATAATCCTTCTCATCGAATCGCCTCCAGTCCTGGAAGGGGATCTTTGCGGGCGACCCTTCCGTCCCCGGTATCGGGCACCATCGGACCCGGGTCGCACGCGTACCCTAATCTTACGTCTGCCCCTGAAAAAAGAAAAGTCCAAAAATGCAATGACGGTGCGTTGGGCCGGCGGCCTCCCCTGATCGTCCGGCGGAATAGCAACGCAGAATAGCGAAGTCTGCTCAGTGGGCGGTCGGGAAAGCTGCCGAGGCCGATTCCCAACATTCACCTGCCGGGTGAAGGAGCGTGCCGCCCCCGACGCAAGCGCCGCCGTTCCGGAATTCGGCGTGCAGGTTCACGCAGTGCCTTGTGCAGTGCGGCCGAGCGATGATTGGACGTGGA
>Ga0233425_10004227_pt1 | contig 24497 bp, 16 predicted proteins | sample Watercolumn_Towu_2_FD_181712 | JGI IMG/M metagenome (GOLD analysis project Ga0233425, IMG submission 181712) | Freshwater microbial communities from Lake Towuti, South Sulawesi, Indonesia - Watercolumn_Towuti2014_140_MG | ecosystem: Environmental > Aquatic > Freshwater > Lake | place... | reverse complement strand
GCGTGCTTTCCCTCGATGGGACGGTCGAGGTCCTTGGTCAGCTCGCACACCCCTCGCGAGACCGTGCCGTCTCCGTAGCTCGACGCGCCCACGAACTCGACCTCCGCCGGCACGGTAAGGGCCCGCAGCAGATCGGCCAGGAACACGAAGGCGCCGTTCAGCACGCCCACCAGGACCAGCTCCTTGCCGGCGTAGTCGCGGGACAGCCGATCCGCCAGCTGGCGGACTCGACGCGCGATCTGTTCCTCCGTGAGGAGGACCTCGGCGATCTTCCCGACGTACGCCGCCGGCCCGATGAAGGCGTCCATGGGGCTCGCCTCTACTCCCACTCGATGGTCGCCGGCGGCTTGGTGGTCACATCGTACAGCACGCGGCTCACGCCCCGCACCTCGTTCACGATCCGGGTCGCCATGCGCCCCAGGAGCTCATGGGGGATCCGCGCCCAGTCGGCGGTCATGAAGTCGTGGGTCACCACCGCGCGCACCACAATGGGGTACCCGTGGACCCGATCGTCCCCCAGCACCCCCACGGTCCGGACGTCCGGCAGGGCGGCCAGGTACTGGCTGATCTCCCGGTCCAGTCCGGCGCTCTCGATCTCCTCACGGACGATCGCATCGGCGCGCTTCGCGATGTCCAGCTTCTCGCGCGTAACTTCGCCATTCACGCGCACGGCGAACCCCGGCCCCGGGAACGGTTGCCTGTATGCGATGGCCTCCGGGAGGCCCAAGGCCAGGGCCACCTGTCGAACTTCGTCCTTGAAGAGCAGCCGAAGCGGCTCAACGTTGGTCATCCGCATGTCGTCCGGGAGCCCCTCCACATTGTGGTGGCTCTTGATCCGGGCGGTCGCCCCTCCCCCGCTCTCGATCACGTCCGGGTACAGCGTTCCGTGGGCGATGAACCCGAAATCCCCGAGCTTCGCGGACTCCTCCTCGAAGACCCGAATGAAGGTCTCTCCGACGGCCTTCCGCTTCGCTTCGGGGTCGGTGAGCCCCGCCAGCTTACCCAGGAAGCGCTCCGCGGCCTCGACGGCGATGAACGAGTCCCCCAGAAGCTCACCGAACGTCGCCTGTACCTGCTCCGGCTCCCCGAGGCGCATCAGGCCCGTGTCGATGAACATGCACACGGCGCGCTCGCCGATGGCCCTCCGCGCCAGCATCGCCACCACCGCCGAGTCCACGCCGCCCGACATCGCGCACAGCAGCCGCCCGTCCCCCACGGTCTCGCGAATGCCCCCAACCGCCTCCTCAACGAACCCGGCGCTCTGCCAGTCGCCGCGGCACCCGGCAGCCTTGTACAGGAAGTTCCGCAGCAACTTGGGCCCGAAGGGTGTGTGCGTGACCTCAGGATGGAACTGCACCCCGTACAGACGCCGGTCGTCGTCGCCCATTGCGGCCAGGATGCCGTCTGAGCTGGCCGCCAGGCGGCGAAAGCCGTCCGGCGGGACCGTGACGTGGTCGCCGTGGCTCATCCAACACGTGGGCTCCCGGTCGATGTCCGCGAACAGGCCTTCCCCGCCCGCGTCGCCAATGCTGATGCGGGTGAGCCCGAACTCCCGCGTCGTGCCGGGTTCCACCCGGCCCCCGAGGAGGTGCGCCATCAACTGGTGGCCGTAGCAGATCCCCAGGATCGGGATTCCCGCGTTGAACAGCGCCGGGTCCACGCTCGGCGCGCCCTCCCCGTACACGCTCGCCGGTCCGCCCGACAGGATGATCGCCTTGGGCCGGAGGGCGACGAGCTGGTCTACCGGGGTGTCGTGCGGGCGGATCTCGCAGTACACGTTCTGCTCGCGAACCTTGCGCACAATGAGCTGGACGTACTGTGCGCCGAAGTCGAGCACGAGGGCGAGTTCGTGCGGCGGCGGTGCGGCCGTCATGGCGTGCGGGCCCTTCCGTGCCGCGGCGGCGGCGCGTCAGCGGGACGACAGGTCATCGGGATCACTCTGAGCGGGCGGTGCCATCCGGTATGGGTGCCGAGGTCGTGCCACGATCTCGCGCGACAGGGCGACTGGGGATTCTCGCTTGTCCTACACCGACGTGCCGACGCTTCGCCGGCGCAGCGCGGAGCAGTGACAAGGCCAACATCGCTCAGCGCCGCAGGTCTTCACAGGCGGGTCGGCAGGGGAGGGCTCCGGGTGCGCGCTGGACGTCAACGGCGTACGCTCGGAATCACTCAAAGAGGCGGAAGAAAGCCAGCCTCGACGGTGAGTATAGCAGCGGCCTCCACCTTTGTCAACGATCTGCGGGCAGTTTGTAGGGCCGGCTCGTGCGAGTTTGGGCCCAGGTCATCCGACCCGCCTCAGCTTGCACGCCAAGTCGGCGGCGAAGTCCGGGAGGGCGACACGGGTCTTGCCCCCGGCGACGACGACCTCGCTCGTCGTGATGACCTCCCCCGCATACGGGTCCCAGAACTCCGCCGCATACCGACCGTCCGGCAGCGCGTGGAAGTCGACGGTCGCGCCCTGGATCGGGGCCATCGTCCGCCCGGCCTCTCCCGCCAGCATCCGGTCCGCCTGCAGCACGTAGAAGTGCGTGGCTTGCGGAGACTTCATCGCGTGGACGAAGAGTTCGGCGGGAGTCGGCCGCGGCGCCGCGGCGTCCTTCTCCAGGTCATGGTTGATCCACGTCCAGCCCTGACCCCGCCGGTCCTCCCCCGCCAGGAACTTCGCGAGCGCCGCATGGTGCGGCGCGTACCGGTCCCGCATCCAGATGTCGTTGTACCAGAAGACGGGCGGAGCGGCCAGCGGCGTCATCGTCCCGCTCCACAGCCCGATGCGGAAGTACCCCTCGATCTGGGCCGGGGTCAGACCGGGGATCTGCGCCGTCTGCGGGCCGAATTCGATGACCATGTACGGCTTGGCGATGCTCGCGCGAGGGCCGTAGCCTCGACTGATGTCGTCCCCCATCTCCTTCTGCGGCCAGTACGCGTCGGCCTGAACGTAGTCGATGTTCGGGACCGCCCACAGCGAGCGGCCGCCGTCCCAGCTGAAGTGCAGGCAGTAGTGGGTCGTGATCAGGTGGGGCCACGGGTCGGTCTCGCGCAGGTAGCGCGTCATCTCATCATGCCACGCCGCCACATCGGGGGTCAGCTGCCCGTAAGCGTCGATGAGGTCGATCTCGTTCCACAGGTCCCACGACATGATGTGCCGGCTGTACCCCCAGCGGGCCACGATGTACCGGTACCGCCGCCGGAACATCTCCTTGGCGGTCGGATCGGTCCAGATGGTCGAGGGGGTCAGGCATGGCCCGCCGTTTGCCGCCGAGTACGGATTGTACATCCACTCACCGTCGAAGCGGTCGCGGCGCAGCTGACCGTGGGAGTTCAGGGTCAGCTCGATGAACAGGTCGTTCGCCTCGGCCAGCTCCACCGCGTGGTCCAGGCGCCACGCGTTATACATCGAGTAGCGGCCGAGGTTGTCGTAGCGGGAGTCGTACTTGTCGCTCCACTCGATGCCGGCCCACCAGGCGCACATCCACGTGCGGGCAAACTGCAGCCCCGCCTGGTCGAAGGCTGGGAAGAAGTCGTCGAAGTCGTAGGTCCCCCGCTGCCGAGCCGCCTGGTTCCCGCCATCCCGCATGTTGACGCCCTGCGGGAAGAAGAACTCCCCGTTCTCGAACTCGAAGTACCTGGGGTCCTGGCGGCTGACGCGGATGCGCCCCCGCGGATCGACCGGCGGCGCGGCCGTGAAGCTCTCCGACGCGCTCCGGGCCTCTCCGCGATCGTCGCGGAGGGTCACGTAGAACTCGTGGGGACCGGGCTCCATCGCCGAGAAGCGCACCTTCCAACTCGGCGCCCCCACCGGAATCAGCTTCTCGTGCCCCTCCTCGCTCTTCGTGCGGCGATAGCCCTGGTAGAAGAAGCCGGGGACCCTCGTCTCCCTCCCAGAGGGCGTCCGGAAGTGGCCCGTGACCTCCACCTCATGCGGGTTGAACACGTTGTCGTACTCGCGATCCACCGGGAAGGTAAGCTCGAGCTTCTCGTTCACCGCGGCGGTCTCGACGTTGCGTTGGGGCCTCAGAGCGGGCGGCGCCGGCGACTTGGGGGCGGTGGCGGGCGCGATCAGGCAGATGTCATCCACGAACACCGTCCCCTGCCAGGCCGTCTTCGAGAAGAAGCGCACCCCGAACTCCCGGGGGTAGTAGAGCGTGCGGTACCAGGACTTCTCGTGGTCGCCGGGCTTCCAGTCGGTGGAGCCCGGCCCGATGTTCACCGTAGCCGACATCCACGTGCCGGGCTTCAGCGGCACCGTGGGCTTGTCGGTCGCCGGATCGCGGAAGAGCCCGGTCTGGTACCACAGGTACTGGCGGTCCTTCAGGTACACGTAGATACCGATGTCCTTCGGCGCACCGACCGGAACTTGCACCCACACCTTCAGGGTCGTGTAGCCGCGCCAGTCCTCCCACGGTTGGTAGCTGACCCCCACCGAGCCGGGGAACGTCCCCGTCAGCCCCAGGGCCTGCCTCCCGCTGGGAGCCTGCATCGCGACCGGCGCCGCCGAGGCGGTGTCGGGGTCGTTCTCGGAAGGGAACCACTCCGTCGTGGCCTCCTCGAAGTCGTAGCGCAGCACCGAAGTAGGTGCGGCCGACCCGAGAGCGGCGAGGATCAGAAGAACAAGCGCGCAGGCGGCGGGTCTCAGCAAGTCTCTGCTCCGCGGGACTCGGTTCTCCAAGCGCATTCCGATAAGCCAACACGCCCGGTCGGTCGGGGTTCCCCAGGGCCACCGCCACTCGGTCTCGCGGAGCGCGCCCATCAGCCGACGAACGGTGACGATCGGGACCACGAACGCGCAGACCACAGCGATGGCCATCGCCGGCAGCAAGGCCGCGAACCACGGTCTTCAGTCATACACCAGAATCAGGTTGGTCAGCTTGCGGCCGGGCTTGGTGATGAACTGACCGTTGGAGTAGAGTGCGCTCGAGCTGCCACCATCCAGCGCCATTGCGTCCACCGATCCCAGCCGCAGCATGATGTACGCCAGCTTGTTGAGCGTGATCGGCGTGTGCACCGTCACCAGGAGCAGTTTGCCCTCCTCGGTCACCCCCAGCGCGCTCCGGCGCGCCTGCGCGAAGAGCGACGGGTCCCCGAACCCCTCGTCGCGCGGCGTGAGAGCGACCCGCCCGTTGCGCAGCAGCATCGGCCCGGCCCCGATGGCGGTGCGGATCGTCCCCGCCCACCCGAAGTCGCGGCCGAACTTGCTCCGATGGTACTCGATCCGGCACCGGCCGTTCTCCCCAACCGTCAGCACGGCGCTGGAGAGGCCGTCGTAGATCAGCCGCCCCTCCATCACCAAGGCACCGACGGGGGCGTTGGTCCTCAGGTGGAAGTAGGTGCCGTTGATCGCGACCCGCGGTTTGAACCGCCGAACCATCGAGCCGAAGGTCTCGCGGCCGAACCGGCCCCGGCTCAGCACCGTGCCCTGCGCCAGCCCCAGGACGACGTTCACATGGTCCGGACGGGGGTTCACCGTGACCACGTTCACCCCGACGCCGCCGACGCGCTGCCAGGAGCGGGCGACATGAGCCGAGCGCTCGGCCTGGGACGTCGTGAACTGGGGAGCCGTGACCAACTCGTCGATGGTGACCGGGGCACTCGTGAACGGACCCGAGGGCGGGTAGCCGGGACCGGCCTGGCCCCGAGGCGCCGCCAAGCGTCGGACGCTCGGCAGGGCCACGGCAACCGCCACAGCCAGCGCGTACGCCGCCAGGGCGATGATCGAGGCGCGATCCCCTGGCTGGCCCGCGCGTCGCAGGCCGCGGAGGAGTCCGGTCACGGCGGTGTCCCCGGTGGGTCAGAGGTCGGTGCGCCAGCGCTGCCACTTCACCTCGATCTGGAAGCCGCGCTCGGCCCAGATGCCCGTCTGATGGCCCTCGGCGCTGGCTACGAAGGCAAGCTCGGTGGCTTCCCGACAGAACGCGGAGATGCGCGCCGCGCTCAGGAGCGTCGCGAACCGCTCCGTCTGCTCCGGACCGGGGAGCGCGCCCAGCCCCAACGGCCCGAAGCCCAGCCATGCCCGCTTGCAGCCCGTGGCTGCGGAGTAGACCGGATCGAGCATTACGGCCGCATACCCGACGACCTCACCGCCCGTCTCGGCCACCAGCAGGCCTTGCGCGTCGAAGTTGGCGGTGGACTCGATGAGCGCCAACAGGTCTCCGGCAGTGAACTCGCCCTGCAGCAATCTGGTCTCGGCGAGCACCTCCGGCAGCCGCGCCAAACCCGACGCCGGCACGGCGGCCACGTGCAGGGGCGCGCGTCCGGTGCGGACACCCGTCAACTCGGCCACGTACGTCGCCCAATGATCGACCGGCTGGAAGCCCTCGGCGCGGAGAGGCTCCTCGGCGGCGGACCCCTCCGGAGCGAAGAGCTCCACCGCAGCCGCGCCCTGCTGAGCCCGGATCTGACAGGCGGCGTAGAGGAGCCCCCGCGTGGTTGCCGAATATCCCGGCGCGGCCGGGACGTGCGGCGTCCCCGGCGCGAACACGGTGTGCGCTCCCACATAGGGGTGCAAGTCGCCGCCTGTGAGCGCCACCCCGTGCGGCTCGAGGTGGCACCAGCCCACTGGCCGGCGCTCCTCCTCGGCAACGAGGACCGCGCGCTCGCGGAAGCGGAGGTCATGCCGTAGGCGGAGTTCCACCTCCTCGGCGGCAATCGGCCGATAGTGTGGGGCATCGGCCCCGGCGGAGTTCGTCAGGTCCGCCAGCGCCGGGGCCAGGGACCGCACTTCATCAGGGTGTGAGATGCGTCGGATGTCGAGGCTCAAGGGTTTCTCCGAAGGAAGCGGCGACTGTGGTGCGGCCCGGTCGTTCGCCGCCCCCCGCCCGCTTCCCTCTCCTCGAGCGGTGCGACGACCATGAAGCGCGGACGCCTTCGCGGGCTCACGCTTGCTGTGCAGATGGTCGTCGTCGCCGTCGTCTTCTACTTCCTGGCCCGCACCGTGACTGATCTGTGGCCGCAGATCAGCGCCATCGAGTGGCACATTGATCCGCTCCTGTTTGCCGTCTCCGTCCTCCTAGGACTGCTGGGGCAGTGCCTGCTGATCGTGGGCTGGAGACTGGCGCTGCGGCTGGTGGGGGCGCAGATCAGTTGGGCCGGGGCCATCGAGAGTCAGGCGATCGGCCAGCTGGCCAAGTACGCGCCGGGGAAGGTGCTGACCCTGATCGGTAAGGTCTACCTCGCCGGTCGAGCCGGCGTGCCCGAGGCGCAGGCGACGCTGGCGATGTTCATCGAGGTCGCGACGCTGACCCTCACCGGGCTGATCGTCGGGCTGGGCTACGCGTTGCAGGTCGTCTCGCCCGCGCGCCTGGCGGCCGCGGGAGTTCTCCTGCTCGCGGGAGCGGCGATGGTGCTGCACCCCAGCGTCCTGCCGCGGGCCATCAACGGGGCTCTGCGGCTGCTCAGGCGCCCCACGGCCGAGTTCCGGTACCAGTGGGGTGCGGCGATCCCCTTGCTGGCCTGCTACCTGGGCCTGTGGCTCGTGTGGGGCGTCGGGGTGTGGCTGCTGGCCGCAGGGCTGGGTCTGGAGGCGCCCGTCGCGCCCCTCGTCAGTGGCAATGCCCTCGCTTGGGTCGCGGGCTTTCTGAGTTTCATCTTCCCCGGCGGTCTCGGGGTCCGCGAGTACGTCCTGGCGCGGCTGCTCAGCGCCTCCACGCCCGGCGTCGCCATGGGCGTAGCCCTCGTGTCCCGCGCGTGGCTTCTCGGCGCCGAGGTGGTCTGGGGCCTCGGAGCCTGGGTCGGCAGGCTGGCGACGCGCCGGCCCCGGGCTGAGGAGGGCTGACCGTGCCCCGCGATCGCAAGTCCGATCATCCCCGCGTGGGGCCGCCCCTGGCGGCGCTGGCCGTGTTCCTGGCGGCCTGCGCGGTCGGCGGCCTGCAGCTCGGCGGCGTCCCGCTGATGGAGCCCGATGAGGCCCGCTACGCGGCGGTGGGCCGCGCCATGTGGCAGACCGGCGACTTCGTCACACCCCGGGTGAACGGCTTCGTCTACCTCGACAAGCCCCCGCTTCTGCACTGGCTCACCGCCCTGAGCATCGGCGCCTTCGGCCCGCGCGAGTTCGCGGTGCGGCTGTCCTCGCTCCTCGCGGCCGCTGCGGGCGCGACGCTCGTTTACGCCTTCGGCCGACGCGTCGGCGGCCACGGGGCGGGGCTGGCCTCCGCCGGCGTGCTGGCGGCCTGCGTGCTCTGGTTCGCCGTCGGCCGCGTGATCCGCTATGACATGCTGCTCACGGTCTCGATCACGGCCTCCCTCTGGTGGGCCTGGCTGGGGACCGAGCGCGGCCGCGAGGGCCGCCGCTACTACTGCCAGGCCGCCGTAGCGGCCGCACTCGGGGTCTTGGTGAAGGGACCCGTGGCGCTGGCACTGCCGGGGCTGATCCTGCTGCCCTACTTGGCCGTGACCGGGCGCCTGCGCACTTTGGCCCAGGTCCCGTGGGCCCTCGTTCTGGGGCTGCTCGTCCTCATCGTCGTCCCGTGGTTCGCGCTCTGCGAACATGCGAACCCAGGGGCCGCGCGCTTCTTCCTGATGCACGAGAACCTCGCCCGCGTGAAGGGCGAGATCGACGGAACCCACCACGAGCCGTGGTGGTATCTCGGCCCCGTGCTGCTGGGCGCGTGTCTGCCGTGGACGCTGCTGCTCCCGGGGGCCGCCGCGGGGGCGACGCGCGGCGATGAGGCCCAACGGCGCGCCGGCGTGCTGTGGCTCCTGTGGGCCGTGGTCCCCCTGCTGGCCTTCAGCCTCTCCAAGGTCAAGGTCCCCACCTACATCCTCCCCTCATTGCCGCCGCTGGCGCTGCTCATCGGGCGGTACGTCTCGGCGCCGCGTAGCGGCGGCCGAGGGGAAGCCCTGGCGACCGGAGTTCTCCTTGCGGTCCTCGGGGCGGGGCTGGCGTTGCTCGGCCCGCGGCTCAAGTACGATCTCCCCTATCCGCTGCTCGGCACCGTCCTGGGCCTCGGCGGCCTGATCGCCATCGTGGCGAGCGCCGTGCGTGCGCCAAAGTGGGCTCTGGTCGCCGTCGGGATCGGCACGCTAGGTTTCCTCCACCTCGCCATCGCCACAGGGGGGCCGACGTCGCTGTTCCCCTCCGACCGGGCCCTTGCCCTGGAGGCCCGGGAGCTGCGCCGCCCCGGAGAGCGGATCTACTGCGCGCGGAAGCTCTCACGGGGAGCGGTGTTCTACCTCGATGAGAGGCTCGCCGTCCTCGGCAACATGCCTGCTGAGTACGACTTCCCGCGCAACCAAGAGCGCCTGGAGGGCTGGGTCTACCCGTTGGAGGAGGCCCAGGATGTCCTGTCACGGCCCCCTTCCGCGCTCATCCTCTGCCGCGAGCGCTATGCTGAGGAGCTGCGGGCGGCGCTTGGCGAGTCGATCACCGAAGTCGCCCACACGCAACGCGGCCTCATCTTCCGCACGGCGCCGCGGCGGCCGGCAGGTGAGGGGCCGCCATGACCCGAAGGTCCTGCCCATGAAGCGCGCGCTGGCGCTGGTTGGGATGGCTGGCTGGTGCCTGTGCCTGCTGTGCTCGGCGGGTCTGGCTGAGCCGCCGCCGGGGCAGTTGCGCAGCTACCTGTCTGCCGTCGACGGCTCCCGCCAGGCCTACGGCGTGTACCTCCCCCGCGCGAATCCGCCCAGCGAGGCCGGCTACCCCCTCGTCATGCACGCTCATGGCTACGGCTGGTGGGTCGGGGCCGACTTCTCCTTATGGCAGCGCCAGTGGGCCGATGACCACGGCTGGGTTCTGGTGAACGTGAACGGTCGCGGCCCGAACTTCTACGACGGCATCGGCGACGATGACGTGATGCGGGTACTGGAGGACGTGGCCACGCTCCTCTCGGTGGACCGGTCCCGCGTGTACATGACCGGCGGCTCCATGGGCGGCACCGGGGCATACCGCGTCGGGGTCCGACGACCCGACGTGTTCCCGGGAGTCGCCCCGGTGGATGGCTGGACGGACTTCCGCGAGTTCCACTGGCACTGGTACGCGCGGAGGGACATGCCTAACGCCATCGAGGAGTTCCGCCGCCCGCTGCTGCAGGCCGCCTCGCCGCTCTACACCGCCGGCACCGCGCGGTGGGGGGATGTGACCCTCATCGTAGATGCGCGCGACGATGTCGTCTACCCGCTGCAGGGGTTGCAGCTGGACGCGGCCCTTAGCGCGGAGGAGCATCAGGCTCCGGGCGAATACCGCCACGAGCTCCTCTACCACCTTGACCTGGGGCATGGCGCCGGCTACGACCTGCCGCGCATCTACGAGGGCTTCCTCGGGGTCTCGGGCCTCGAACGGCCCCCGTCGGTGACGGTGGAGGCCACACTGCTGCGCTACGCCAAGGTCCACTGGGCGGCGATCGACGGGTTCGGTGTGCAAGGGGCGGTGGGACGGCTCGACGCGGAGATCGCGGAAGACGCCGTGCACGTCTCGCCCAGCAACGTCACCGCCTTCAGCATCAGCCTGCCCGACACGGCGTTGGCCACGCGGGAGCGCGCCCAAGTCATCGTGAACGGGGTGCCCTGCTACGATGGGCCGCCCGCTACCGTTTCTCTGGAGCTGCGGGAGGAACTGCCTGGCGGGACGGCCTGGCGCCCGGCCGACGACCTCCCCCGGCTGCGCAAGCGACGCGGCCTGGAAGGCCCGATCGGCGAGGCTTTCCTGGCGCCCTTCGCGGTGGTGTGGGGCACGGTCGGCGATCCGAGCAGCGTCCGGCAGGGGCAGATCGAGGCCGAGGACTTCGCCAACGAATGGAACGCCTTCAACGTGCACTACGACGCCGTCCGCGCGCGGCCCGAGGACGAGCTGACCACCGACGAGGCTCGTGACAAGAGCCTGATCATCTTCGGCACGCTGGACAGCAGCTCCCTTCTGCGTCGGATGGCCGCGGCCTGCGACCTCCCCGTGCAAGCCTTTGACGATCGCGTCCTGGTCCGTGACCCGGCCAACGGCGACCGCCTCTATCGGGGGACGAAGTACGGATCCTACTGGGTGTATCCCAACCCGTTGACCGACTTCCGGACGCTCGTCGTGGCCTGTCGCGGGCGCTTCGCCGTGAAGGCGGACGGCTCCCTGCGGAGAGGCCTGGGCTACGACCTGGAGAAGCTCCAATGGGCCTGGGGCGACTACGTGGTGTTCGACAGCGACTTGGCCGACCTTCCCTACACCGAGAACGTCAACAACAAGCCGCCCGTGATCACCTACGAGGCCGCCTACTTCGTGGAAGCCGGCTTCCACGACCAGAACTGGCGGCCGGACCGCGGCGTCGAGCTGGCCCGCGTCCAGGCGACGCGACCCGAGGGTTCCCGACTCATCCGCATCGAGCAGCTGACTGCCCGAGCCGGGGGCGTTGAGGCGTTCGTCGCCGACGAGGGCGGGGGGGGCGTCGCCCAGGCGCGCGTGACGCTCCAGTGGGAGCCGGGGCAGTCGACCGCCTCACGGCTGACCGACGACGCGGGCCGAGCGTTCTTCCCCGCCCCAGAGGCGCCGCCGGCGACGACGCTCACCGCCCGCGTCGTGAACGTCTGCGCGACCGGGGCCACGTACTCATGGCCGGATGACCGCGTCCTGACGGCACTGCTGGGGAGCGGCGACACCTCCGACCTGGAGCTCAGCGTGTCTCCCGAGCGCGCCACCACCGCCTCCCGTGGCGCGATCCGCTTCGCGGTGCAGGTGCGCAACCTCGGCGGCCGGCCGCTGCGGGCCGTCGTGTCGGCGCCCGAGAGCCCCGGGACCATCCTGCCCGCGACCCACGCGCTGACCGTCGCCGCCGGCGGCACTGCGGAGGCGCGGCTGGTATGGGACGCCGGCGACTTGCCACCCGGAGACTACGCGCTGCCCATCGCCGTGCGAGCGGAGGCGCCGGGGCTGGGTGCGAGCGCCCGAACCATCACTCCCGTCTTCTCCGTTGGGATCGAGGCCCAACCCCGGGTGCGGGTAGCCTGGGTCGGCGCGCCCGACCGGATGTATGGCGAGGATTACGAGGTCGTCGCCGAGATCGAGAACCGCGACTGGGGTCAACCCGCAAGTGTTACGGTCAACTGTGTCCTGGTGGAGGCGCAGCGCTTCCTCCCGACGCAGGAGGTGCAACTGGCCCCGGGGGCCAAGGCTACCGTGCGCTGGCTGCCCACGGCAGGATCGCGCGTGCTGGATACCGGCGTCCACCGGGCCGTCGTGTCAGTGGCAGAGGCTCCTGACGCTGTCGGCGAAGCCATGTTCGTCGTGAAGTAGCACCTGGAGGGGAACCCACCGATGCAGCGGCGACATCTTCTTCCATCTGCTCTGGCGCTGGCGGCGGCTGTCCTGGGCGGCGGGGCGCACGCCGAGGTGACGGTGAGCCTCGCCCCGCCCCGCGCGGCGGTGACCCTCGTCGTCTACGGGAACGCGGACGTGACCCTCGTGCGGGAGGTGCGGGCTGTTCTGCTCGGGGAGGGCTCCACGGCCGTAGAGGTCGCCTGGCCCGAGGCCGCCATCGACGGCTCCTCGGTGAGCCTACGCGCACCCGAGGATGTGACCGTCACCGCACCGCGCCAGCTGCCCGGTCGCGGCCAAGCCCTCTCCTGGGTGCTGAGCGCCCCGACCCCGGGCCCTCGCGATCTGGAGATCACCTACCTGACCAGCGGCATTGACTGGAAGCCCTTCTACCGGCTCACCCTCGACGCCGAGACCGGCGCCGCCGAGTTGGAGGGCCTGGTCACGGTGCGCAATCGGAGCGGCCAAGCCTTCGAGCAGGTCGCGGTACGTCTTGTGGTCGGCGAGTTGCGCCTGATCGAGAACCTCGCCGAAGCCGCCTGGAGAACCTTGCCGGCCTACAGAGACCAGCCAAAGGACCCTCCCTCCGCCGCCGGGAGCGGTCTCTCCGAGCGCTATGTCTACGACCTGGGGCTGCTGCCGGAACTCGTACTAGACGACACCTACACCGCCGCCTTCCTGCCCGCGACGTCACTGGGCAGCGCGCGAATCGTGCACCGCCTCGACCCGGCCCGCTTCGCCGACGGGGTGCACAAGGTAGCGCTGTTCGGCAACGCGGCCGAGGCCGGGCTGGGCAGCCTACCCCTCGCGGCGGCGGACGCCCAGGTCGCCCTGCGCGACGGCGGGGCGACGTTGCCCCAGCCGAACGCTCATGTGCCCTACACGCCTGTGGGGGAGGAGTGCGAGATCGACCTGGGCCCCTGCCCGGAGGTCGTGAGCGAGCGCCGCGTGGCTCGGCGGCAACGCACGGACTTTGAGTTTGACCGCTTCGGCCAGGTCGAGGGCTTCGATGATCGAGAGTGGATCGAGGTCGAGCTGCGGAACTCCACCGATCACCCGGTCACCATCGAGTACACCGACAACGTCCCTGGGGTCTGGGATGTCGCCGCCGAGGTGCCGTTCGTCGAGGAGGGGACGAACGAGGTCACCTTCAGACTGGAGATGGCCCCGCGCAGCGAGGAGACGCTGAGCTACCGCCTCGTCAAGCGCCAGGGCAAGCGCGTCCGCCTCGGCCCCGTCCGCCCAAAGTAGGGCGGTCCACAACCACCGACAACGTCAGCCACAGTCCGCAGTCCCGTCCTCTGTGGTCCATGGTCCATGCCGTCCAAACGAAAACGGCGACGCTGCCGTCGCCGTTCTCCCAGACTCCCAAACTCCTGCCGTCAAAACCGCTTCTTGCGGTCTCCCGGCTTGCGGCGCTCTTTCACCTTGCGCAGCTCGCGACGCTCGCGACGTTCCTCGCGTCTTTCCTCCGCGGCGGCCGCCGACGCGGCCTCCATGTGGCTCTGGCCGGCACCGCCCTGGGCAGCCTCTGCCGCCGCGCGGACGGCCGCGCTGGCAACCACCGGACGGCCGGCCGCCGTACGAGCCAGGGCGCCGCGGCTGGCCGGGACGCCGGCGAGCACGCGCAGGGCTCCGATGGAGAAGTAGCGCGTCAGAAGGAAGCCGATGGCCCACAGGACGATCGCGACGAGGAAGTCCCCGATGATGCGGGGACCGGCGAAGGTCAGCGGAATCCCCAGGTGGTGGAGCAAGGGGTACACGATGACCCCCAGGCCCCCGGCTGGGCCGACCGCCAGAAGCGCTCGCCACCAGCGCGTCGCGCCGGCGCCGTTCTCCCACATGCGCTGCCAGCTGACCAGGAGCTGACTGGCCGTGAAGATGGACGAATAGCACCCCGAGCAGATTCCCACGATCAGAGCGAAGGCGAACGGTTTGATCGTCGCGCCGCCGAAGACCGCGAGGGCGACCAGAGTGAAGAGGACGGTGAGGACCGTATTCACCGAACGGGCCATCGTCTGCAGCAGGCTGGCGTTGACCGTGCTGGCGAAGGGCGCCTGGCGGTGGAGGGCCATGTTTTCGCGGATGCGGTCGAAGATGACGATGGTGTCGTGGTTGGAGTACCCCAGAACCGTCAGCACCGCCGCGACAAACGACGACTCGAGCGGGAGATGGAAGATGGCCATCACCCCGCAGAGCACGAGAACGTCGTGGATCAGGGCCAGGACCGCCGCGACCGCAAACCGGAACTTGTACCGAATCGAGACCCACACGACGATCAGGGCGATGCCGAGGAGGAGCGCTGTGCGGGCACTCCGGCGCAGGTCTTCCCCGACCACCGGCCCGACGAACTCCACGTCCGACGCCTCTAGAATCGCCCCGCATGACGAGCCGAACTGCTTCTCCAAGCCGCTGCGCAGGGACTGCTGGGCCTGGGTCTGCTTGTCGCTGTCATGCTCCGGGATCCGGACGATCAGCCACGTCTCGTCGGCGACCTGGACTTGGCTGTCTCGGTATCCGACTTCTGCAGCCGCCGCTCGAGCGGCAGCCATCGCGCCGAGCTCGCCGTTCTCCGCATTCACCAGCGGCTGCTCAAACTTGTACTTGAGCAATGCGCCGCCGGTGAAGTCGATGCCCAGGTTGAGGCCCCGGGAGATCCACCAGGGGACGCCCACGACCATGATGGCCACTGAGATCGTGTACCAGAGCCACGAGAGCCCTACCAGATCCCAGCGTTTGTCACGAAACCATTCCACGGCGGAAGGTCCTCCTCAACCGGCAGTTGTCTCAACGCCCGTCCAGGATCGGTGCTGCCTACTCTGACCCGCCCGCCACGGTCGGCTCAGACAGCGTCACCGGCGGCGCGCCCAGAAGCCACCGGTTCTCTCCCAGGGAGGTGCGTGCGACTATGATCAGCAGCCAGCGGGAGGCCGTGACAGCCGTGAAGAGGCTGACCACGACCCCTACGACCAGTGAGACCGCGAAACTCTTCACGGAGCTCGTACCCAGCCCGTACAGGGCGCCGCAGACCAGCAGCGTCGTCACGTTCGCGTCCAGGATCGCGGTCCAGGCGCGGTGGAAGCCCGCCTCCACCGCCGCGCGCGTGGTCGTGCGATGGCGAAGCTCCTCCTTGATGCGCTCGAAGATGATCACGTTCGAGTCGACCGCCATCCCAATCGAGAGGATGATCCCCGCGATCCCCGGAAGCGTCATGATCGTCTGCACCGGTGACCAGCTCGACAGTGTCGCGATCAGCATCATCGTGTAGAGCACCAGGGCGATGTCGGCGAGGAGGCCCGGCAACCGGTAGTAGACCACCATGAACACCACGACGACCCCGAACCCCACCAGGCCCGCCAGCAGGCTCTGGCGGATGGAGTCCGCCCCGAGCGTGGCGCTGACCTGCCGGTTCTCCGCGATCTCCAGCGGCACCGGAAGCGCGCCGGCGTTCAGGAGCAACCGCAGGTCGCCGGCCTCTTGGGCGTCCATGTCCCCTGAGATGACGCCCGCCCCGGGAATCTCGCTCCGGATGACCGGAGCCATCTTCGTCTCACCGTCCAACACGATCGACATGATCCGGCCGACGCTGTTGCGGGTGAAGGTCGCGAACTCGCTCTTGCGGCTCTCCTTGATCTCGAAACGCACCTCAAACGTGCTCGGCACGTCGCCGGGCACAACCGAGGCGTTGGGTTTCAGATCCGCGCCGGTGAACTTCACCTCCGACTCGGCGAGCACTCGCTGCTCCGTCACGGTCTGACCGCTCTGCGAGTCCGACCAGACGGTGTAATCGTCCTGAGCGGCTCCCGCAGCCGAATAGCGCTCGGGAACCAGCCGGAACTCGAGCTGCGCGGTGCTCCGCAGGATCTTCGTCACGCGCTCGGGGTCTTTGACACCCGGCAGCTCGACGATGATCCGATCATCGCCCTGCGTCTGCACGAGCGGCTCCTTGATGTCGCTCATGCTGTACACCCGCATGTCGATGATGTGCTTCGCCTTCTCCGCGGTGTCCCGCGTCACAAAGACGCTGATCGGTTCGGGCGAGTCGATCTTCACCCCCGGGTACTCGGCCTGCAGGAAGCTGAGCACCGCCGCGCGCTCCCGGTCGACCGCCTCCTGAGACGTGGTCTGCGTACGGATAAGGAGCCGGTGGGGCGCTGGCGCGGTGACCTCGCACTTCTCGACCCCGGCCGCCGTCAGCGTCTCCTGGACCTTGGCGACCAGCGCGTCCTTGGTGTACTTGGGGGTCCCGGAGCTGGCCTCCGGCGCCTCGGCCTTGTCGCCGCCCTTCGCCGCCGGCTCCTCGGCCTCGGCGTCGCCTTCAGGGGTCGGAGCGGGTTTGTCCGAGTACAGCGGGCGGTCCTCAGGGGTCGCGTAGGTCATCTCGGTGCTGGGCTTGCACTGCAGGACGACATGCGCGCCGCCCTGCAGGTCGAGCCCGAGGCGAACCTGCGGCACCGGACGAAACACACCGATCGGGCCCAGTCGGGTCACGAGGCCCTCGAGCTGCTCGCTTTGCTGCCCTCCGCCTTCCACCGCCTTCGCGCTCTTGTAGGTCTTCTGGAGGGTCGTAACGGCCAGGCCCTGATCGGTAACGCGCTGGGTCTCGTCGAGCGCGGTGGTCACAACCCGGAGGGTCTTGGGGTCCAGGAAGCGGGCCTCCTGAATGGCCTTGAGTCCGCCGTCTTCGAGCTGCTTGCGGAGCTCGGGCAGCTTCGCCGCGAGGGCCTCCTCGTCGGCCGCGGCGGGCTCGCCGAGGTCGATGTCGATCGTCGCCTCCGTCGTCTGCTGATGCCGGATGAACCGGATCGGCTGGAACCCGATCTCGAAGGAGACCACTAAGAGCGCAAGCAACATCGCGATCCAGAGCTTGGGTCGATACTGCATCGGAAGCCTACCTCTGACACAGCCTGACATGGTACCCGCACGCGGGTACGAAGCGAAAGTATACGCGATCACCCTTGAGGGTGTCAATTCGGTTTACGTTGCGACAGCGCAGATGGTTGCTGGCCGCGCTCCTAAGCGGCGGCTGGTGAGGCCCGACGGTGCCGGCGGATTTGCGCTTGACTTGGGGGGACCGAACGAGTATCATGCCACACCGTGCGCGGCAGTCGCGGGTCGCGCGCCTGTCTTCTTGCGTCGGGGACCGGCCGGGGAGCAGATCATCGAAGCGGGACGTCAGCCATGTATGCAATTGTGAGGGCCGGTGGCCGGCAGGTCCGGGTTGAGCCGAGGCAGACGGTGAAGGTGGACCGCCTTCCCGATCCCGTCGGGGACGGGGTCGAGTTCGGCGAGGTGCTGGCGCTCCACGACGGCACAACCCTGACCGTCGGGACGCCCTGTGTGGCCAATGCGAAGGTGCTGGGTCGGATTGTGGCCCAGGAGCGCGGCCCGAAGCTGCGGGTCCGCACGTATCGGAAGAAGAAGCGCACCCGCAAGCGCCGTGGCCATCGCCAGGATCACACGCTGGTGCAGATCCTGGGTATCGAGGCGGAGCAGCTGCGAAATGCCGCGGAGCCGGCGGCGGTTGCCGATCCGGACGCCGAGTAGGGAAGGAAGGTCGCCATGGCACACAAGAAGGGAATGGGCAGTTCCAAGAACGGTCGGGACAGCCAGCCGAAGCGGCGCGGCATCAAGCGCACGCACGGCCAGGCCGTCACTGCCGGCAGCATCCTCGTGCGTCAGTGCGGGACGCAGTTCAATCCGGGCGCGAACGTCGGGGTCGGCGGCGACTACACGCTCTTTGCCAAGATCGATGGCATCGTCCAGTTCGACACCTCCCGGGGCGACAAGCGACGCGTAAGCGTCGTTCCCCCGGCGGCCGGGTAGTCACTCCGACCGGGAGCGAGTCACGTAAGGCCCTCGACGCCGACCCCGTGCCTGCGGGATCGGCGTCGCTGCTTTGGGCGGGAGGCCCACATGCTGGTTGACGAGGCGGTCATCGAGGTGCGTAGCGGTCGTGGGGGCAACGGCATCGTCTCCTTCCGGCGCGAGAAGTTCGTCCCCAAGGGCGGCCCGGGCGGCGGCGACGGCGGCAAGGGCGGCGACGTGCTCCTCTGCACCGACGACCAACTCGCCACCCTGATCGACTTCCGGTATGAACCCCGCTATGCGGCCGAGAACGGCTGGCCCGGCCAGAGCTCCCAGAAGACGGGGCGCGACGGCGCCGACTGCCTCATCAAGGTCCCTGTCGGGACGCTGGTCTACGACGGGGAGTCCGGCGAGCTGCTTGCCGACCTGGACGCTCCGCACCTCCGACTCCTCGTCGCCCGCGGCGGACGCGGCGGACGCGGCAACGTGCACTTCGCCACACCGTCCCGCCAGGCGCCTGAGATCGCCGAAGGCGGCGAGCCCGCGCAGCAGCGCCGGCTCCGGCTCGAGCTGCGCCTCCTGGCGGATGCCGGCGTCATCGGTTTCCCGAACGTCGGCAAGTCCACGCTCATCTCGGTGGTCTCGGCCGCGCGGCCGAAGATCGCCGACTACCCCTTCACGACCCTCGCCCCGAACCTCGGCGTGGTCAGGCTCTCCGGCGTGGGACGCAGCTTCGTCCTCGCCGACATGCCGGGGCTCATCGTGGGCGCCCACCAGGGAGCCGGGCTCGGGGATCGCTTCCTGAAGCACATCTCCCGCACGCGCCTCCTGATCCATGTGCTGGACGCCGCCGCGGTGGAGGGGCGCGACCCAGCGGAGGACTTCGACGCGATCAACCGCGAGCTGGCGCTCTTTGGCGAGGGCCTCGCGGACATCCCCCAGATCGTGGCCCTTAACAAGGTGGACCTGCCGGACGGCCGCGAGATGGCGGAGATCGTCGAGGAGGCGCTGCGCGCCCGCGGTCACGAGTGCTACCGCATCTCCGCCGCAACCCGCGAGGGGGTCGACCGCCTCATGGAGGCAGCGTGGGCCACGCTCGCGGCGCTGCCTCGCCCCGCCGCACCGGACACCGAGCCCGAGCTGATCGTAGCGGCGCCGCCGACGGAGGAACCGCTGGCAGTGGAGGTCACCGAGAACGGCGCCTTCCGCGTGCAGGGGACCGCGGCCGAGCGCGCGGCGGCACGAGCCTACATGCAGAGCCGCGAGGGACTGGCGGCCTTCCACGAAACCCTGCGGCGCCTGGGGGTGCTCGACGCCCTGAAGGCCGCCGGAGCCGAGGACGGGGACACGGTGCTCCTCGGCAAGACGGAGTTCGACTACGTGGCCGACGACCGCGAGCCCTCCGCTCCGCGCCGCCGGACCGCCCGGGAACGAAAGCAGGCCCGCGGCGGAGGCCAGGGGACATAGGCAAATCAGTACCCGTGCCTGTCCCCGCGAACTCGACAACCCTACCGGAACGTCCACGTCCCGAAGCTCTCGGGCTCCACGAAGCCCGCGACGCACTGCGACCACGCCGTCTGCTCGCCATCCGGGATGCGTTGGCGACACAAGTTGGCGCGCCATTGGGAGCCGGGCGCAGGTGCAGCGGCCTTCAGTTCCCCCCAGGGAATCGCCAGCTCGACGGTCCATTCACCGTCTCCGGGGCGCGCGCCGACGACCGCAGCGGCGGTGTAGGCCATGTCGTCCGTGTCGACGACCCGTGAATCCCACAGGACGCCCTGCGGGTTCATGATGAAGTGGTAGTAGGCCGGCGCCTGGTCGGGGGGCTGAAGGAACAGGTCGACGCTGTCCCCCATCCAGACGCTGTCGTCGCGCTCGGTCCCCAGGATCGCCATCTCCGCGCGCTTGGGCTCGACGCACCGGACTGCGACGTACAGCTGCGCCGCGTCCCAGGCGACCCGCGCCTCGGTGGGCGCGACCGGGTTGCCCGTCCTCAGCACATACCGGAGAAAGGGATCCAACGGCGGGGCCCCTTGCCATGCGGCGTCGGCGAGGTCTCCGTCGATCGTGGGGGCCGGGCCGGCCAGCCGAGGGATGTCCATCGATCGCTGGATGAGGCTGGTGCGGAGTGCCTCCCGTTGGCGCTTGCGGCCGGCCTCGATGAGCGGCGCGAGGTCATAGCCCAGACCCTGGCGGGCCGCCAGCTTCGTCCGAGCTTGCACGACAGCGTCTTCCAGGCCCGGCGGCAGGCTCTCATTCAGCCACCAGTTCATCTTCTCACTGTACAACCACACATACCGATCGCTGGTGGCCAGCGCGTGGTACACGTTGTGCTGAAACCACTGCGCGCGCTCCTCGGGGCTGAGGTGTGAGCTTAGGTAATCCCGGTCCCCGCGCAGGTCGAAGAGATGGTCGACGTACAGCGCCTGCGCCACCTGCACCTGCGCGCGGTACGCGGGGATGTTGGCCGGATCGAGCATGGATAGGGCGCGCTGGCGGATGCCGTGGTACGAGCGGTAGAAGCTGAGGGTGTCCTCGTAGTAGTACGCGCCCTCGTTCCCGTCGGTCAGGGCCGCCGTGGGTCCGATGGCGTCGAGCATCCCGTTGATGAACGCCGGGTAGAGTCCGTAGCCCTCGGCTTCCAGCTTCCGGTCGCGGACCGCCGGGTCTTCGAGGTCCCAGAGGTGTTGCTGGAAGGAGAAGACGAAGAACGTGTGCACCACCGCGTTCGGCATCTCGCTCTGGACCGCGTCCATGAACTGAGCGCCGCGCTCGCGGTACTGCGCCTGGTACTCGGCGAACGACTTCTCCTTCGCCCGCGGCTGTTCGGAGTACAGCCACGGGTTGTGGCCGTAGGGTTCGGCATCGAAGCAGACGCCCACACACTTGCCGATCCGGGCCGCGCGCGCGGTCAGGCGCGTGTTGTGGATCGCGGCCTCCCACTGCGCGTCGTCGAACCAGTCGATGTCCGAGGCCGCGTAGATGACCAGGAAGTTGTCCGTGAAGCGGTCCCACTCGATGGCCCCGAGTTGCTCAAAGTCCGGTTCGACCTGCTGCGGGGTCCACTTGTCGGGCACGAAGACCCGGCCGCCGACCGCCATCCGGAAGATCAGCCCGTCGAAGGGTCGCTGCTCCATCTCGCGAATGTGTTCGCGGACGTACGTGGGGTTCGGGACGTCCCAGCCGTACTCGATGAGCTTCTTCCCGGCGGGCAGCGGCTGAGCGCCGACGGACTGCAGGGCTGCCAGCAGGGCAACGACACCGCAGGTGAGTCCAAACATGATGGACCTCCTCCCCGTTTGCGCGAAGGAGGTTCGGCGTCGGCTGGGAATGACCTCGCCCGCGACTAGGACCAACATGGAGCCAGGCCGATGAACCGCAAGGACGTGCTGCAGTGGCTGGCCGCGGGGGCCGGGTTCGCCGCTGGAGCCGCCCTGACCTACCGGCTGATGACGGAGCGCTCCCGGCTCACCGTGACGCGCGCGACCTTCGGGATTCGCAACCTGCCGCCCGACCTCGAAGGCCTGCGGGTCGGGCACCTCACGGACCTGCATGTCGGTCCGGGGACGCCGGCGGAGTTCGTACGTGAGGCGATCTCGATGGCGAATCGCCTGCAACCTCACGTCGTCCTGATGACCGGGGACTTCGTCGACTACCGGGCGAGCGATCTGCCCGCGTGTGCCGAGGCGCTGTCGCGGCTCCGAGCCCCCCTGGGCGCCTACGGCGTGCTGGGCAACCACGACCATGCGGTCGGCGCGGATGAGGTCGAACAAGCGCTGACACACGCCAGGGTGAGGGTGCTGCGGAACTCCAACGCGCCCTTGGGCAACGGCCCCCGCCACCTGTGGATCGCGGGCTTGGATGACACCACCGGGTACCGAGGCGACTTCTGCGGTGCCCTGGCCGGCATCCCGCCCGGCGACCCGATCATTCTGCTATCGCACGTTCCCGATGTCCTCCCGAAGGCCGCGGATGAACAGATCGACCTCATCCTGGCCGGCCACACCCACGGCGGGCAGGTCGTGTTGCCCTTCATCGGGGCGCCTCACGCTCCCGTGCGGCTCGGCGGGGCGTTCATCTCCGGAAGCCGGCGGATCAACCACTCGCGAGTCCACACGAGCCGCGGAGTGGGCACCTCCGTCCTTCCCGTTCGCTTCCGTTGTCCCCCCGAGATCGGCCTCTTCACCTTGCGCGCGGCGGGGCGCACTGACTGAGATTGGAGGTGCCGCGTCGCCCGCGTGTACGAGCTCAGCATGGTCGCGATGGAAGGGCCGCCTGGGGCCGCGCCCAAAGCACCGCCGTTCGACGGCTTCTGGGTCGGCGACAGCTGGAACTTCCGCCTCAACAAGCTGCCGCACTAGCCGCTGGCCGCTACCCAGCCGCGTACCGCAGGAGGTTCGCGACCAGGCGGGCGCCGATGGGGTCCGTGGTCGCGCCGACGCCCGCGAGCTCGGAGACCACGACCTTCCCCTTCCCGACCTGAGCCTCGAAGACGACGACCGCCGAGTGGAGCGCTACGTCCTCCGGCGCCTGAAGGTACCCATGCGGGCGGATCGCCGTGGCAAGCACCCGGACTTCTGGCCCTTCTGCGACCCGGAATCCGCCGGTCGCCGCCACCGGCATCCCTTGCTCGGCGTTGAGCCAGCACACGTCCCACGGCTCCAGCCCGTCCAGAAGGGGCGACGCCTCATCCTCGACGTTCACGACCTCGGGCCGCCACGAAACGGCCTCCTGAACGACCTCCGGCAGCAGGTCGCGCACCGCCGCCCCGGCGTTCATCACCAGGACCCGCCCTCCGCCCTGTACGAACGCCTGCAGCTCGGGGCGCGCCCGTAGCGCCTCGACACCCGCCGACCCGTTCGCGATGAGCGTGCCGCCCTCCCCCGCCGTCAGCGCCTCGCTCAGCGCCGGTCCGACCTCCGCGAGCCCGGCCCACTCGCGCGACGCTCCGAGCAGCGGGTACTCGCTCCGCGCCAGTTCCGCTTCCCCCGCCTTCAATGCCAACGCCAGGCGGTACTCTGCTCGCGCCTCGCTTGGCAGCACCGCCGGTGCCGCGACAGACAGAGCCACCGTCCGATTCGTATAGTAGGGCACGGGCGGCACCTGGACGGCCGCGCGGGCCAGGGCGGCGCCGTCCGGTCCCAGCAGCTCCGCCTGCACCACAGTGGAGGGCAGGTCGGCGCCGTCCGCCGCGTCGTTCACGATCGTCGCCGAGAACGTCAGCGCATCCCCCGCGTAGAAGTGGCGTTGGCGCAGGTCTGCCGACACGAGAATCGGCGCCATCGCCCGCTGCATCGCCCCATACACGGGGTATGGCTCCATCGCCCCCGGGTCGTAGGGGAAGCGGAACCAGTTGCTGCTACTGAAGGCCAGCAGCCCACACAGTTTGCTCCGATGGCGACGGGCAAGCTCGGTCAGCTCTTTCGTCATCCAGGCCTGTCGATCCAGATAGACGCTCGGGTCGCGATCCTCGTACGCGTAGTCGCCGACCCACGCCTGCGGCACGGAGTGGTCGGTCACGTACTTGCGCGTGGGGTGGCCCGTGTCCGTGTTGGGGTAGCCGGTCGAGAACTCCTGGAAGATCGCCGGACGCGTGCCGCTGAAGGCGGCTTCGAGCGGCGGCTCGCCGTCGGAGGGGTACCACGACCACGGACCGGGACCGTACCAGCCGGGGTACGCGTGCGCATCGTCCAGGTCCCCGTCGTCGAAGCCGTTGGGCTCCAGCTCCTGGGCATACGTCTCCGGGTCTCGCACGTATCCCGAGTCGCACACGACGGGCCGCGTGGGGTCCACGGCGCGGGTCGCGCGGATCAGCCGTGTCGCGATCTCCCACTTCCGCTTGCGCAGTCCCGGATCCCGGGCGCGGTACCAGTAGCTCTCGTTGTTCAGCGTCCACATGAGGACGCACGGGTGGTTCCGCATCCGCCGGACCTGCGCGAGCCACTCCGCCTCCCACGCCGCCAGCTGCTCATCAGAGGGCGGGGGCGCATCGTCCATCATCAACCACGGCCACACCCCCTCCATCGATACCCCGATCCCCACCTCATCCGCCGCCTGCAGCCACGTCTCCGGGAACGCGGACGCCTGCGCCCGCAGGACGACGGTGTTCCCGACGTGCATCGCTCGGAGGACGCCTTGCGCCACCTCCGGGGACTGACCGGCGAGCGCGGAGGGCGGGAGACCGGCCCCACGGAGCCAGTACGGGCTCCCGTTGAGATACAGCCGGTTCCCACGCACCTCGAACGTGCGGAACCCGATGGCGCAGACCCGCTCGTCGAGCACACGGCCGTCGGCCGCCTGCAGCGCCACGCGCAGCTGGTACAGACTCGGCGCGTCCGGCGTCCACAGCTTGGGGGTCAGCCCACCTTGCGCCAGAGCCGCCCGGCCGTCGACCACAGGGGCCTCCAGCGCAGCCAACGTCGTCCCGTCGGCGCGGTCCGTAACCGTCCCACGACAGCGCAGCCCC
>Ga0233425_10004226_pt1 | contig 24502 bp, 19 predicted proteins | sample Watercolumn_Towu_2_FD_181712 | JGI IMG/M metagenome (GOLD analysis project Ga0233425, IMG submission 181712) | Freshwater microbial communities from Lake Towuti, South Sulawesi, Indonesia - Watercolumn_Towuti2014_140_MG | ecosystem: Environmental > Aquatic > Freshwater > Lake | place... | reverse complement strand
AACCTGCTCGATCAGCGCGAACTTTACGATCCTGGAGCCATCGGCGCTCACCTCGAACTATACTTCTTCACCGGCCAAATGCGGCCTGGCCAATGGTACGGCTACGGTTACCGTGGGTGGCGGCACACCAAGCTATACGTTGAACTGGAACATCGGGGCGCAGCAGGGACCTACAGCCACCGGCATGGGCCCCGGCTCCAACTGGACCTGCGTGATCACCGACTCCAAAGGATGCACACGCACGCAAACAGTAAGCGTGGCGGATGCGCCAAGCCCGGTGATTACCAACGTTACAACAACAGCGCCTACCTGCTTCGGCTCACAGAACGGATCTATTGTGGTAACCTACAGCCTCGGAACTCCGGGCTATACCGTGGCCTGGTCGAACCCGATCAATCCGGCCACACAAGTGACCACCAGCTTAACACAAACGGCAACGGGTGTAGGCTCAGGAACATACAGCATGACGGTAACCGACAGCTACGGTTGTAGCGCCGGAAGCTTTGCGACAGTGGCCTCTCCGAACATCCTCCTGCTTAACGTATCGCCAAACCAGACGATCTGCTACGGGCAAACGGCTCAGATCTTTGCGGCCGGCTCCGGCGGAACACCTGGCTACACCTATACCTGGTCGCCTGCATTTAACAACACAGGCGGTCCGCACACCACGCCAAGCCTGAGCACTACCACGCAATACAATGTGAACATGACGGATGCCAATGGTTGCACCACGGCGCCAAAAGTGATCACGGTGAATGTGACCCCGGCCCTGAACATCGTGGCAACGACAACCACGGTGTGCCACAACGAGCTGGTGGCCTTAACGCCAACCATGACGCTCAACGGAAACGGCGGGCCTTATACGTATAACTGGAGCACAGGAGGAAGCGCGGCCACAGAAACGCTGACAGCGGTGAACGCCACTCCGGGCGCACCAAAAACCTATACCTATAATGTAATCGCCAGCGATAACTGCTCTCCGACATCTTCAGCCGTATTTACAGTAGTGGTAAATCCATTGCCGACGGTTTCCTTCACGGCAAGTCCGGCTTCGGGCTGTGCGCCATTGGTGGTAACCCTTACGGGTGCTTCCGACGGGGCTTCCAATACCTTCCTGTGGAGTGATGCGGTGGCGGGAAGCGGTAACCCGACCTTTGTGACGCTGAAGGATTCAGGCAAATATTCCGTATCGCTTGTAGTGACCAACCCGGGCACAGGCTGCAGGAACATGCTGACGCAAACGGACATCATTACGGTGTACCCGAAACCGAAAGCTTCGTTTATCGCAAATCCGCAAAGCACGAGCATCCTGGACCCTACGATCCACTTTACCAATACAAGCATCGGGGGAGCGACCTATCTCTGGGATTTCGGAGATCCTGCAGCAACCGGCGGCATGAATAACGCCACGACGTTTAATGCCACTCACTCCTATGGCTATGTGGGACCTTACAACGTCAACCTCGTGGTAACATCAAGCCATGGCTGTACGGATGTCGCATTGGTACCGGTTGAGATCACTCCTGACTTTGCGCTGTACATTCCGAACACCTTTACGCCTGACGGCAATAATGTGAACGATTTCTTCCAGCCGCTGGGCGTGGGTATCAACGAGGATAACTACCGGATGGATGTATACGACCGCTGGGGCGAAGTAATCTTTACGAGCAACAACTTCCGCAAGGGCTGGGACGGTACGGTGAAAGGCAGCGGAAAAATAGCAGAGCAGGGCGTATATGTGTATAAGCTCATGGTATACGACCTCCAGGGCAACAAGCATCCGTTTGTTGGCCACGTGACGGTGCTGATCGGAAACTCCGACTAAGACCGGATCAGGCTTAAATCCACTAAAAAGGGCTTCCCCGGAGGGAGGCCCTTTTTTATGCTACAATCTTCAAAAAGCGCAAATATGTAAGCGCAATAACGTATCTTTGCAGACTTATTAATTTATAGATGAAGAACATACGTAATTTTTGCATTATTGCGCATATTGATCACGGAAAGTCCACGTTGGCTGACAGGTTGTTGGAGTATACAAATACCATTTCGAAACGGGAAATGCAGGACCAGGTGCTGGACGACATGGACCTGGAAAAAGAGAGGGGAATTACCATCAAAAGCCACGCGATCCAGATGGATTACAGCTATAAGGGCGAAAAATATATTCTGAACCTGATCGACACACCAGGCCACGTTGACTTCAGCTACGAGGTATCCCGTTCCATTGCGGCCTGCGAAGGCGCTCTGCTGATCGTTGATGCCGCCCAGGGAATCCAGGCACAAACCATTTCCAACCTTTACCTGGCGCTGGAGCATGACCTCACGATCATTCCTATTTTAAATAAAATCGATCTGCCGAGTGCGGATCCTGAGGTGGTGAAAGACCAGATCGTGGACCTCCTGGGCTGCGACCGCGAGGAGATCATGTCGGCATCAGGCAAAACAGGCCTGGGCGTGCATGAGATCCTGGAAGAGATCGTAAACCGCATCCCGCCGCCGAAAGGCGAGGAGAATGCGCCTTTACAGGCCCTGATCTTCGATTCGGTGTTCAACTCTTTCCGCGGCATCATTGCGTATTTCCGCATTTACAACGGCAGCATCAAAAAAGGGGAAAAGGTAAAATTCGTGAATACGGGCATGGAATACAACGCCGACGAGATCGGCGTGCTGAGGTTGAAGCAGGAGCCGCGCGATATCGTGCGGACGGGCGATGTAGGCTATATCATTTCCGGCATTAAAGAAGCGAAAGAGGTGAAGGTGGGGGATACGCTGACCACTGTGGCAAACCCTTGCGAGGCGGCCATCCTGGGCTTCGAAGAGGTGAAGCCCATGGTGTTTGCGGGGATCTACCCGGTAGATACCGAAGATTTTGAGGAGCTGCGCTACAGCATGGAAAAGCTGCAACTCAACGATGCGTCCTTAACCTGGGAGCCGGAATCCTCGCTGGCACTCGGCTTTGGCTTCCGCTGCGGCTTCCTGGGAATGCTGCACATGGAGATCGTACAGGAGCGTCTGGAGCGGGAGTTCAACATGACCGTGATCACCACGGTACCCAACGTATCCTACATTGCCTATAAAACCAACGGCGAGGTGGTGACGGTGAACAACCCAAGCGACCTGCCGGATCCGGGAAGGATCGATTACATCGAAGAGCCGTACATCAAGGCGAACATCATTACCAAATCCGAGTTCATCGGCCCGGTGATGAGCCTGTGCATTGAAAAGCGCGGGGTGATCGTGACCCAGAATTATCTGACGGCCGACAGGGTGGAGCTGGTGTTTGAGATGCCTTTGGGCGAGGTGGTCTTCGACTTCTTCGACCGCCTGAAATCCATTTCCAAGGGCTATGCGTCTTTCGATTACCATCCGATAGGCATGAAGCAATCCGACCTGGTGAAGCTCGACATCCTCCTGAAAGGCGAGCCGGTGGATGCCTTGTCCTGCCTGATCCACAGAAGCAACTCCTATAACTTCGGGAAAAAGATCTGCGAAAAGCTGAAGGAGCTGATCCCGAAGCAGCAGTTTGAAATTCCGATCCAGGCCGCTATCGGCGCCAAGATCATTGCCCGTGAAACCATCAGCGCCATTCGTAAGGACGTTACCGCCAAATGTTACGGCGGCGACATCAGCCGTAAGCGTAAATTGCTCGAGAAGCAGAAAGAAGGTAAGAAACGGATGAAAGCCGTGGGCAATGTGGAGATTCCGCAGAGCGCCTTCATGGCGGTGCTGAAGCTGAACGATTAAGCGCAAGACCCGGCAGGTCCTAAGCAAGACCTCAAAGGTCTTTAAGACCTTTGAGGTCTTGCGCTGGCAAGCCAGAGGAACAGGGCCTGGAAGAAGATGAAGAAAGTAACGCCGGACTGCGTTTCGAGCGTGTCTTCGGTGAGAAAGGACAGCAGGGCGATGAGGAAGAAGGGCCAGTACAGGGGATGGACGCTCCTCCTGAGGCGGATGGCCGGCAGGAATAAATACACGAGGAAGAAGGCCAGCCCGCAGATCCCGAAGGCCACGCCTACCGCCAGGTATTGGTTGTGGCAGCGCAGGCGCCACTCCGGGTCGAGCCGGGAATCCAGGGACACATAAGCCGCATTGAACGAAGCCTGTATATCGCCGGTGCCCACGCCAAACAAGGGATGCCCGCGGATAATGTAGCAGGCCGTTTTCCAGAACTCCAATCTCATCATCAGCGTATGCCCCGAAGGGTTTTCGCCGCGCCGGTATTTGTGGTATTCCCAGATAAGCTCGTGCCAGCGGGTAACGAGCCCCGTTTGCCGCGCATAGCGCAGGTTGGAAACACCCCGCTCAATGTTGTGGATCTCGGTTTCGCTCAGGGCATTGAGCGCCGCAGAATCCTTATTGAGGCCTTTGCTGGCCAGGTAGCGGATGATGGTGAAGCGGAGCTGGTTGCCCTTCCGGTCCTTGCCCTCGTAGGGCAGGGGACTTTTCTGCTCCCATTCTTTTTTCAGCTCGGTATCATTGATGTTGACGGTGATGAGGTTGCCGTTCTCGGCCAGGCCAAACAGCGTATCCTGCAGGTAGAGGCGTCCGCCGGCAGTAGCATGCCGCAGCTCATTGGCGGGCCTGCCGGCTACGGGCTCGTACATGTGCAGACCGTTAGCGCCGTAATAGAGGGCTACCGAAAACAGGCCGGCCAATACGATGAACAGGGCCAGCGATACGGCCCTGCGAAAGCGGAGCAGGCTGTACACCAACAGGAGCAGGGACACCACGAGGAGGAGGCAGACAAAGCCGGTGGCCATTTCGAGCGTGTACATGAAGAAGAGAAGCCAGGCGCAGCCCAGGGCGAAAAGGACGCGAAGGGCCAGCGATGCTTCGCGGTAAAGGAAGTACAGCATGCCACAGATGGCAAAGGCAATGAAGAGGGAGAAGCGGATGTGCGACATGAAGATGGAGGCCTGCCTGACATCGAGCACTGTTTTTTTGGTGTAGCCTGCATATACGGCAAAGCAACAGAAGGAGCTGACGAGCACGGCGCCAAAAAAGAAAAAGAACAGCGCGCGGAATTCCTTTGGTGACAAGGGCTCTGTAGAAAACAACAGCAGGGGAAGAATGAGCAGGGGCAGCTTGTTCCGCAGATCGTCGAGCCCGCTTTGCAGCTGAGAGGTGTAGGCCATGCCCAGGAGATGCAGCCCATAGAACGAGATGAGCAGCCAGAAGATCTTATTGGAGCGGATACGCTCCCATTTGCTCCTGAAATCGCCCTCCAGCAGCCAGTTGGCGGCCATCATGATCTGCGGGATGCTGGTGGGCACCGTTCCGAACATCATCCCCGCGGCCAGGCCTACCAATGCGGTCAGAAAGAGATAACGATGCCAGATAGGAGGAAGCACAATAATTCAATAAAGGGTGTCTGCGTTTAAACGGGCTTAAGTAAGCGATTTGTCCGCGTAAAAACAACGCTAAACGCCGGGAATTATTGCTAAATAATCGGATAAGGAAATCGATAAATGTGTAATATAAGGATCGTATAATTCCCTTCAAAAAGGCTATAAGGAACGGTGTTTTTAAATCTGAGTATGTAATAAATTACAAAATCGCCTTGTTCCGGGCCGGGAGCTTTTCCATCTTTGTGAAGGAGATTCAAAACAAACATTAAATTTTATAACCATGAAAACAAACCTTATTAAACAACTGGCAACCCTGGCACTCAGTGTGTTTGCCATCGGGAGCTTTGCACAGTGCCCGACCATGACCGGGATCTATGTGCAACCCGGAACGGGTACCGCCACGGTTGCGGCGATGATGACGCCGTCTACCAGCGCAGGCACTGGCTCTTTTTACTGGACGGTAAATCCTTCAGCGTATACGGTTCCTATTTCAGGATCGAACAATTCCATGCAGGCGATTTCTTTTACGTCTAACGGTACCTACACCGTGTGTGCCTACTACACGGATTCTACCACGATGTGTTCGGCTTCTACCTGTACCACCATCAATGTAACGTCAACCGTTAGCACGGCCTGCAATGCGGCTTACTCTTATAGCACGTATTCTGTCAACTGCCAGACCTATTTCACCAATACTTCTACAGGCACAAATTTAACGTATAAATGGTACCAGATGCCGGGCATGACTCTGATGAGCACATTGGCCAACCCGGTCTTTACCCTCGGGAATGGAAACCATACCATTGCGCTGTATACCTATTCCAACGGAGTGTTCTGCGATTCGACGGTGCATACCGTGAATGTGAACTGTAATTCTTCTGGCGGAAACTGCAATGCTGTATTCAGTACTTATACAGATCCATCATCCTGCTTTACACATTTTTACAACAACTCTACGGGTAGTGGCAGCCTTAGCTACAGATGGTATGAGCTGCCCGGAATGAACCTGCTCAGCGCAGCGTCAAGTCCGGTATTATCACTCGGTAGCGGAAACCATACCATTGCCTTATACGCCTACAGCAACAATCAGTTCTGCGATTCAACCTTAGCGGTCGTGAATGTAACCTGTAATCCTTCCGGTGGAAACTGCAACGCTTCGTTTACCCATTCCGTATTACCTAACTGCGGCGCGTATTTCTACAGCACTTCTACAGGTACCAACTTAACTTACGAGTGGAGAAACAGCGGATATCCGGGTATTCTGAGCACAGCAAACAGCTTTACAACCACCCTGCCATCAGGCAGCAACTGGATCAGCCTCTATGTATTCTCCAACGGACAATTCTGCGACTCCACAACGGTGAACGTAAACTGCAACGTTCCTTGCCAGGCCAATTCCCAGTTCACCGTGTTTGCCGACTCTGTGAATGCCGGAAACTACTTTGCGTATAACCAGTCTACCGGCTCATCAGCGCTGTCTTACCTGTGGGATTTCGGTGATGGCAACACTTCCACACAAGCCTATCCTTTCCACCAGTACGCCACTCCGGGCCATTATGTAATCTGCCTCACCGTAACGGCAACCTCCGGCTCGGTGACCTGCTCCGACATCAGCTGCGACTCATCGAGCGTGCAGCGGATCGCCTCAGGATACCTGATGAGCAGGCTCCAGGTTATTCAAAGCGCGACAGCCGTTAAGGAAAACAGCCTCCTGAAAGACCTGAGCGTATATCCTAACCCGGTTGAAAATGAGCTGACGATTGAGGTGCAGCTGGCCAGGGAGGAAAAAATTTACTACGTGATCACTGATGCCTTAGGAAAGGTAGTGGCTAAAAACGAGCTCACGTCTTCCAAAACAACCATCAATACCGCAACGTTGGATAGAGGAATGTATTTCCTGTCCGTTACTTCAAACGACCAGGTTCTGAAAACAACCAAGTTGATGAAATAATTCCGGATCCCATACGTTTACATGAAAGTCTGTCCCTGGGTTAGTGGGACAGACTTTTATAATTTAATGCACATGCGAAAACACTTATACATTACCGGCCTTACCTTTGCCAGCGCCATACTGCCCGGGAAGCTTTATGTGCAGCTGTTTGTAGCGGTCATGAAAAAGATCCGGCCACGCGATCTAGACCTTGGCGCTTAGCCACTCGCTGTAATTGATGATGGTTTGCAGCTGTTCCTTTTCGGAGTACTTCCGGAGAAAGGCGTTGATCTTCTCCTTCATCGGCCGCCACGACGAGAGGTCGTTCCTGATATAATGCTGGATCAGCTGAAGCACCGCGATCTCGACGGCCAGCGCTTCCTTGTTCCTGAGCTCCGCCAGTTTTTTGGAGATGGAAGCGGCCAGCTTTTCGGCGAGCTCGATCTCATGGCTCTCCATCTTATTGCATAGTTCGAACACGGAAATCTTTACCTGGAAAGCCTCATCGTAATTTTTGAAGGCATCGCTCACGTATAGCTGCACCAGGTATTTTCCGGCCGATTTATATTTCTGAATATCGAAGTGCGTAATGGCCAGGTTTAAGAGCACAAAGCCGATATAGTTCGGCGTATCCCTGATAACAGGCTGTTTCCTGGCCTCTTCGAGTGTCTCGATCGCTTTTTCGGGGTTGGTTTTACTGTAGTTGTTGACGAGGATGTTGTAATAGTAGAACACATACTTTTCGTACCACAGCCTGTTGTATTCCTGCAGGGCCTGTTGCAGGCGCCCGGCATACTGCAGGGCCTGCTGGTATTTTTTGAGCACATAGGAGGCGTTGCACATATACACATACAGCTGGATTTTGATCTCGTGCGTACCTTCGTGAAACAGCTTGTCCTGCTCAAAATCGGCATCCGACTGCATGAGATAGCTCTCCAGGGCCTTATAATCCTGGGAAAGCAGTAAGAGCCGGCAGATGTTCTGAAATACCTTGAATCGCAGGGTAGCGCTGTTCTTTACGTATTCCATGCGTTGTGTTTTTTCGAGCGTGGAATGCAGCCATGCTTTGAACGACTTGGTAATGGCGAGGTTTTGCGTGGTTTTCAGCTTGTAGGAAAGCAGCGAGAAATTATTTTCCAGCTCGCGGAGCAGCGCCAGGCGGTTGGAGTTCTCCTCCCGTTTGCGGATGTAGGCTTCCGGCGATTCCTTGATGTGCTGCAGGCTGAGCTGGATGAACAGCTCGTAAATGCTTTCCAGGGTGGTGAAATCTTCCTGGGCGATGGCCTTTTTTTCGCTCAGCTTCAGGTAGTGCTGGGCCAGCTGCGGCTTATCCTTCTTATGGAAGATCTTGGCGATGATCAGCAGGTGAAGCGCTTCGATTCCTTTTTCGTTGCGGTTGAGGTTGGAAAGGACCACGCCGATATCGTCGCTGATCTTATTTTTGAGCCTGTAATATCTGCTATCCGATTTCCCGCTTTTGTAGATCAGCCTGAAATGCCGGGCATCGTCCCACTCCGGATTTTGCTTGATGCTGTCGAAAAGCTCAATATCAATGCGGTTATCAAAGTTATGCGTCCGCCGGGAATAAAGCTTATAGCTTTTGATCTCTTCCTTTTCGAGGGAAGCGATAATATTTTGCAGAATATCCATATTTTTGAATATGTAATGAAATTTAAATTTACTAATTTTATATCTAAAAAAAGAACTAACTTGGATTTGAAAACCTGATTCGATGAAAACACTGTTTTATATTCTGGCCTTATTGATTTCGGCATGCGGTCTGGCACAGCCGCAGCTGGGAATGGCAGTCAACTATACGATTACACCATCTTCCGCTCTTTCGGCAACACCGGGTATTGCTTATTCCAATACCATCAGCATCAGCTGCAGGGTCATCAACAGGGGAACCAGCACCTTCAGCTCAAACTTATCCCTGATGAGGGTTGTCAAATCAGGAAGCGTTACAAGTACTCCTCAGGCCATTTATTCGTCAACGGTGGCATCCATCCCACCAGGAGATTCGCTCACCGTTGTGGGAGTAGACAGCATCACCACGGCCGCCTATAAGGTGAACGGCAATGGCAATACCATTGTGGTATGGCCGATCTCTACCTCCGCAACCACCAAGGACAGCCTGTCGGCAGGACCTGTCTACGCAAACGATCCGACGGGCATCGAGGAGCTCGACAGGAATAAATTATTTATTTACCCGAATCCTGTCAGCGAGAAGCTGTTCATCCAAACAGAACCGGGCAGGCGCTACAAAGAGCTCATCATTTACGACATGCAGCTGAAAGCCCTTGTTCGCAAGCCTTTCGAGGAAAGCACGGACATCAGTATCCTGCCTCCGGGAACCTATATCATCTCGGTATCCGACGGGGAAGGCAGGATCTACAGCTCGCGCTTTGTGAAGAATCATTAGAATCGCAATCGCTGCCGGCCTGTTTTCGGCGAATAGTTCGTATCATTGCCCTGAATCAGACGGGCCGTGAAGGCCGGACCACTATGCGCATCGAAAAACCATCGCTTCAGCAGTTTCAGGAAATTACCCGCCTCATCGCTCAGTTCGAGCTGGACGACCGGGCGCTGCAATCCACACAGTTTTTAGCCGCCGTATCGGAAGGCTCTCTGCTGGGCTTCGGGCGCATCCGCGAATACGCCGCCTGCAGCGAGCTCTGTTCGCTGGGCGTGGTGGAGCCGCAGAGGCACAAAGGCATCGGGAGCACGCTCGTGCAGAAGCTCATTCAACAGGCACAGCAGCCTTTATACCTCGTTTGCATTATCCCCGGCTTTTTTGAGCCGCTCGGCTTTAAGCAGACGGTGGCCTATCCTCCGGAGCTTGGGCAAAAGCTCGACTATTGCCGGGAATCGCTCAGCGTGCCCGAGGAATATGTGGTGATGAAATATGAACAAGGCGAAGCCAAACGGTTTTAATTTTTAATTTTGCAGCTTACATTTACATTATGAGCTATATCATTTCAGGAATACAACAGCTGGGAGTCGGGAACACAGACGTGAAGGAAACCTTCAAATGGTACCGCAAGGCCTTCGGCACAGACATTAAGATCTTTGAAGAAGCGGCGATGGCGGAGCTGATGCTGCCCTACACGGCCAACATGCCTCATGCGCGCCATGCGATCCTGGCCATCAGCATGAATGGCGGCGGCGGCTTCGAGATCTGGCAGTACACCAGCCGCAAGGCGGAGAATGCGGCTTTTACCATTCAGCTGGGAGACCTTGGGATCTTTGCCGGAAAGATCAAATCCTATAACATACAGGCTTCTTACGATCACCTGAAACAGTTCGGCGCTGCGATGCTGACCGGCATCACGGTAGCGCCCGATGGCCGCAGGCATTTCTATATCCACGATCTCTGGAAGAATGTCTTTGAGGTGATCGAAGAGAAGAGCTCCTGGTATCAGCAGAAAGACTTTACAACCGGCGGTGTGCTTGGTGCCGTGATCGGCGTAAAAGACATCGACCGCTCCATTGGCCTGTATAAAAACGTGCTGGGATTTGACAAGGTGATCAGCGATACCACCGCGGTGTTCGAAGACTGGAAAGGCGTGGAGGGCGCTCAGAAAACATTCAGACGCGTGGTGCTCAGGAACTCCAGGCCACGGGAAGGCAGCTTCGGCCCCCTGCTTGGCGACAACGAGATCGAGCTCATCCAGGCCCTGGACTATACACCACGAAAGATATTCGAGAACCGCCTCTGGGGCGATTGCGGCTTTATCCACCTGTGCTTCGACATCAAGAACATGAAAGCCCTGGAGGAAGCCTGTATCAAGGCTGGACAGCCATTTACCGTGGATGGCGGTGCGGGCTTCGAGATGGGAGAGGCGGCAGGGCACTTTACCTACATTGAAGATGCGGACGGAACGCTGATCGAATTCGTGGAAACGAAAAAGCTGCCGGTCGTGAAAAAGATAGGCTGGTACCTCGACCTCAGAAAACGCGATCCGAAAAAAGCATTGCCGAATTTTATTCTGAAGGCGCTGAGGTTTAGCCGCGTGAAGGATTAAGCCCTTTTAAATCCCACAGGCATCATAGTAACAGCAGGAACAGGAAGAAGCACAGAACGCTGATGATATAGATTAGCGGGATGACCGTGGATTCAGCCAGTGTTATTTATTTGCTTCGTAATGCGGTGTAAAATGCTTAAATTTGAGTTAATAAAATTAATTCAAATGAACATCTCTTTTGAAATAAATAAGATCAAGCATGACCTGGAAGAGCTTCATGATGAAAAGCTCATAGAAACGGTTAAAACGCTGTTGGATTTTGCCCGTAAGAATCGGTTTGAGGCAGGTTTAAGACCGATGTCTGTGGAAGAATACAAACAGCGGGCATTGAAATCAGAATCGGATATTGAGAATGGAAGGGTAACAGATGTGAATGATCTGTAAGCATGCATAAAGTTTTAATTACCCGGTTTGCCAAAGGCAATTTGAAAGTAATTTATGAATACTATAAAGCAGTGGCAGGGATCGATGTGGCTGAAAAAATCAGGAGCGAGATCAGGGCGGCATTGATTTCATTGCAGAACGAAAACGTTGATTGGCAAGAGGACGAATTCCTGACCTCTCTTGGAAAAGGGCACAAAAGGTATATTTGTGGAAATTATAAAATTATCTATTACCGTGATTTCCAAAATAAAACTACCTATGTCACAGATATCTTTGATTCAAGGCAGGATCCGATAAAGCAAAACGGATAGCATGGTCAAACAGCAAGATCATTTTCTCACGCTTATTTTTATGCCGCTGTTGGCGAACAGCAAAAAGTTCGGGCTTTATCCTTAATAGCCCATTATTATATATGGTCAACCGCCATATTTTGCCCATAATCCGTACGAAAAGCCGTCACGATTTATCGTGACGGCTTTTTCTTTGGCTAATCGATAAATTAATCGCATTTTTACTATTCAAACCCGTGAAATGAAAGTGAAATACACCCTTTTTGCTACTGCCGCAATGGCTTTGGCCGTAGCCTGCTCCACCACCAAGAAGAACAAAAAAACCGAACAGCCGGTAAGCATGAACGAGCCGGCGATCCTGCTCGATACCATTAAAGTGCTGGCCGAGGAAACACCTAAAAAAGCCGTTTACCGCGCCACCGAAACCAGGCTCAGCGATATCATCCATACCAAACTCTGGGTAAGCTTCGACTGGCAGAAGTCGCAGCTGAACGGGAAAGCCGAGATCCTCGCCAAACCGTACTTCTATCCTACCAATATGCTGTACCTCAATGCTCGCGGCATGGAGATCAAAAGCGTGAAGGGAACGGCGCTGGTGTATAAGCCCATCATTGTGAAAAAAGGACAAAAGGTGAGCGAGGAGGATTCTTATACCAGACTGCCGCTGAACCTGAAATATGTATACAGCAACGACTCGATCCGCATCGATCTCGGAAAGGTGATGACCAACGAGCAGAAGTACATCATAGAAATTGAATACATCGCCAAGCCCAATGAGCTGAAAAAGAATGGCGGAAGCGAGGCCATCAACGACGATAAAGGCCTGTACTTCATCAACCCTACGGGCACCGATCCGGATAAGATGCCGCAGATCTGGACCCAGGGCGAAACCCAGTCGAACTCGGCGTGGTTCCCGACCATCGATAACCCGACGGAAAAAATGACCAATGAGATCTACATGACCGTGGATGATAAATATACCACGCTGTCTAACGGTCTGCTTACGGACTCCAGGAAAAATACCGATGGTACGCGCACCGACCACTGGAAAATGGACCTGCCGCATGCCCCTTACCTGGTGATGATGGCGGTGGGCGAGTTTAAAAAAGTAACGGACGAGCCCTGGAATGGCCGCGAGATCAGCTACTACGTCGAAAAAGAATATGAGCCGCATGCCAAAGCCATTTTCGGCAAGACCAAACGGATGATCGACTTTTATTCGGATAAACTGGGAACGCCGTACCCCTGGGCGAAATACGCCCAGATCGTGGTACGCGACTATGTGAGCGGCGCTATGGAAAATACGACGGCCACGCTTCACGGGGATTTTATCTGCTACCAGACTACGCGCGAGATTATCGACGGGGCCAAAGGGGAAAGCACCATTGCCCACGAGCTGTTTCACCAGTGGTTTGGCGACTATGCCAGCTGTGAGAGCTGGAGCAACCTCACGCTCAACGAGTCTTTCGCTACGTACGGAGAATATTTGTGGGAAGAGTTCGCCAACGGCAGGGATGCTGCCGACGACCACAGCGCCCAGTCGCGCTTCGGCTACTTCGCCCAGTCGGCACAGAAGCAGGTGGACCTGGTGCGCTTTGATTACGACGAGCGCGAGGACATGTTCGATGCTTTCAGCTACAACAAAGGCGGGCAGATCATTCACATGCTCCGCAAGTATGTGGGCGATGATGCTTTTTTTGCCGCGCTGAAGCTATATCTCGAAAAGCACAAGTTCAACACGGCAGAGGCCCACGACCTGCGCCTGGCCTTCGAGGAAGTGACCGGTGAGGACCTGAACTGGTTTTTCAACGAATGGTATTTTGCCAAAGGACATCCGGAGCTGGAGATCGTGAAGTCGTATGACGCCACGGCGAAGAAAGTGAAGCTGGAAATCACACAGAAGCAGGACTTTAAGCAAACGCCGCTTTATAAATTGCCGATCGATGTTGACGTATACGCGGGCGGAAAAAAAGAGCGCAGGCGCATCTGGATCGACGATGTAAAGAATACCATCCTGCTGGATGCCGCTGTCAATCCCGATCTGGTGAATGTGGATGCGGAAAGGCAATTGCTCTCCAAAACCACCTATACCAAAAGCAAAGAAGAGTACATCTTCCAATATAAGAATGCGCCGCTCTGGGGCGACCGCAGCGAGGCCATGGTTTACTTTAAGGAGCACATCGCCGATGCCGACATTTATGCCCTCGTCAAAACGATTGCGAAAAACGATGCCTGGCGTAAGTTCAGGAGCGATGCGATCGCGATGCTGAGCGACGTAGCCAAAGATAAGGAAGCGGATTTGAAACCCCTGTTCCTTGACATTGCTAACGCGGATGCCAATACGAAAGTGAGGGCAGCGGCGATCAAAGCCTTATCGGCTAACTACAAAGGAAGCGACCTCGATGCCTTATACGAAAAGGCGCTTGGGGAGCAGTCGTATGCGATCGCTTCAGAAGGCTTTGATGCGATTGCGAAGACCAATCCGGAGCTGGCGATGAAAAAAGCGAAGGCCCTGGAAAACGAGCCGGCGAAGGAGATCATTTATTCCATCATGGATCTGTATGCAAAGAATGGCACGGACGAAAACCATGACTTCTTCAAAAAAGTAAGAAAACACTTCAGCGGCTTCGAGCTGATGGCTTACGGGAACATGTACGGCAAATTCCTGAAACGCAGTACGAATCCGGCGGTGGCGCTGGATGGGGCCAACGAAATTGCGAAGCTCGGCAAATCGGATAACAAGTATGTGAAGTATGCCGCGCAGAAAGTGATGAAGGACAACCTGCTGAACGTATGGCAGGACAAGGAAGACAAGCTGAAAGTGAAGATCGCCAAAGCCGAGGCGGATAAGCAGGATGCCACGGCGCTTCAGGCAGAGTTGAAAATGGTATCAGACACCCGAAAACAGATCCAGGAATTGTATACGTCGATCAGGAAATAGGTGTTTAACCACATACCTGCCTGCGGCAGGCAGGTCACATAGGAACATGTTCAGGAAACGTCATGCTGAACTTGATTCAGCATCTCAAAAATAACATAGCAAAGATGAAGCTCACGAATGCGTTCATATATATCATGTCAAATAAAAACCTAACAACATTTTATATCGGAGTGACAAACGATTTAGAAAGGAGGGTTAAGGAACATAAGGCAGGCGATGGCTCAGATTTTACGTTTAAATATAATCTAACATTATTAGTTTATTATGAAGTAATTAACGACATCAGGGCGGCAATAAGGCGGGAGAAACAACTAAAGAACTGGCAAAGACAATGGAAACTGGAATTAATAAGAGAATTAAACCCTCAGATGATAGACCTCGCGGCAGATTGGGATTAAATCAAATATAATGAGATGCCGGATCAAGTCCGGCATGACGCATCAAGTTATCGGAATAGTTCAAAATAGAAATAATGAAAACACAAACACTCTTTTTATCAATCGCCTTATGCAGTGGCATAGGCATGCAGGCTCAGAACAAGCTGCTTACCATCCAGGAAGCCGTCTCCAAAGGACGCACTACGTTGGCGCCTAAACGCCTACAAGGCATTTCCTTTGTGGCCGGCAGCGATAAGTTCTCTTACATTGACGACAACATTGTAAAAGTAGGCGACAACGCCACCGGAAAAACCATCGACGCCCTCTCGCTCAAAGAGCTGAATGCCAACCTGAAATCGACGCAGCGCGATACGCTCACCACCATTGCGGCGGTAACCTGGAAGAACGCCAACCAGTTTTATTTCTCCAACAAAAAAGGCGAATGGATCTATTCCCTCGACAAGAAGAATGTCACGGAAAGTGACCGCCAGGAAGAGGAGACCGGCAAGGAATCGTATGAGAAGGAGCCGGTGACCGGCGCCATCACCTATTGCAAAGACTACAACCTCTATGTGTCGAAAGGCGGCAAGGAAACGCAGGTGACTACCGACGGCTCTTACGAGATCGTGTATACCGGGAAGAACGTGCATCAGAACGAGTTCGGCATCAGCAAGGGCACCTTCTGGAGCCCGAAAGGCAATTACCTGGCCTTTTACCGCATGGATCAGAGCGAGGTGACGGATTACCCGATCATCGACTGGACTACGCGCCCGGCAAAGAATGTGAACATCAAATACCCGATGGCCGGCAATAAGAGCCACCACGTGACCCTGGGCATTCATAATATGGAAACCCACAAAACCCATTACATCAAAACAGAAGGCCCGAAGGAGCAGTACCTCACCAACATTGCCTGGAGCCCGGACGAGAAGCACATCTACATTGCCGTGCTGAGCCGCGACCAGAACCACATGAAGCTGAACGAGTACGATGTGGCCAGCGGAAACTATATACGCACGCTGTTCGAAGAGCATGATGATAAATACACGGAGCCACTGCATCCGATGCTGTTCGTGAAGAACAACCCCACACAGTTTATCTGGCAAAGCCGTAAGGATGGCTACAACCATTTTTACCTCTATAACATCAACGGAACCCTTATCAGGCAGCTTACCAAAGGGAACTGGGAGGTAAAGGCGGAGAATGGCTTTGATGATAAAGGAGAGCGCCTGTTCTTCCATGCCAACGAGCAAAGCCCGGTAAACCAGGACTTCTACAGTGTGAACCTGAAAAGCGGGGAAATGAAGCGCCTCACTTACGGGAATGGCTTTCACGTGTGTATCGTGGATGCCAAAGGGAATTACATCATCGACAATTTTACGAGCGCCCACATCCCCAGAGAGTACAACATCATCAACGCCAATACCAAAAAAGCCACCAACATCTTCAAAGCCGAAAACCCGGTAAAAGATTACAAGCTGGGCAGCTGGAATTTGTTCACGATCAAAAATGCGGAAGGCACCGACCTGTACTGCCGCCTGTTCAGGCCGGTGAACTTTGACTCCACCAAAAAATACCCGGTGCTGGTATACCTTTACAATGGCCCTCATTCGCAAATGGTGACCAACACCTGGATGGCCGGCGGAGAGCTGTGGTACCAGTACATGGCAGAGAAGGGCTTTATGGTATTTACGCTGGATGGCCGAGGCACCTCTTACCGCGGGAAAGCTTTTGAACAAGCGACGCACCGGCAGCTGGGAACGAAGGAAATGGAAGATCAGCTACGCGGTGTCGACTACCTCAAATCCCTGCCTTATGTGGATGCCGGCCGCATCGGCGTGCATGGCTGGAGCTTCGGCGGCTTTATGACCACCTCGCTGATGACACGCCATCCGGGCGTTTTCAAGGTGGCTGCTGCCGGTGGCCCGGTGATCGACTGGAGCTATTATGAGATCATGTACACCGAGCGCTACATGGATTCTCCGCAGGATAACAAGGAAGGCTACGATAAAAATAATCTGTTGAACTATGTGGATAAGCTGAAAGGAAAACTGCTCATGATCCACGGCGCGCAGGACCCCGTGGTGGTCTGGCAGCACAGCATCCTCTATCAGAAAAAGGCGGTCGACAAAAATGTACAGCTCGACTATTATGTGTATCCGGGCCATGAGCACAATGTGTTAGGCAAAGACCGCTCGCATCTCATGGAAAAGATCACCGATTACTTTATCGAGAATTTATAATACTCGCCTCGGAGACACAAAGAAACAGAAATTGCCCCGGGGCTGAGGCTCTCGAAAGACCCGGGGCGACTGCAATAAAGCGATCCGGTCAAAAACAAAAACGTTTACTCTTACACTCTGTGCCTCCGTGGTGCAAAAAACATATGGGTCAAAAGTCTGTATAGCTAAAAGTGCCAACAAAAAAGAATTGTACACATTAATGGACAACGTTTCAGCCGTAAACCTACCAAACACTTGCCTGACGCTATATCCGGCGGCATAAGGACGATAAATCGCCAACCTAAGTCACAAAAAATTTGAGGAAATCGGCTTTGCGGTGCCGGCTGAGCTTTACAAATTTTCCATCCAGCATCTCCACTTCTTCATCTCCTTTTCTATACCCCTTCACGTGCCGAAGGTTAATAATGGTGCTTTGATGAATGCGGAAAAAGCCAAAATCGTTCAGCAGCTCTTCGTAATCGCCCATGGTTTTGCTGGTGGTTATTTTTTTTCCATGGCTGAGTATAAAGTTCGTGTAGTTGCGATCACCCTCCAGACGAATAATCTCTTCAATGTCCACCACCTGGAAACCTTCGACACTGGTGACGACCAGCTTTTTTATTTTACGGTCGTCACCATAATTCTCCACCAAAATCTTTAAGCGGTTTTCCGCGCCTTTTTTCAACAGCTCAATATGGCTGGTCAACCGCTCGATGATGGGTTTTAATTCGGCTGTTTTAATTGGCTTGAGCAAATAGCCAAAAGCGCTGAACTGAAAAGCCCTGATCGCGTAATCGTCGTGCGCTGTAATAAACACGACCTCAAAGTTAACCTGGTTGAGTTTCTGCAGCAGGTCAAAGCCCGTACCGGACGGCATTTTTATATCGAGAAACACCACATCGGGCTTTAAGGATGTAATGGCCTGCAAGCCGGTTTGTACGTCGTCCGCTTCTCCCACGATCGTGACGCTGCCGGCAAAGTGTTTGGCAAGCTGCGCCCGCAGCATGAAGCGTGCATCTTTTTCATCGTCTATGATCAATGCGTTTATCATGTTACGTAAACGGAATTTGTAGAATTACCCTGGTGCCGCCATGGTCCGGATCTTCAAAAATAACCTTTGTGCCCAAACGCTGCTCTGTAATTGAAATGCCTTTTGATTCCGAGGACGTGTTGTGTTTGTTCATGCCTACTCCATTATCCAGCACCACACAAGTTATAAAATCGCCCGATAATGCTTTAGACAAGTGGATCCTGATGTGGCCCTTTGATTTTTTTGGCAGCACACCATGCCAAATGGCATTCTCCGCAAATGGCTGAATAACGAGCGGCGGCACCTGCATGTTCAGTTTATTCACGCTTTCGTCGAGAACAATTTCGTAATCGAAACAGTTGTCGCAACGGATGTTTTCAATATCGAGGTATAGCCTCAGTGTATCCAGCTCTTCTTTTAAGCTGATCCTGGTTTTTCCGCTGTTGTTGAGAATACGGCGCAGCAGGCTGCTGAAATCCGCCATCACTTCATTGGCCGCATCGGTTTTTCCCTCCACAAACATGCGCTGGATGCTGTTGAGACTGTTGAAGAGAAAATGCGGGTTCATCTGCGCACGCAAGGCCTTGTGCTCCAGCTCGATCCTGTTTTTTAAAAACTCGGCGCTGAGCCGCTTTTTATTCATACGGCTTCGTACGGCAAACATCACAAAACCAAATGTAATAAGTAAACAAATTGAAACGGTGAGGACCAGTACGGTTTTACGGTGTTCGGCAACTGCCCTTGATTCGGCATTTTGCTTTTGAAGGGTCAGCAGTTCCTTTTCACGCTTCTCAGTTTCATACCGCAATTGCATGTCCTTTATTTTAACTTCCTTTTCAACAGTAAGCAGCGAATCGCTCAGCTTAACATACCTGGACAAATATAGATAAGCGCTATCCGTTTCTCCTAGTTTATATAGCACAGAAGGTTTGTACTTATAGATCACTGACATCTGGTTGGTCAGGTGATGCGTGTGGGCAATAGCCTGGGCGGAGTCGTACAGGCATTTACTCACCAGCAGCTTCCTGCGCTTTTGCGGATCCCCATCCCTGAGCTGATATGCTTCATTGTAATATACCGACGCGAGAGAGATGTAAGCCGAGCAGGCACCTTCCTTCCTGCCGATAATCCTGTATTTTTCAAGCGCTTTTTCCAGGTATTGCTTTGCGATGACGTAATCTTCCTTTGCAATGGCAATATATCCCATGTTGTTATACACATCCGACAATATAAAATTCCGCCGGCCTGGTATGTCTTTATAAGCGCTTTTTTCAGCATTTATCATATACTTCATGGCGCTGTCGTGCTGCCCCAAAATGGCATAATAGGTAGATATGGCCGAATACACCTCAGTGCGGCACCACCACTGATCGACCCCACTCGGCTTATAACGCAGGGCTTTTAGCAGGTATTCATACTGGCTTTGGTTACTGTTCATGCGGCCGTACAAATTGGCAATGTTGATCGATATTTTCACCATGACATCCGGATCGTTGAATGTTTCTGCAATTTCGTGGGCCTTCAGCATGTATACCATTCCGGTCTCAAAATCTCCCTGCGTGATATATTCATCGGCCAGGTTATTGTAAATCTTATAAAGTTCACGCTTATTTTTCTTTTTAAGGTGCAGTTCTATGAGCTCAAAATAGATTTTTTTTGCCAGCTCATAATCCGCACTTAAATGGGCAAGGTGTCCCCTGTATTTTTTGGAAGTCTCCACACCCTTATCATAGCCTATAGCCATCGACATTTTTTCAGCTTCATCCAGATAGGATCTGCACAGTGCATAATCTTCAAAAGAAAAACTATAGGCTATTTCGTTCAAGGTATCGCAATAGGCAGTTTTACTTAATTTTTTTTGCAGGGCAATTCTTAAGCTGTCGTGATTGTATGCTTTTAGCTGTAAAGTGTAAAGAAAACAGGTAACAACTAAAAAACATGGCAAAAACCATGCTCTTAGTATTGAAAAACTCTTGTAGACCACGCGTTCACAATTTATCTGCAAGTTCGGTATTTTTCACACAACCAAACTCATGTACCGGAATTAATTTTTAGGATTAATAAGAACCGCTGTCTGAACGCCTGCAGCTATAGCGACTACACCCACGACATAACCAACCATTGGCAAAAATTTGGTTTTAATCACTTTCTGCTGAACGATATCGATCTCGGGTGTTACCTGAAGGCTGGTGCCATTGTCGTATAATTTTCTTGTTTTGCCAATAATGGCGCCTCTTGCCTCGTCGTATTTATATTCGGTTTGCGTGCCTACCTGGCTGATGCCGATCATTTCGGCTTTCATCTTTAACACGCCTTTGCGCTCACAAATATCGGAATACGAAATCCTGATATCCCTGCCTTTAAATTTGTCATATTCACGCCCTGGAAAAGACTGTCTTCCTTTTGACAATGGCGTTAATAAATTCAGCGACAGTTCCTCGCCGGCTTTCAGCCTGTTGGCAGAGTATGATACGTAACCCATCTGCTTCCCTTCCAGGAATACGCGGAATCCAATAATAGAGTATGAGGACACATTGGATGGCACTTTAAAGCGTACATTCAGCGAATCGAGCATCTTATTGCAATCGCATTGCTTGATGTTTTTGCCTTCGCGACCCTCAAACTGCGCTTTGGCTGTACTTAAGCCCAGCAGGGCAAGCGTTAAAAAGAGAAATTTTAGCTTTTTCATAGTATTTTTATTTGAAGATTAATAGGCTACCGAAAGTTCAAATGTTCCAATGCTTGTTTCAGATCCACTGTAATCGGTGATAATGCAGGAATAGGTAACTTTAGAGCCCGAAGGGGCCTGGAAGGGCGAATGCATGACTTTTAAGGAATAGGTTTTGCCGCTAATTGTTCCTGATTTTGGGACAAGCGTAGCACCCGGCTCTACAACACAGTCATTTACCACACCGGCCGGATCTACATTGGTGTAATTAGAGCTTGTGACATGCGGCACATAGGTTGGCTTAAAATAAACGTTCTTTATCAGCAGCGCCGGCTCGGGACCGTTGTTTTTAATCGTTACTTCGTAATACACGCTCTCGTCCGGTTCTATTTTCCCATCCACGGTTTTTGTTTCCTGAATAATCTTTGGCGTAATGCTGTAGCTGTAATTTCTCTGCCCTTTGTAGTCCTTGTCATAAGGATTGTTCCGGGGGAATTCAGTGGCTTTTTTACAGCCTGGTACTAAAAGAACCAATAAAAACAGCAGACCTGTAAAGCTGAAGGCAAAACCTATAGTTGTATATTTTTTCATGGTCGATTTATTTTGGGTTAGATGTTAACAGTGCTGATCTTTTTTTTGAGCCCAGCTTAATCGTGAGGCCGGTATTCACCGAGCAGGTATTTAAGCCGGGATTATAGGAAGGCGTGATGCTAAAGGCGATGTTATCTTTCCATAATTGCGCCCGTTCACGGTAAGCGTTGTTGTATTTTCCCCAGATAAACGTGGCGCCTAACTGCACCAGGTAAACCGCAACACCGGCCGAAACTTTATTGATATAGCCCTGTCTCTTTGCATTGGCCTTATCCAGAAAGCCATCCATTTCGCTCTGGTCTCTCGAATCCAGGTATTGCTTATGCAGCTTATCGGATTGCGCCTTATTAGTTAAGCCCAGGAAAATAAGCCCGTAGCTCAGCGGCGTTAAGGCATAGTAATAATTTCTTTTTTTATTGGTGCTGGTGCTGGCCAGTCCCCAGCCGGGGATCACCAGGGCTTTTAATGTGGCCGAAGTACCTTCGCCATACCTCGTCTGATCTTCGCGCGGGGCAAAAGCAGCTGGCTTTACAAGCAGGGGTGCATTCTGTTTGTAAACCGTCATTTGCGGTTCTTTCTTAGTGCTGTCTTTTTCATTCCCGTTCGCCTTTGTTACGTGGAATTGAAGGCAAAGCAGGCAAGCCACTATAAGGCTTGGGGATACTTTCAATCCGGGTTGTGAAACCGTTCCTGGTCGTGTTTTCATTTGTTGTTTTTTGGTCAAAAGTAGAACAAGTAAAAGGCCCAAACCGGGCCTTCTTTTTATTGGTGGCTTTATCCGGACGGATGGTAAGGCTGTTTTATCGGCTGGTAAGAATTGTTTTGGCTTTGTTGCCAAAAACAGTAAAAAGCCTGTAGCCTGTTTTTAATTTTGCTATCTTCAAGCCCGTATATATCATATGGGAAACTACCTGTTTTTAGCGCTTATTATTGCCTCGTTTGTTGGCTTCGGTAAAGATGACCGATTACTTTATTGAAAATTCATATAATCCTCACCACGAAGACACAAAGAAGAAACAGGTTATTAATCTTACTCTTAAACGCTGTATCTCAGTGGTATAAAAAACAAAACACACATGGACTTTACAACGTACAAACACACCGTTACCGAGCGTTTCATCCGTTACGCTCAAATAGACACGCAATCCGACCCCAACTCGCCGACCTGCCCGAGCACCATGAAACAGAAGAACCTGGGCAGGCTGCTGGTGGAAGAGCTGAAGGCCATCGGGATCGCGGATGCAGAGCTCGATGAGCACGGCTACGTCTACGCCACCATTCCTTCCAATACCACGAAAGAGGTTCCGGTCATCTGCTTTTGCTCACACATGGACACCTCGCCCGACTGCAGTGGCGAGAACGTGAAGCCGGTGATCCATACCAGGTACGACGGCAAAGACATTGTGCTGCCGAACGATAAAACGCAGATTATCCGGTTTGCGGAGCATCCGGATCTGGCGGCACAAATTGGCAACGACATCATTACCACCGACGGCACGACGCTCCTGGGCGCCGATAACAAGTCGGGGCTGGCCGAGATCATGGATGCCGCCACTTACCTATGCAGCACCCGGAGGTGAAGCATGGCGCAATCCGCATTTTATTTACGCCTGACGAAGAGATCGGGCGCGGAACGGACAAGGTGGACATGAAAAAGCTCGGGGCGAAATACGGCTACACGATGGACGGAGAAAGCCTGGGGCACCTGGAGAACGAGACCTTCAGCGCAGACGGCGTGACCATCCTGGTAAAAGGCATTCCCACGCATCCCGGTTTTGCCAAAGACAAAATGGAGCATTCCATTAAGATCGCCGCAGAGATCATCAACCGCATTCCGAAGGACAAAACGCCGGAAACCACGGAGAAGAAACAACCCTTCATCCATCCGGTAGCCATCAACGGCGGCCTGGAGCAGGTAGAGCTTAAATTCATCATCCGCGCCTTCGATACGCCGACCCTGAAAGCCCTGGAGCAGGAGCTGGAAGAGATCACCAAAGCCGTGCTGGCCAACTACAAAAAATCCAGCTACGAGTTTAAGGTCAGCGAGCAGTACCGCAACATGAAGGACGTGCTGGATACCTGTTACTTTGTGGTGGAAAACGCATTGGAGGCGATCAGGCGTACGGGTGTAACACCTGTGCTGTCGAGCATCCGCGGCGGCACAGACGGGTCGCGGCTGTCCTTTATGGGCATGCCCTGCCCGAATATCTATGCCGGGGAGCATGCCTTCCACAGCAAGCTGGAATGGGTCAGCGTCCAGGATATGGAAAAAGCCGCGCAAACCATCGTGCACCTGGCAGCCATCTGGGAGGAGAAGGCCTGAGAGCATTCAAAGCAATCACCATCAGGCCTTTATGCCCTCTCATGAAGAGCTTTTAATGCGCCTGTAAGCACAGGTTAAAGGAGAGCTAAACCGCTTAAGACATAGCGCTTAAATGTGTTAAACATTGAATTGTTAAAATTTAATAGGGATTTAACGCCGGAAAGGCCCGCTATGTTTTATTTTGCGGTTTATGAAACTGCTATCAGAAGAGGAGTATAAGAACCTCCGTCTAAAAGGGAAGGGCAGAAGCTCCGAGCTCTTCAACTCGCTCATTAATCTTAAGAAGGGCGAAGCCGTCCTGATTGAGGAGAAGGACTGGAACCGAAAAGCCGGCCCCAGCACCCTGGTAAAGTATATTGAGAAAAAGCATCAC
>Ga0233425_10004225_pt1 | contig 24508 bp, 18 predicted proteins | sample Watercolumn_Towu_2_FD_181712 | JGI IMG/M metagenome (GOLD analysis project Ga0233425, IMG submission 181712) | Freshwater microbial communities from Lake Towuti, South Sulawesi, Indonesia - Watercolumn_Towuti2014_140_MG | ecosystem: Environmental > Aquatic > Freshwater > Lake | place... | reverse complement strand
GTTGGCCGTAAGTCCTTGTCTCGTAAGAAGTACCGGAGGAGGGACTTGAACCCTCACAGCCCTAAGGCCACTGGATTTTGAGTCCAGCGCGTCTGCCATTCCGCCACTCCGGCTGGCCGCGTCATCCACGTCACGTCGACATGGCAGCGGGGGAGCCCGCTGCGACGTGCGCCGTAATGATATTGTGACGTCTCTTTCGCCCAATGACAAGCCACCGTCCCAAGAGCGGAAGACCGTGGAGCGTTGCTCGCCGTTTCCGACGAACATCACCAGGGAACCCATCTTGCGAGTACCGCATACTTACATCGCGTTAGGGGATCACTTGGCTGCCTTAGCGGCCGCTTTCGGCCGCAAGCCCGAGGGCTTGCCGCCGACGCCTTCGAAGTCGACGGGGTCGTCGGCCGCGGCGCGGGCTTTCGTGAGTGTGGCTTCGAGCCGCTGGCGGTGTGCGGCGCAGGCCGGATCGTCAGCCAGGTTCCTCAGTTCCCACGGGTCGCTGTCGAGGTCGAACAGTTGCACGGCCTTTTCGCCACCGACGTGGTGCTTGATCAGCTTCCAGCGCGGCTCGCGGATGGCACGCTGCATTTGCCGGTAGGCAAGGAGCACGTAGTCGCGGACCTGCTCCTGCGTGCCGCGGATGATCGGCGCGAGGCTCTTGCCTTCGACACCCGCGGGCGGCTGTAGGCCGATCAGGTCGCAGACGGTGGGAAACGAATCGAGCAGATAGACGAGCGCGTCGGAGCTTCCCTTCGGCACACCGGGGCCGGCGACGATCAGCGGCATACGCGCGCTGTGCTCGTAGAGGCTCTGCTTGCCGAACAGGCCGTGCTGCCCGACGGCCAGGCCGTTGTCGCCGGCGAAGAGGATCACCGTATCGTCAGCGTGGCCGGTTTCCTTGAGCGCGGCAAAGATGCGGCCGATCTGGGCATCGAGGTGCGAAATCATGCCATAGTAGTCGGCCAAGTGTCGGCGGACCGTCGCGGGCGTGCGCGGGTGCGGCGCGAGCATCTCGTCGCGAACCCACATCTCGCCGTTGTCGAACGGGTGTTGCGGCATGAAGTTCTTCGGCAGTGGTAGCTTGTCGGGGTCGTACATCGTCGCGTACTCGCCCGGCGGAGTCCGCGGGTCGTGCGGCGAAGTGAAGGCGACGTAGAGGAAGAACGGCTTCTCGGCCTTATGCGCGCGGAGGAACTCGACGGCCGCGTCAGCGAATAGTTCGCTCGAAAACTTCTGGCCGATCCGCTTGGCGGTCCACTGGCCGGCGTTGAGGTCTTGCACGGGTACGGCCGCCTGGTTGCTCATGCCGCCGAAGAAGACGGCCTTGCCGGCCTCAAAGCTGCGCGCGAACGACGGCTGCCCGTTGTGCCACTTGCCGATGCCGAAGGTCGCATAGCCGGCCTGCTGCATGGTTTCGCCCCAGAGCGGCACTCCGGCGAGGTTCTCTTTGACGTGCCACAGCGTGCGTCCGCTGTTGAACATCGCCCGGCTCGGCACGCACACGGCCCCGCCCATCGAACCCATCACGTAGTTGTTGCGGAACGTGAAGCCGGCGTTGACCAGCTTATCCAGATTCGGCGTACGGATCTCCGCGTTGCCCAGCGCGTGGATCGTATCGAACCGCTGGTCGTCGCTGAGGAGGACGAGGACGTTCAACGGTTTCGTCTTTCGAGGTTGTTCGGCAGCCGCGGCGCGGACCGCCGTCCAAGTGACGATGACGGCGCAGGCGGCAAACAGGTGGCACACTCGGCGCGGGTTCATGTGAGGTTCCTGGGTAGCGCTAAGGGATAACGTTCGGGGCAACCGTCGTGGGTTAATCCCACATCCCCACCAGCTTGTGTTGCAGTGTCTCTTTGCCGCATTTCGGGCAGTATTTCAGGTCGGCGATCTTCTCGGCGGCGAAGCAGAGGGTTTTGCACTTCAGGCACTGGCAGAGTTTGCGGGGCTGGCCGGATTTGGGATCCCAGATGGGGATCAGCGGCGACTTGCCGCCTTCCTCGCGCTTCCAGGATATCGAGACCATCAGCTTGCACTTGCCGCAATAGCCGATGGCGGCGTTGCCGATGCGTCCGACGCCACTCATCAGCTTGCCGGCCTTGAAGCCGCAGTCGCCGTTGACGCAGGCCACGTCGTGGACCTCGCCGGCCAAGACGGCGGTTCCGCAGAGGGCGACGAGCGAGAGCAGCGAGGCGACGAGCAGGCTCTTCATGATCCGATACTCCATTGAGGTGGTGATGCGGGTTCGAGCCTTCCGTTGGGATGGCAGTACAACTGCCACCCCAACGAGAATTATCGTGATCCGCGCGGGGCGTGCAACCCGGGAGGCGGCACTCCGTCCGTCTGCCCCGTTTTGCTGGTTGACGCCGCGGCCGTTGTCCACTATCGTTAGGGGGAAGGCAAGGCCCTGGTTCCCAAAGGAGACGACCGTGAAGACGAAGTCCGTGCTGTTGCTGGCGGTGTTGCTGTGGTTGGGCGCGGCCTGCGTCGCACAGGCGAAACCCGACAAGACCGATAAGGCCGACAAGGCCAAGGCCCACCAGCAGATGATGCAGCAGGTGGCGAAATGCGGCCTGCGCGGCCAGGAACTCCGCGAACTGGGGGCGGCCGTCAAGAAAGACGACACGTTGGGGCAGACCGTCCAAGGCGCACTCGATAAGGGGCTGCGCGGCCGCGAACTATCCGACTTCGTCCAGACCGAACTCAAAAAACGCCAGCCGCAAACCGCGGCCGCCGGCAACGGCATGGGGCCGGGCAAAGGCATGGGTCAGGGCGGCATGGGTCAGGGCGGCATGGGTCAAGGGGGCATGGGCCAAGGCGGGATGGGCGGCGGCATGGGCCGTGGCGGCATGGGCGGCATGGGGATGGGCCGTGGCGGCATGGGGATGGGCCGCGGCGGCATGGGCGGCATGGGGATGGGCCGCGGCGGCATGGGCGGCATGGGAATGGGCCGCGGCGGCATGGGCCGCGGCGGCATGGGCCGCGGCGGCATGGGCGGCCCACCGCAATAAGGACCGGCAAATCGAGAAGCGTCCTATAGTCGCCTTTCGCTCGCGAACGTAGCGAGATGCCTTCGCGGACCGAGAGGCGACTATTCTCGCGGGCCTTGCGATGGCGGCCTATTTCTTCTCTTGTGCGGCCTTGATCCGCTTGAGCAGTGCCTTGTACTGGGCGACCATGTCGGGGCCGCTGAGCTTGGTGTTGAGCACCATCGTCGCATTGAGGAGCTTCTCCGCGTCGCTCAGCTTCGCCTTGTCCTTGGTCTTTTCGTACTGCGTGTAGAGGCAGACGGCACACTTGTAGATGACTTCGAAGTACTCGGGCGGCCGGGGTTTGATCTTCTCCAGCATCAGCCGGATGCTGGTCCACTGGGACACGGCGGCGCCGAACTTGCTCGGGTCTTTCTTGGCCCAGTCTTCGAGGATGTAGGCCTTGACCATCCGCGGTTCCAGGGCGTTCTTGTTCTCCTCGATGAGCTTGTCGGCCTGTTGGACGGCTTCCTCGAACTGGCCGGACGTCCGCAGCAGGCCGACGAGTTGCGAGCGCACGCGCACCAGGGCCTTGGCCGCGGATTTGGCGAAGTCCTCGTCCTCCTTGGCGCGGTTGAGAATCTGCTCGTACTGCTTGCGCGCCGGCTCGGTAAGCCCCAGCGACGCGCAGGTATCGCCCAGGTAGACCATGTCGCCCAGCGAATGGTTCTGCCGCTGGCCCAGCGGGTCGAGGACTTTGGTGAGCAGTTCCTTCAGCGCGTCGCGCTTGACGGCGGCGGCGGTGTAAGCCTGGGTGTTGCCGCCTTCCTTGGCCTCGATCACGGCCGCGTCGGCGCGTTTCAGTTCCTGCCCCAGCAGCTTGGCGAAGTTCACCAGGGTGGCGTTCATCTTGGGGTCGTCCTCGGCGAGGCCCACCAACACCAGCGCGATCTTCGCAGCCTCGTCCGCGTGCCCCAGCGCCATGTGCGCGCGCACGCCGGCCATGAACGTGCGGAAGGCGGGCAGGTCGATCGACTTGCGCTCCGCCTTCTTGAGCTTGTCGACCAGCGGATCGAGCAGGGCCGTGGCCTTCTCGTACTCTTTTCCTTCCAGGAGGACTTCGCCCAAGAGGACTTGCGCCTCGGCGTACTGCTGTTCGGCCCGGGCGCGCTCCGACTGCTCCCCGTCCTCGTCCGACTTCGCGGGCGGCTTGCCGGGCACGGCAAGTTCCTTGCGGAACGCTTCCAGGGCGACCTGCAAATGGTCTTGCGCCTTGCGCCGCGATTCGTCCAGCCGTTCCGGCTTCGCGGCCGTTTCTTTCTTCTTTTCGTCGACGTACGCCTTCCAATTCAATTGGCCGAGGAAATACTGGGCGGTCGGATAGCGCTTCGAGGCGGCGTTGACTTTCTGCAAGAGCCCCAGGGCGACGTCGGTTTCGCCTTTCATCAGGCGGGCCTGGGCCAGGGTCATGCGCGCGTCGTCGGCCACGGGCAGACTGGGGAACTTGCCCTGCACGAAGTCGGACATCTTCTCGAGCTTGTCCAGGGCCGCGTCCTTTTCGGCAGCCTCCGCCGCGCCGTAGTTCACCAGGCGGATGGACAGGGCCAAGGCCGCGGCGTTGGCCGCGCTGGGATCCGCGGCGTCGCCGGTGAGGATCTCGCGCGTGGCGGCCAGGGCTTCGGTGTACTTCTTCTCCTTGTAGAGGGCGAACGCCCGGCTGTAGCGGACGCGGTTGAGTTGCAGGTTGATCTCCGCGGTCTTCTTCGCATCCTTGCCGTCGGCGGCCCGCTCCAGGGCCTTCTTGAAGTTCTCTTCGGCCTCGTCGAGCTTGCCTTCCTGGAAGGCGGCGAGGCCGATTTGCAGATACTCGTCGGGGCCGAGCCGCTCGCTGCCCATGGCCGTAAGCGCCTGCAGCCGCAAGGCCATCGCCTCCTGCCGGTATTCGCTTTCAACCTTGGCGCAGGCCGCCATGTTAACCGCGATGCGCTGCAAGTGCTTGGTGCGCGTGCTGACGGGCAGGTCGGCGGCCATCGCCAGTTGCGCCTTGGCGACCTCGACGGCGACCCCTTGGTAATTGGCGTTCTTCTTCCACTTATCGTGGTCCTTGAGCCACTTGGTCCCTTCGGCGACGAAATCGGCCGGCTTCATCTTCTTGGCCGTAGCCCGCATGCGGAAAAGTTCCACCAGCGAACCCAACGCCGAGTCGCTCGTGTCCGGGATTTCGTCGAACACGTCCATGGCCTCGCGGTACTTGCCCAGGTCGTCGAGCGTGCGGCCGTGCCACAGATGCGCGTAGAGGCAGACGTTGTTGATGTTGTCGCGGTATTCCTGGTAGATCTCGTCGAACTGCTTCTCCGCCGCCTTCAGGGCCTTGACGCGATCGGGATCCTTGGCGTTCTCGAAGGCTTGCCCCAGATGATAGCTGACCAGCGCGTTCTTGAAGCGGGCTTCCAGGGCGCCCAGCGTCAATTCCTCGCGAAGGCTCTTGGGGGACTTGGCGTCCAACTTCGCCACTTGCGCGCGGAAGCGCTTGCTGGCGTCGTCGTACCGTTTGCGGGCTTCGAGCAGCGCAGTGCGGGCCTCCTCGCGCGCGGCGGTCGCCTTGGCCTTATCCTGGGCCCCGCGCGCGGCGCCCAGCGCCATCTGCGCGCGTTCGAGTTCCTCGTCGCCCCAGGCGAGAATCGCCGCCCCGGCCAACGGATGGTCGGCGTGTTCCTGGAGGAACTTGCCGAGGTACTTCCGCGACTCGGCCAGGGATTGCTCGGCCAAGCGGCTGTCGTAGGCGAATTGCGCCGCGACGCGGAGACTCTTCGAGCGCTCCAGATCGAGCATCTGCCGCACATCGTTGGGCAAGTCCGTCCGCTTGGCCAGCTTCTCGATGTAGTCCATCGCCACATCGCCGTAACCGGCATCCTGCAGGCGATGGAGAAACTCGACGCCGTAGAGATCGACGGCCGCGGCCGGCCGCGCACATGCGACGGCGGCCGCGATCGTGCAGACCGCAACGGCGCAACGCAGTGTCCCAGTGTTCCACGTCATGCTTACTTGTCCTTGGCGTCGTCGGCCTTGCCGGCGTTGGGATCCTTGGGTTTTTCTTTTTCTTTGTCGGTCTGGAACAAGGGGAGATAGCGGTAGTAGATTTCCAGGGTCAGGCAGGAGAGGCTGGTTTGCATGAGCCGCCCGCCGCGGTCGCCCCAGGCGTCCTTGGTGGGCGCCAGCGGATCCCAACTGCCCGAGGCGCAGCCCGACTTGGCCTGGCTCTCGACGAGAATCCGCCGCATCTGGCGGTTCCACTTGTCCCAATCCGGTCCCAACATGTTGTGCATGACCTGGGTGGCGTAGTACCAATAGTAGACGTTCTTGTCGGTCTCCTTGGGCATTTGCGACATCAGGTACTCGACCCCGCCGGTCATCGTCGGGTCGGAGCGTCCTGCGCCCATGTATTGGGTGATCAGCAGGCCCACGGCGCTCATGCAGGGCGTGCCGCCGCCGCCGGGGGTGTAGGAGAACCGCCCGCCGCTTTGCGAGGTGCCGTCCTTCGCGCCGGCTGCGACCAACGAGAGCCACTTGCGTCCCAGTTCCCATTTGGCCGGATCAACGGAAAGGCCGGCCATTTGCGCGCTCTTCAGGGCCATCATCTCCCAGCCGAAGACCGACGTGTCGCCGTCGTTCGTGCCGTGTTGATAGCGCCAACCGCCGCGGTCGTTCTGGCCGGTCTGGATGAACTGGATCGCGCCTTGCGCGGCGCGACCGACCGTCGGGTCGCCCGACATGCCGTAGGCCTCGCACAGCGCGATGGCCGCCAGGCCGTGGGCGTACATCTGGTGGTCGCCCTTGGTGAGGTCGCCCGTCTGTTGGTTCTGCCGCGCGATCAACCAGCGGAGGGCGGCGTTGATGTTCTTCTGATAGGGGCCTTTGCTCTGGTGCGTTTGCCCGGCGGCCAGGAACGGCAGCAGACCCATCGCCGTGCCGCCGGTGAGCGACTCGGTCTGGCCCAAGCCCGTGCAAGTGCCGTCGCGGCATCCCGGGGCCCGCTTCTGGCAACTCCAACTGCCGTCGGTGTTCTGGTGGCGGGCCAACCAGTGCAGCGCGCCGGCCACGGCCCGCTCGGTCTGTTTGGTGCCGCCGTAGCGGCCGACCATGGCCTCGCGCGAGCCTTGGCCGCGGCCGCCGAAGCCGTTGCCCGAGCCGCCGCGACCGAACCCGGTGCCGGTGCCTTTGCCGGCCTCGGCGCCGCCGCCGCCCTTGAGCACGGGCCCCAGGCCGCTGGCCTTGATGTTGAAGCCCAGGCCGCCGGCGCCCGTCTCGGAACCGGCAAGCGTGCCGCCGCCGCGCTCTTCAAAGACCGGATTGTCGTCGTAGACGACCGCTTCCTGCGCCGCTTGGGCGGGGGCTTCGGTCATGGTCAGCGATTCGGTGGTCAACTCGGTCGGATCGAGCGGGGCGTCGCCGATGTCGAAGCGCTCGAGCATCTGCTCTTCGTCCTTCTTGGTTTCCGCGGTCTCGGCCGCTTCGTACACCGCCGTCTCGCCGATCATCTGCTGCACGACCTCTTTGCCCATGCAGAGGCCGATGATCAGGATCAGGATCAAATGGAAGATCGTGCTGATCAGCCACGAGGGTGAATCGTGCATCAACCATTGGCGGAAGCGCTCCGACCAGGGAAGCTGCAAGTCGTCGAGCGGCACGTCCGCGGTTGGATTGGCTGTACTCATGATTGGTTCCCTCCTCGAATCGAGTGTATATGGATGACCGTTGTGTGCGCGCGTTATGGCGTGGGTAAGCCGCTGCGATTGTGGCCGTTGTCCGAGGGCCGGCCGCCGAGCGCGTCGCCGCGCCGGCCGTGGGCCTCGGCCAGGTCCGTTGCGTCGTCGTTGTCCCAGTCTTCCTCAGCCGCTTCGTCGTCGTCGAGGCGGGGCGTATTGCCGCGGTCGAGCCAGGCGTTCAGGTCCACGTTGTGCGGCGCGGGACGTGCGCTGCGATTGCGCCGCGCCCGCCGGCTCCGCAAGATGCTCCACGCGGCCGCGGCGCCGAAGAGCAGCAGCAGCGCCCCGCCGGCCGGAAGCACCCAGGAGAAGTCCCAAGTGGGCGCCGCGGCGCCGGAAAGCAGGATGGGACGGATCCGCCCCAGGAACAGCGGCGCCCGCGACAGCGGATCGCGGGCCTTCGCCGTACCATCGCGGTAGCCTTGCTGTTTCAGGAAATAGCCGGCGAACCGGGCGCGGCCGAGAACCTTCTCGCCCACGGGAATCCCCTCGGGCACGCGGGCCACGACCACGCACACCGGCCAGTTTTTCGACTGCTCGGTGAAACCCCAGATCTCGTACAGCCGCTCGACGTCGATCGGACAATCGGCGGGCGCGTCGAAGGGGAGCACGCGCAGGACGTGCATGTCGAACCGCATCAGTTCTCCGCGGTGCTTCGCCGGGAACTGGTCGAGTTCGTTGTAACGCGGCATGGGCGTCGCCCGCTTCCACAAGTCGGCGAACGACTGATGTTCGGCCCACAGCATCACGCGCCAATAGGCGAAGGAGTCGGTTTCCTGATTGTAGAGCGCGCCGTCGGTCACGGCCTGGAAATCCTGTTCGGCCTCGAACTGCTGGTCGGGGTCTTCGTCGGTGGGCCCTTCGGTCACGGGCTCGGCGGCCGCGTCGCCGGGGGGCGCCTCGGCGACCGCGTCGGCGTCCTCCGCCGGCTCCTGCATCTCGGTCAGCCACTGCCAGGTGGCCGGATCGCGGGCGCGGACGAAGACCAAGCCCAGTACGACCAGGAATCCGAGCATCGTCAGCAGTTTCGGCCATCCCGCGTCGCGAAACATCGCACTGCTTCCTCGTCCGCGCTAATTCACCGCACCCATCGGCAATTCCACGAAACTCAACTTGCTGAGCCGCTCGCCGTCGATCTTCTGGACGTTGCAGACGCCGATGATCTGCATCAGGCTGTCGTAGTGCAGCCGGCTGTCGACTTGAATGAGCACCTGCTTGAAACCGGCGTTCGACTCGCCTAGAACCTTCTTCAACTTGAAATCGAGGCCCGCCAGCGCTCCGGGAACCTCGGCGTCGCCGACCATGATCGCCTTGATGGAACCGGACGGCGTGCTGAGCACGGAAATGGTCAGCGTCTCCAACGCAATTACGGGGCTCGTATCGCTCTCGTCGCCGCCGAGGGGCTTGGCGCCCGGCTGCATCGTCGTGGGCATGGGCGGCGGCAGCTTGAGGATGATGTCGCCCTCGACGGGCGCGGGCTTGAACGTGAGTATGAAGAAACACAGGAGTTGGAACGCCATGTCGAGCATGGCGGCCAGGTTCAACTCCACGTCGCTCATGTGGCGTTTTTTCTTGCGGCGGTGACTCATAGCGGATTCCCGTCACTCTTCGGGTTTGTTCTTGGCCTTCAGGGCGAAGTTGCGGTAGCCGTTCTCCTGGCAGCCCCGGATCACGCGGTTGAGCAACACGAAGGGCGTGCTCTTGTCGGCCCGAATGACCACCAGCGACGGCAGATCGTCGTCGTCCTTCATGTCGCGGTTTTCCTTCTTCGCCACCTCCCGGCTGGCGACGGCCTGCGTGTGGAGTTGGCTCTCGATGGCTTTATCGCGGAATTCCTGCCCCAGGATCTTGAGCGTGCCGTCCTCCGTGATGTTCAGGATGAGCAGATCCCGGCCCTTGGTCTCCACGGGCTGGGCCGAGCCCAGGACCGGGAGCTTCAAATCGAGATCCATCGAGGCGCTCTTGAAGTTGATCACCAGCATGAAGAAGGTGATCAACTGGAACACCATGTCCAGGATCGGCGTGAGATTCGGTTCGGCCTTCTCGCCGCCACCACCTACGGAACCAGACATCGTTTACGGTCCTCGGGCTTAGCGGGATTTTGCGGGAGCGGCGGCCGGGGCGGCGGCAGCGGCCGTCGGGGCAGCGGCGGCGGCGCCCTTGCCGCGGCCGGCGCGGAACAAGTGCCGCAACAACTGGTCGGCCGTGAGCATCGACTTGGTGCTGACGGACGCCACGCGGTTGCGGAAGAACGTGAAGAAGTAAATGGCCGGCAGCGACAGCGCCACGCCCTCGAACGTCAGCAGCAGGGCCTCGGAGATACCGCCGGCCACCGCGGCCGGCTTGAGTACGGCGCCGCCGCGGGCGATCTCGCCGAAGCTGGAAATCATCCCCTTGAGCGTGCCCACCAGACCGATCATCGGCCCGGCGGTGCCGATCACGGCCAACATGCTGATCTTCTTCTCCATGTCGGCCGTTTCCACTTCGCTGGCCCGCTCCATGGCCTCGCGCGCGTCGGCCAACCCGTTGGGCAACTCGGAAATCCCTTGCGAGAGTATCCGGCCGAGGCACGAATCGTCCTCGTGGGCCGCGTCGTACACGCCTTGGAAGTTCCGGGCCTGGATCATTTCGGCGCAGCGCGCGATCAGATCCTCGGGCACGGCGACCTCGACCCGCATGTCCATGAACAGGCGGAAGATCGTGGCCACGAAGTAGATCGAAATCGCGAGAATGATCGCGCCGATCCAGCCCGAGCAGCGGATGAACCACGAGAAGCCGCTTTCGATTTCCTGCGATGAGCCCGCGCCTTCTTCGGCCGCCGCCACGATGTGCGGCGCGATTGCGGCCAGCGCCAGCAACATCAACCCGATCGCCCACATACGACACAACCTTTGCGACATAACTAGATCCCTTGTGCGAGAACGAAAACGGCCACGAAGTAGTATTGGATTGACATCCGGGTTTTCCGCTTGGGAGGAACGACGCCCGCCGCGCGGCCGATCTTGGCGGTCGAAGCAAGGACAATGGGCCTCGCGGGGCGTACAACCAACCCCGGTTCGCAGGTTTCGCTCACGGCCGGTAGCCACGAAAAACCGCGCGTGTACCCTGCCATCACCACCCCGCCCCCGCACCGATCGCGCAAGCGGCGACCGGCCGATATTGCCTCTGTTCGAGTCCGCGTCTGTCGGCCACACTAGAATCGCAACGGCGTGCGCTGAATATTCCCGCCTCTCTCAGGAATTCCCTTCAGACACCCCACATTGTTAGTCTTATTGTATGTGATTTGGGCACAACCCGCAAGCACCGCGTTACCCAGTTACCCAACGAGTCAGGAAAGTGCCGCGTCGTGGTTGTTAGATATTGCCATGCGGGGGGGGTGGCCGGGTCGATCCAGTCGGCAAAGTCCACGCCATCGACAGTTGCGGCCGCCAACGATAGAATGGGCGGCGTATTGCGGCGGTCGGGCTTGTCAGAGCAGAACGCGAGGTGGACCGTGAAAATGTGGACGAAGAGTGCGGCGTGTGTGGTTCTGGCATGTTGTGTGGCGGGCTGCGGCGGCAAGCGGCTGCCGGAGTCGGCCTACGAAGACACCAAGCGCGAGCAGGCGGAGAAGATCGCGGCCGCCAAGAAGGCCTATTCGGCGTTCGTCGAGGAGGTCGGCAACGGCATCAAACTTCTCGAAGCCCGCCCCTGGACCGACGCCACCGACGCCATGCGCCGGTTGAAAGAGCAGAACGACCGGATGCACGAGAAGCTCCGGGATGCCAAGAGCAAGGGACTCTCCGAGCTGAAGAAGTTCCGCGAGTTGCAGATGGACGGCGACAACGTGATGCGGTTCTTCAACGGCCCGGTGGAGACCACCGACTACCAACTCAAGGAACGCAAAGATAGCCCGGCCGAACGTCAGGTCGCTCTCATCAACACCGCGTGCGACAAAAACCTGGGTGCGATCCACAAGACGCTGGACCTGATGAAGGCCAAGATCGAGGGCACGGCCGACGACACGAAGAAGGCCGACGGAAAGAAGTAGGACGGAATCGCCCGCTGGATGCGCACGTCCATCTGTGTAGGACGGAGTTCCACTCCGTCTCTTCCGGGACGGAGTGGAACTCCGTCCTACATCGCGTTGGGGCGATAGTTGTACTGTCGCCCCAGGGGTGGCAGTACAACTGCCACCCCAACAACAACACTATCGCCGCCGGCGGAAGGCCAGCAGGCTCAACAGGCCGATGCCGATCAGCGCCCATGTGGCCGGTTCGGGCACGGCGTTGGCGCCGCCGGCGCCGCCCGCCGCGAATGGAACTTCGCGGATCGTCACGCTGCCGCCGGCGTTGATGGTCAGCGTGTCCTGCACGATCGAGTCGGCGGTCAGGCTGGCGTTCACATCGACCAGCGTACTGCCGGCCCCGGAAAGCGCGCCGCCGATCTCCAGCGCGCCGGTCTGGACCTTCGTCGTGCCGTCGTAGGTGTTGGCGCCGGTCAGCAGCAGCGTGCCGGCTCCCGTCTTGGTGAGGCCGCCGCCAGAACTGTTGCTCAGCAGCCCGCTCATCTTGGCGTCGATGGCGGCGCCACCGTTGTCCACCTGGACCGTGCGTACGACATTGCCCAAGTCGATGGGGTTCTGCAAATCAACCGTGTGGGTGGCGGTGGCGGCGCCGAGGATCAACGTTTTGGCGTTGAAGCCGGTGTTGGCCGTGGCCCAGGCAATGGTGTCGGGTGTGGCGTTGCCGCCAAGATTCACGGCGCGGTTGGCCCCGTAAGCCGCCCAGCCGCCGTTGCCGGTGAAGTTGGCGCCTGTAACCGTTCCCGCCGCGGCCAAGCTTCGAGTGAAGTCGCCCGCGCCCAGGCCGAGCACGCCGCCGTTGAAGGTCAAGGCGCTCGTGCCGCCGGTGGCCCCAATACCGCCGGGCAGGGCATTGGCGCTCTTGAGCACCAGTGCGCCGGCGTTGACGGTGGTGACGCCGGCGTAGGCATTGTTGCCCGAAAGCGTCCAAGTGCCGGTGCCGCTCTTGGTAAGCGTGTTGCCGCTGCCGGGGATCGCGCCGGAGATCTCGCCAGTTCCGGACGTGGAGCCAGTCAATGTCAGAGGCTTGCCGGTCGACAACGTGGTTAGGTCGCTGGTGAACTTCAGCAGGCCGTTGCCCGACTGGTTGATGGTGGAGCCACCCGTGCCCGAGCCGATGGCGATGACGCGGTCGGTAGTTTCCCCGTTGCCGGCGTAGATCAGGGTTCCGGAATAGCCGTTGGAATAGTAACCCAGGGTGATGGTGCCGTCGGCGACGGTGGTCGGCGCGCCGAGGCTGCTGCTGGCCGAGCCGCCGACGACGCTGTTGAGCGAAGTGACTCTTATCGAGCCGTTGGTGACGAACGTGGAACCCGTGTACGTGTTACTTCCGGACAGTTCCAGCGTGCCGGTGCCGAACTTGTTCACACCGAGCTTGTTGGCCCCGCCGTTCGTGCTGGCGATCGCACCGGCATACGTAAAGGTGCCCCCGCCCGTATCGAAGCCAATATTCGTTCCGTTGGTGAACCCGCCGGTGGCGGTACCCAAGGTCACGATGGTGTTGATGTTGCTGGAGGAAAATCCGCCCGTGCCGACGTTGAACCAGGCCGTTCCGCCGGACTGAACGATCAGGTTGTCGGCGGTCCACTTCGACGTGTCGCCGCTATACAGCGACAGCGGATTGGCAAATTCCAGCGCGGCGTTGGGGCCTATCGTGGTGGTGCCCTGGTACGTGTTCGTACCGGAGAGGGTTGTGATCACCGAGTTCTGCCGCGGGCCCAGGTGCAGGATGCCGCCCGTGCCGCTGATATTGCCGGTATACGCGATGTTGCCGTTGCCGTTATTGTTCATGATGGTCGCAATGCCGCTGACGGTGATGTTGCCGCTGACGATCGACCCAAAGCTGTTGCTGGTCTGTATCATCGCGTCGGTCATGTTGAAGGCGTTGGCCAGCATGCTCCTGCTAAGGGCCAGAGTAGTGCCGGGCAGCATGGTGATCGTGCCGGAACCGACGGCTTGGTCGCTGCCGCTGGCAAGCGGCCCGGAAGTGTTCACCGTGCCGGAAGCGATCGTCAAGCCGCCGCTGAAGTTGCTGTTGCCGCTGAGGGTCAGCGCCCCGCCGCCGTAGGAGGCGAAGGTCACGGCGCCGGGAGTCACACCGTTGTTCATGATCGGCGCGGAAATCGTCATGGCCTGGTTGTTGGTGATGAGCACCAGTTCGTTGTTCGAGCCGATGACCAGTCCGCCCGTAGCGCCCGTGCCGGTCCGCTGAACGGTCAGGGCACCACTACCGGCCTGCATCAGGCCATTGAGCGTGAGGGTGTTAGTGCTGTTGAGATCGGAGCCGATCTCCAGCGCGGCCGCGGCGCCGGTGTACCGAAGGGTGTTGCCCGTCAGGGCGGATGCGGCGGGAATCGTCGCGGCCGCGGCGAAGGAGTAGTTCTTGGTCGCGCTGGTCACGTTCGCCAGCGTGCCGGTCGTGGCGGCCGTGGCGCCGGCGTATGCGATGATATTGCCGCTACCGTTGTTGGCCGCATATTGCAGCGACGTGGTCAGCCCGGTGGTCGCCCACCGCCCGAGAAAGCCGCTGGCGTCGTTGGCGGTGCTCGTGGCGATAGCGCCCTGGCCGCTGGTCGGCAACGTGAAGTTCACCACGCCGCCCGCGTTGCGCGTGATGGCGCCCAGGGCGACCGTCAGCGTGTTCGTGGCCGATCCGCTGACGTTGGTGGCCGTGATCGTCGAGCTGCCGGCGTTGATTGTCGTGCCGGCAAAGGTCTGTGACGTAACCGTCGCGCTCTTCTGCTTGACCTGGAGCGTGCCGCTGCCCATGACCAGCGCCGAGTTGCCGTCGATCAGGTTGGTGGCTGGCGTCAGGTTCGCGAAATCGACGATCAGCGTGCCCCAGTTGACGGTTGTCGCGCCGGTGTACGTGTTGACCGCCGCGCCGTTGAGGGTCAGCGTGCCGGTGGTGGCCTTGGTCAGGCCCGCACCGCTGCCCGCCAGGACCGCGCTCACCGTGCCGGCATCGATCCCGAAGGACGTGCCGGTCAGCGTGCCGTTCTGGATCGTCCCACCAGAACTGGCGACCGCGCCGAAGGTCCTGGACTGCCCGGCGAAGTCCACGTTGCCGGTCCGGCCGCTGCCGTTGATGGCCAAGTCATTGCCGCTAACGTAGGATCCGGGGTTGAAGGTCAAGGTGCCTCCACCGCCGCCGAGACGATACGTCGTCCCGTTGGGCGTCAGCGTGCCGCTGTACGTGAAGGCGCCGGTGGCGCCAAGACTGGCGTTGGACAGGTTCGCGCCCGTGGCGGCGCTGAAGTCCAGGTCGTTGGTGACGTTGGCTGCCAAGGCAACCGAGAAGGCGTTGGTGTTGCCCGTCAGTGGGATCAGCGCAGTCTGGGCGGCGTCGTACCCGAGGGCGATAATGGCTCCCGACGACGGGTTGACGGCCGAGGTGCTGCCGATGGCCGCCAGTGAGTTGTACTGAAGAGTGCCGGAAAGCACCCTGGTAGCGCCGGTGAAGCCGTTCGTGCCGGAGAGGATGACCGTGTCCGTTCCGACCTTGGTCAGCGACGTCGCGCCGCCGGAGTCGCCGAGGTTGCTGCCGATGGTCAGAGTCGCCGTTCCGCCGCCGACCCTGTAGGCCGAGGCATACGGCGTCAGCGTTCCGGTGTATGTCATCGCGGTCGCCACGCCGAAGCTGGCGCTGGCCAGGCCGGCCGTGTTGAAGTCGAGCGCCCCTGCGGTGTTGTTCGCCGGCGAGATCGCGCCCGCGGAAGCCGTTGTTATCCGAGTCATAGCCGTGGCAATGTCGGTGTCGCTAAGTGCGCCAAACTGCACAACGCCGGAGTGGACGAAGACGTTGCGGCCGCTGCCGCCGATAGCGCCAAGGGTGTTGAACTGAAGCGCGCCGGCATTGACCACGGTGTCGCCCGCGTAGGTGTTGGCGCCGGAGAGAACCAGCGTGCCCGCGCCGGCCTTGATCAGGCCATAGGCACCGGAGATGTTGGCGGAAATGGCCATGTCCTCCGCGGCATTGGTGCTATCGCCGACGGTAAAGGTCCGCTCCGCGCCGCCCAGCGAGAGTTTTCCGGTGATGGTCGAGCCCAGGCCGTTGTTGGTGGCGCTATAGGTGACGTTGCCACCCAGCGTCAGCGTGCCCGTCCCGGTGGTTACCGCCGGGGTAACACTGGCCGTTCCGCCCATTGTCAGGGCAGTGGCCGCGGAAAGCGTCTGGTCGAAATTGGCCAGGTCCAGCGTCCCTGCCGAGACCGTTACGGCGGATGTCGAGGGGATTGCCCCGGCGATACCCAGCGCCAGTGTGCCGCCGCTGACGGTCGTGGAGCCCTTGTAGCCGTTCACGCCGGTCAGGGTCCACGTGCTGGCGCCGGACTTGGTCAGGCTCAAGTTGGCGCCGGAATTGCTGATGGCGCCTACCGAGTTGCCGGTGGAAGTGCCGCCGAGGGTGAGCACCACGGTCTGCGAGACGCTCGACGCGACGGCGTCCGCGACAAAGCTGGCGGTGGTGGGATTCAGGGTCAGCCCGCCGCCGGTGCCGCCGCTGCCGAAGCGATCGACGGTCAGCGTCGGGACGCGCAGCGTATAACCGTTGCCTCCGGTGACGTTGAACGTCGTCACGTTACCATGATTCTGTGAGGACCAAAGCCCTCCGCTGAGCGTCAGCGTATTGCCCGAGCCGGAGCCGTTGTTGTTCACGTCAATAGTTGCACTCGAGGTGCCCGTTGTGGACACCGTGACAAGCGGGGCGTTGAACGTGGCGGTGGCGTCGCTGCGGAGTTGCAGCGCCGTGGCGTTGACCATCGTTACGCCGGAGGAACTGGCGACGGCATTGGTGTTCGTCAGTTGCAGCGTACCGGCGTTGACGGCCGTCGGGCCGCTGTAGGTGTTGGCGTTGCTGAGCACGAGCGCGCCCGTGCCGGCCTTGGTCAGCCCGCCGCCAGTGCCGCTGAGGATGCCGCTCAGCGTGGCGGTGTTGGCGACGGCGGCATCCACCTGGACCGTCCGGGCGGAGCCGTTGAGGTCGATGGCGTTCTTGAAGTCGATCGTGTTGTTCGCCGTGGAGGCATTGAGAACTAGAATCGCCGGCGCGAAGGGCGCGGCGCCCCAGGTCAGTGCGTCCGGACTGGCAATCGAGCCGAAGGCCACCTGGACGGCCGCTCCGTTGGCGCTGAAGCCGCTGTTGCCGCCGGTGATCTGCATCTGCCCCTGCCCGGCGCCTCCGGCGCGTTCCAGGTTTGCGCCGGTCTCGAACACGCCGCCGGCCAGATTGAGGTTGGATCCGCCGCCGGAGCTGGCCAGGCCGGGCAAACCGGCGTTATTGTTGGCGCGGAGGATGCCGGCGCTGATGGTTGTGTCGCCCGTGTAACTGTTGTTGCCCGAGAGAATCAGCATGCCGGCGCCGTTCTTGGTCAGCGTCATCCCCGCAGAACCCTCGGTGACATTACCGGAGAGGGTCAGCGCGCCGCCGGCCGCGGTCGCGGCATTGGTGACGGTCAGGCTGTCGTTGAGCTGGATGTTGGCGGAGATCAGGTCGGCGGCGGTGTTGCCTGCGGTTGCCTTGGAGATCAACGCGGGGCCGAAACCGACGTCCATGATCAACGAGCCGGCAATACCAGCGGCGATGGTGGTGCCGTAGTACGTGGACCCCGTGTCACCCAGGTTGATCGTGGCGACGGTGATTGCCTGATTGAGGTTGATGGTCTGGGCGCCCGCGAGGTTGATGTTCAGATTGGCAACGTCATCGGCCAGATTGGGGAATCCGCTCGTCCAGTTATTCTGTGAACCGGCGTTGTCCCAATTGTAGGCAGTTCCCGCCGCAGTTGGCGTCCAGGTGTAGGTCGCTGCGCGCGCCACACCGGCCAAGACGGGTACAATCCCCGCCACGAGTGTCATTGCCGCGAGCCAGCGGTCGGAACGGGAGAACTGAGGGAACCGCGGGGCCGCGAGCGGGGGATTCATGGCCACTTCTCCTGAGGGATACCCGAGGGGGGACAAGACCATCGCCTATTATCTTCATCGCTACAACCGCGTCAAACGGTTGGAGCGGCAATCCATTCCGTTCGGGCGACAGTTCGTTCCCAAATCGCGTCACGCTTGTCCGCGCACCCCCGCGCCGCTGAACGGTATAGCCGTACATGACTTGCCCCCGCCAGGACCGCCCTTTTCCTTCCGGCACCGCTGCAGAACCGTCGACGATGTGCTGCACGGAACCGCAGGCGGTGCCCGCGACGTCGGCCGTCGAGCCTACTTGCCGGTCGCCTTCAGTTCCAACGACCGCACCGCGATACCTCTCTGGAAGGGGGCCGAAATCCGCAACGTTTGCCAGCCCTTCTCCAACTTGATGTCTGCGGCCGGAGTCGTCCCCCATAGTCCGGTCGTGTTGGGAACCTGGACCGCGGCCAGCTTGTTGCCGCCGATGGAGATCTCCAGGATCTGGTCGAAGTTCGGCGTTGCGACTTTCATCTCGAGTGAATACCTAGCCGACCTTCCAGGCACTGCCGGGCTGCGGCTCGGTCATCGGATTGGCCGCCTTATAGGCGACGCAGGCGTGCGCCGGCTGTCCCACGCCGATCGCCGGGATGCCGAACGCCTGGCAGATCATCACGGACCACGACGACCGGGGGCCGCATTTCCCGCCGCCCGAAAGCACGGACTTGTAGTCGGTGTACGGGTGCGGCGAGTTCCTGCGCCAGACCTCGCTGGTGGAGTTGACGACCAATTCGTTGACTCTCAAGTCGGGCCGCCAGGTGTTGATCATCTCCCGCGCCCAAGTCAGATCCTCGTTCGATGCGCCCGACTGCACCACCTTCTGATATTCCCACACGGTCAGCTTGTCGAAGCTGGGAAAGAGTTCCTTATTCTTGTGCGCCGCCTTGAAGTGCTGATACCGCGCGAGCGGATCGACGGGCGGCTTGGCCTGGCCGGCGCCCGGGCTGCCGCTTCCGGGAGGGGCGATGGCCGTGGCGACGGCCAGCTTCAGATAGAGGCCTCGCTTGATCGAACTCCAGCGCGATTTCGTCTTTCCTGCCGCTCGTATAGTAGGCCCTTTTCACATCGGGCGCGGTGATGGACTTGTCGACGACCTTTCCGTAGTGGTCGCGCTCCACCAGGGCCCCGATCAGCTTGGCCAATTCCGCGTAGCCGGTGGGCGGAAAGTGGCAAGGACCGACCGGTTTGATGCCCAGGGTCGACATGACGCTCATATTAGAGTAGAGCCGCGGCAGGCGCCGCTGCACGTCGCGGAGCATGTCGCTGTGTCGGTTGCCGCCCATCGAACAGGAGTTCGGCCAGATCTGGAAGACGTAGTAGTGCTGGATATTGGGGTAATCTTCCTTCCAGGCGGCCGCCATTTCCACGAAGTACTGCTCGTAGGTTTCCCATCGCCAGCAAGGCGGCTGCCACAAGACCGATGACCACACCCGTGCGGCTTTTCATAACGACTCCCGTGTGCTGCAATTCATGGCTTGCTCCCGACTGGGCATCAAAAGGTCTCGAGCACTCGGAGTTCGCCCGCGCCGCGAGTTGCGGTGCGGCCCGGGCCGCCATTCTAGCCCCTCGACTGCCAGGCCGCAAACATGGGCGCCTCTTGGCAGTATGGTGTCGGTGGGCTACGATGAGGGGGTGGCAGTTGGCGCGCAACTTCCGCCGCCAAAGCGCGACCCTTGTCAACGCCCGAGGTGGCCTATGGGTAGTTGCTGCTTCACGCCCACGAAACGCGACTTCCTCTGGTGGTACTGGCTCCTGCTGGCCAGCATCGTCGGCATTCCAATGCTCTTGGCCGTGCTCTACGTGGCGCGGCACAAAGACGTTGCCGAGGAACAGCGGAAGAGCGTCGCGCGCGAGGCGGCCTCGATCTTCTGGCTGGGCAGTCTGGCGATTGGGGCCGGGATGTTCTTCTTTGTAAACTACGTGCTCGCCACACTATACCCGGTCCGGGACGGCGTGCCCCGCTGGGCCACCAGCGGCGCCGACTACACGGGCGGCTACTGGTGCCTCGCACTTCAGTTCTTCGCGGCCTTCTTCGCCGCCAACGGCGTCAATGACTTCATCCGCAAGCACCCCTGGTACGTACGTATCCCCCTGTTTACGGTTTGCATCGGCGTCTATCTGTTCCTGCTGTCGTGCCCGGGTCTGTTGTTTCGGCGGCCGGCCATCAACGTGATGCAGTTTGCGGCCTGCATGTTGCCCACGCACTGCTGGGGCCGCTTCAAGGATGTTCCCAACCAACCCAGGGCCTGGGCGGCGCTCGTGGCCTGCCTGGCGGGCGCGACATTGTTCTTTGTGGTGTCCTACTTCGGCGAGGACTTCGCCCAATGGGTCTGCCGAATGTGTCCGTTCCTGATTTGGCCGATCTCCAAATGAACGCCACGCCGATCAAAGAAACCGTCCAGTCGGAGCGGCTGTACTCGGCGATCGCGCCGCGCTACGACACGGTGTTCGAGCGCGCGATCTTGGCCGAAGACCGCCTTACGGAACTCGTGCAAGAGACGATGGCCGGACGGCGCGTGTTGGACCTCGCCTGCGGCAACGGGCGATGGTTGGAACGCTTTCGCCCCGCCGACTACGTGGGACTCGACCTGAATGGGGCCATGCTCGGCGAGGCGCGGCAACGCTATCCGGAGGCGCGGTTCGTGCAGGGCGATATGACGCAGCTTCCGTTTCCCGACGGCTCGTTCGACGGCCTGCTCTCCGCGTTCGGCGCGATGGGACACCTGCCGCGCGCGGGCCAGCAGGCGATGGTCGCCGAAGCGTGGCGCGTCCTCGAGCCGCACGGCATGGCCGTCTTCACGAACGGAAACATGTGGTCGCCGTTCAGCCTGCCGACGACGTTGACCGGCGGCCGCGTGCGGATCGAGGGCGTGCGCGTGCGCGTGCATTGCACTACCCCGCCGCGGTTCGCGCGCCTGTTGGGCCGCTTCCGCGTGCTGCGACTGGAGAGCTACGACTACTCCTACGTGCCGATCATGCCGTTGAAGTTTGCCGCCTGCCTGATCGGCCGCCCGTACCAACGTGTGTACGCCCGGTGGATGGGCCTCTTGTCGCACTGCCGCTTCATCCCCACGCTGCGTTGGTTCGGCAAGCAACTGCTGGCCGTGTGCGAGAAGGGGTGAACCGCCGGCGGCCCTTGCACCGACGCACCGAATATGTATATTAGTATACATGCTGATAGTCCCGGTCTCTGCCATCCATTCTGAGGCTCCCCATGCCATCCAATCCCGGCAACTGCACGGGCGCTGACTCGCAATCCTGGCGCAGCGTCCTGGCCGAACGATTTGGCTTCGCCGCGTTCAAGCCGGGGCAAGAAGAGGTGATCGGGCATCTGCTCGGCGGGCGGTCGGCCGCGGCCGTGTTTCCGACCGGCGGCGGCAAGTCGTTGTGCTACCAGATTCCGGCCCTGATGTTGCCGGGGCTGACGCTGGTCGTCTCGCCGCTGATCGCCCTGATGAAGGACCAGATCGACGCCCTGGCCGCGCGCGGCATCGCGGCCCGGCGGCTCGATTCGACGCTGGATCTCGACGAATACCGCACTGTGATGGACGAGGTCCGCTCGGGCCGGTTGCGGCTGTTGTACGTCGCGCCCGAGCGGTTCGTCAACGAGCGGTTCTGCCAGGCGATCCAGCGCGCGCGGATTTCGCTCTTCGCCGTCGACGAGGCGCACTGCATCTCGGAATGGGGCCATAACTTCCGCCCCGACTACCTGCGTCTGGCGCAGTTCGCCAAGTCGTGCCGCGCGGAGCGGGTGTTGGCCCTGACGGCCACCGCCACGCCCAAGGTGCTCAGCGACATGTGCCGCTTCTTCGAGATCGATCCGCAATGCGCGATCCGCACGGGGTTCTATCGGCCGAATCTCACGCTGTTGGGCACGCCGGCGACCATCGAGCGGCGCGACGCGGCCTTCTTCGACGTCCTGCGGCAGCGCCCGCCCGGCTCGACGATCGTCTACGTCACCTTGCAGCGCACGGCCGAGAAGCTGGCCGAGCGGTTGCAGACGGCCGGCTTCCCGGCGCGGCCGTACCACGCCGGCATGGAAGACACGGACCGCGCGGACATCCAGAACTGGTTCCTGGCATCCGAGCGGGGCATCGTGGTGGCCACGATCGCCTTCGGCATGGGCATCGACAAGGCCGACGTCCGCTACGTCTATCACTACAACCCGCCCAAGAGCCTGGAGAATTACGCCCAGGAGGTCGGCCGCGCGGGCCGCGACGGCCGGCCGTCGGTGTGCGAGATGTTTTGCTGTCCCGACGACTTGAACGTCTTGGAGAACTTCGTCTACGGCGACACGCCCACGCGGCCGGCCGTCGAGATGCTGCTGGGAAAGGTGCTCTCGGCCGGTGATGATTTCGACGTGAGCATCCACGAGTTGTCGAGCGCGTGCGACATCCGCTTCACCGTCGCGCGCACGCTCTTGACCTACCTGGAACTGCTGGGGCACCTGGAGAGCGGCACGCCGTTCTATGCGACGTACCAGTTCAAGCCGCTGGCCAGTTCGGCCGAGATTCTCGCGCGGTTCGAGGGGGAGCGGCGGGATTTTCTGGCGAAGCTCTTCGCGCAGGCCCGCAAGGCAAAGATCTGGTTCGAGATCGACGTGGACCGCGCGGCCGAAGCGACCGGCGCGACGCGCGACCGTGTGATCCGCGCACTCGACTACCTGGCCGAACAAGGGCTGATGGAACTCAAGACCGCCGGCGTGCGGCATCGGTTCCGCGTCGTGCGGCCGCCCGACGACCCGAGGGCGCTCCTGCAAACGCTCTACGACCGGATCATGCTCCGCGAGACCCGCGAGATCGAACGCCTGCGGCAAGTTGCTCAGTGGGTCGAGCACGACGGCTGCCAGGTGGCGGCCCTCGGTGCGCATTTTGGCGACCCGCGCGAGGAGCAGTGCGGGCATTGCTCGTGGTGCTTGTCCGGCGGGAAGCGGAGCCGCCTGCCGCCGCGACCCGCGCCGCAGATCGACGCGGCGGTTTGGTCGCAGGCCGCGTTCTTGCGGCGGCAGGAGGCCGCCCTCCGCGAGCCGCGCTCCTTCGCCCGCTTCCTCTGCGGCGTCTCGTCGCCCGGGCTCAGCCGCGCGAAGCTGCCCAATCATCCCCTCTTCGGCGCGCTGGGCGACGTGCCGTTTCCGACGGTGATGCAGAAGGCGGAAGAGCAGTAGGTTCCGTCCGCCAGTAGGTTCCGTCTGCCGGACGGAACTTGGACCGACGAACACCGAAGTCCCGTCCGGCAGACGGGATCTACAGTCCTGCCCGGCAGGCAGGATCTACTATCGTTGACCCGCGGCCGACCAGAGCTGCAGGGTCGTTCACGGCCCTTTGCCGCCGCAGGCGGTTCAGGCCCGGCGTTTCACGCCGGGTTGGGCAGCGCGCACGATGTTGCCGCTCTGTCAGGACCGTTTATGGTCCTCGTGCAAGCCAACTACAGGAGCCGCGTAAACGCGGCTGACAACGCGCCGATCAACGAACGGAATTAGCGTATCATCCGCCGCCTCACCCGACGTAAACGTCGGGCCTCAACCGGCTGCGCCGCAAACGCCCGTAAGCGGGCGTCAATGCGGTGGAACGCGATCCCATCTGGTCGTTGACTCAATGGGGTGAAAGTTGTAGGATCGGCGTTCCACGTAAAGACAGTACATTCAACGAGCAGATCGATTGCCTGGAGCTGGGTAAATGGCCACGGTTCGAGAGCGTTTTGAACAGATTCTTGCCGAACTGCAGGGCGAATCGCTTGCCGACGCTTTCGCAGATGTCATCGAGGACGATATAGAGTATGCCGGGACTGCGGAGGATTACTTCGCGAGCATGATGCGGCTTCCGTCGCCTTTCCTGGAGCTTTACGCGGCGCTTATCTTTCACTCGGCAGTGCGTATGGATGGGCCGGCTGATGCCGTTCCACGATATGATACTGCCGAGTTCATGGCGGCGCTCGAGACAGGTCTCGCAATGCTGCATAAGAAGAAGCTCTTCTCGGTCATTGGTCGAATACGACAGTACCTGCGCAGCGCTGATTTGAGCGCACTCTTGTCCCAAGGACCAAACGTGTGGCTCGATCGTGAAACTGGTGGTATTTCCAAAGTGTATTGGAACGAGAGCAATGGACTGATGTCAGGAATTGGCGACTACCTCCTCGAACATCGCGATCTTGTCATGAAAGCCGCAGACAAACTTGACACATTGAATGCCCAGTTGGAGTGATTGCAGGATTCGCGAGTGAACGATCAATAAGTCCCATCGGCCGTTCGAGACAGCGCCGACGAGACAGTTCGTCCGGTGATTCTGCAAGTGACTCAGTACTCAGGCTCCTGCGCATGCCCGACCCCACCCCCGACCAACTGAAATCCTGGGACCGCGAACTCGTCTGGCATGCGTTCACGCAGATGGCCGAGTACGAGCCGTTCATTATTGACCGGGCACTGGGCTGCGTGCTGGTCGATAGCGAGGGGCGGGAGTATCTCGACGGGGTGAGCAGCCTGTGGTGCAACGTCCACGGGCATCGGCATCCGAAGATCGATGCGGCGATTCGAGAACAGCTCGACCGCGTGGCGCACGTCACGTCGCTGGGGGTGTCGAATCCGACGACGATCCGGCTGGCCAAGCGGCTCGTGGACATCGCCCCGCCGGGGCTGCGGCACGTATTCTTCTCCGACGACGGGGCCACGGCCGTCGAGGTGGCCGTCAAAATGGCCTTCCAATATTGGCAACAGCGGCCCGACCCGCGGCCGGAGAAGACGTGCTACGTGGCCCTGGGCGACGCCTATCACG
>Ga0233425_10004224_pt1 | contig 24509 bp, 19 predicted proteins | sample Watercolumn_Towu_2_FD_181712 | JGI IMG/M metagenome (GOLD analysis project Ga0233425, IMG submission 181712) | Freshwater microbial communities from Lake Towuti, South Sulawesi, Indonesia - Watercolumn_Towuti2014_140_MG | ecosystem: Environmental > Aquatic > Freshwater > Lake | place... | reverse complement strand
ATCCTGAAGATATGGAAACTGGGGTTGCCCTTTTTCCATATCTTTCATTATAATGCAGAAAAACATGGACTATTTACCCTACTATACAGGTGATATCAAGGAAACTTTTCCATCTAAACAGACTGTTCGGCACAAAGAATAAGGGTGAAAGGAGGAAGATCATGGACTATCGGCACATGACAGCACCATGCGGCCTGGATTGTTTCAATTGCCCCATGTACCTTGCGAACGAAAATACAGAGCTAAGAACTAGTATCTCGGAACGACTAAGTATTCCCTTCGAAGTGGCAAGATGCAAGGGATGTAGGAATGCGGCGGGCGTAGTATCATTCCTGGGTGAGGGCAAACCTTGTGATGTGTACCGCTGCACAAACGAGAAGGGCATTAACAACTGTTCCGAGTGCACCGACTTTCCTTGCGACTATCTTCATCCATATGCAGATCAGGCATCGGTTATGCCCCACAACACCAAGATTTTCAATCTGGGTTTGATAAAGAAAATGGGGATTGATCGGTGGGCCAAGGAAAAGGCTTTGAGCGTGAAAGAAACCTATTTCAACGGAAAGCTCATGCTGCACGGTGCGGACAGAAAGTGACGATAGGGCACTTTCGCCCTGTAAGGGTGAATAGAGGACATAAGCGCAGTTGACTTAATCAGAATGCCGAACGAGTCGTTCCACCGGATCGGCGAGAAAAAGCGCTCGCCTCCCGGTGAACTCCATGTTGGGCTGTGGATCAGAGGTAAAGTTGTTCATGAGAGTCCTGAAGGATGCTTTGATTCACGTATTTGTTGACAGCATCGCAATTCATAAATGGTGGTACTGCCATCGGCTCCGTGAACGTTCTTTTAGCATTGAAGGCAGACAGTTCCATATTTGTGCGCGATGCACCGGGCTCATTGCAGGGCTCATAGCTTCTCCATTACTGCTTCCTTGGCGTGCTGGCATGGTCCCGTGGTTTGTCGCGTTTTCTTCGGCGTTGTGTATCGATGGCATTACTCAGTGCGTAGGCTGGCGTGAATCCACAAACACAATCCGATTTACTACTGGCTTTCTGGTCACCGTCAGTGCCATATCGGTGTTACTAACGCTTGGAGGGATCTGATGGTTGAGTTCCAAACACTACGTTTTCCCAATACTCCAGAAGGGCAGCAGCATAAAGTTGAAAGGTTGGCCGCCGAGAGCGCCCAAGGCTGGCACATTGTTAGCGAGACTATTGAACAAGGTGAGTTCAAAGGACGAAAAGCATGCTGTCTCTTTATGATCTGTGCACCATTCGCGTTCCTAGTGCGGCGTCTCAGAAGTTCTGTCCGTCAGGCTGGCAAGATAAGATTTTCAATATTTTGATTGTGTTTAACCCAGTATTGTGGTATTCTATGCATGTTAAGGCCTTTTATATCTGCTGTCCAGGCCACAAGCATAGTATATGCATCCCACCGTCCCGCTTAGCCCTCCATAGATCTCACGGGAGTAGGTGGCAGTGAAGTCCGTCTCGTTCCATTTAGCCCCTGCGGAAGAGTTGTTCTGAAACTTGGAATTGGTGTCGAAGTTCCCCCAGATGTTGATTGAAAACCCCTTGTAACCAACAGTCATCGAGGGCTGAATAACCGCACTGTCCTGGCTCAAGGCATAGCCCCGCCAAACGTACTGGCTGAGAACATCAGTGTAACCGCTAAAACTGGGCCGGTCTTCTTCTCCCTCAGCTCTAACCGGGGCGCTGAAGAACATCACCAAGAACAGTGCCAGAGTAGTGGATACCCCAAGTCCTGCTCTTGCCCAATAGTATTCTTTCATCAATCGAGCTCCTTTAAGTTAGAAACTCTATCAACTTACCCCGTCAAACCTGTGGTTCCTGCTCTCTTTACTGGGAGCTTCGCGTGTTAGGAACGGTTTTACCCACCATTTCCCTTATGATCGTGAGGGTTTCCTCTGCCGCTTCCTTGGGCGGCAGGGCAGTATCGGCGATATTGCACACCAGTCTTGTGACGTCGTGGTCAACCTTCTTTTCAGTCCATACCTTGCCCTTGAGAACCGTGATATAGACCGAGTAGGAGTGATGCATAGTTCCGGGCCGTTCCCCGATGATGTGGAGAATCCCCTTGAACCTGTTGGGATCGGTGTTTTCAAACAACAACTCGCCGATCTCATATCCGGCCCTGACCCTCCCGCTGGTGACGACGATGTTGGTCTCGCTCACCTTGGCGCCAGCCTCAGTCAGCAACCTTCTCACTTCCGTCAGATAGGGCGCCAGATGGCCCTCATCCATGATGGCCTTGGCGTTCAGGCCGTCGGAGATCACGATCTGAGCATTGGGAGGATTGTTTCCCCAGGATTCTCTAAGCTTTACCAACGCCGCAATGGACTCCGGGCTCAGCTTCTCACCCGTTTCCGGACGGGCAATATAGTTCTCGCGGTCCTTTGACAAGGTTCTGACCAGTAAGGCATTGGGGATGGTCTTTATAAATTCGGGGCCGAGATCAGCCCACAGTGATACCTTGGCATCGTCATAGTAGGACTTGACTTTGGCTTCCAACTTAGGATTGAGGTCCCAGAGATTCTTCCCGTGGCCAATGGCCAGATCAACGCCTCTTGCGTCAACTTCCTTTATCTTCTCGCGGCCTTCGGCATAGATGGCTTTCATGGAACGTTTGTCACCCTTGGCCAGACGATACTGGTAGTACACCCAGAGTGGATCGCCGAAGTGCTTCGTATACTGGTTATTCTTGTCCACTACCCCGATCTTTTTATAAAAATCCCACATGGCATCATTGACCTTGAAGCCGAATTTTTGCCGCAAGCGGACGTGATCCTGGAACGCCGTCGTTAGATAGCTCAGCATGGGATCGTTCTTGGTTGGCAGGGCGATGAGGTAAGCGGGATTGGCCGTCATGATCTGGTCCTGGCACCAGTCCAGATCTTCCAGGGTAACCGACATGTGCAGCGTCGAGCAGATGTCGAGCCCAATCGTCAAGCCGTGGAGTTTCCCCATGGCGATATCTTCCAGGCAGACTCGCACTAGTTGCTCTTTGGTCCTGAAAACCTCCGGCCCGATGAAGCCGGCCACGTCATTGACATGCAGCCAGCCCCCTTTGGGCTGCACCTTGTTCAGCTCGACCTGCACGGCCCGGCTGAAGCCGTACTTGCGGGATTCCAGGACCATCATGTCCACGCCATTGGCCGCGCCATTGGTAAACTCTGAGCCCTGGCCGGTCTCAAAGTAGAGCCCGTATCTTTCTCCTTGCTTCAATTGGGCATATTTCAAGATCTTCTCAACGGTGATGTCAAACGTCTTATTGCAGCTGTCGGTCCCGGCCAGACTCTGAAACATGGTTTCAACCGAGCCCGGATGTTTCTTCGCAACTTCTGCCTGAACATCGATATGGGCGAGGACACACCAGGGGATCGTATCCTTGAGCTTGAAGGCATCGACCACATCCTTGAGTGCCATTTGCACGGCAGCGACGCTCTTCACCTGGCTGTCCACAGGGTTGGTTCCAATCACGATATCACCCGTGGCGCAGGAAAAGGCGTCAAACACCTGCCAGGCCACATCGTCGGGATGGTCGGTGGGGGAGTTTGGTTGGATGCGCGCGCCCATGTAGCCTTTCGCCCCCATTTGGGTGCCGGGCATCGGGTTGAATATCTTCTGCCCAATCATGGTCAATTCTTCATTGGTCATCAGCTTGGGAACGCACCCGATGGTGTCGCTGGTGAGGCCATTCATGATCCCCTTGATTTCGGCCTCGGATTTGGTGAGGAGAAAGACCTTCAGCTCACCCATGGTCCAGTCTTTGACTTTCGCGTACTGGGCCTGGTCAGTGCTCTGCCAGATCAACCTTTGCAGGTCATCTACCAGCAGAGGATGCTCGTAGAGATCTTTGATCTTCGTGTTGGCCAGCAGGGTCCGGGCATTTTGCCGGGTCGCTTCATCAGCAGCCCCCACCCCAATGGTCAGATCGCCCTCTTTGAAGGCATTCGAGGCGCCGATCACTTGCTGATAGAGGGTCTGATCAAAGCCACCCTTAACCCGAGTGACATACGCGAAGACGTCTTCTCCTTGCTTTGCCTCCTTGATCGCAATGGCCTCAGCGGAGGCCGCCTTCGAAGCAACCGTAACACCCGCAAGGGCGACACCACCAAGTCCCATGATTCCAAGGAATTGCCGCCGGCACATTCCATCGCATGCATTCGATGACCTGTCTTTATCCATGGCTCCTTCCTACCTGAACTATCGTTCTCAAAAAGAAAACAATACCCTCGTCAAACACGACACCCGGAACAACGACGCAAGGAGCAAGACCTTGCCTCCTCAGAAATTCCGGAAGGTGGCAGTCTCTTCCTCGCCAAAAGCCCACACCGCATTGTAAGGTGGCAAATCCAACGAAGACGCAAAGACCAGTGCTATCCAATAATACAGCACCTATCTCCGGCCGTATGCAGAAAGCATTTGGCCGAAAGGGTTCTTCTCAGTGTGGACTGCTTGAGCGTTGCTCAGAGTGGCCGTTAGCGGCTGGTTGATTTCATGGACCAACGAAGTCGTCAATTCGCCCATCATGGCGATCCGGGTCGCGTGGGCAAAGTCTTCCCTATTTGCAGAGTGAAAATTGCTCAATCTGGGGCAAAGCCTCTGGCCTTGATCTCGCGCATCGGCGCTCTGTATGACGAGCCTAATGCGCGGGCGAACGGATCGCCGGCACAAATAATAGTCCCTCGATCTTCACACTCAAATCCCTTTCAACTTCAAGATACCTGCAAAACCATGGTCGAGCAAGAACTATGGAATGGACCTGGAATCGAGCAATTTGTGTTTGCCAGCAGGGTCCTGGCATTCTGCCGTGTGGCTTCATCATCGGAGCGCTCCCCTTGCTGACAAAGAACACACTGCAGCAGTTGCCGAGGCATCAATTCGTGGGAATGGTTACGATGGGCGTTCCTTCTTTTGAGGGTTCCTCCACGAGGGTAAAAAGAAACATGATAAAGCCAAAGATACGCTTGGATACAAAATCTCGGTCGTCAATCCAATACCACCAGCCCCGATACTGGACCGCGGCGAATGCGTCGTCCGGCTTGTGCTTGCCGCTGTGAATGCGAATGAGAGTGGCTATCTGTTGTCCTTCGAAGACATCCTCCTCTCGCGTGGGGTAAGTCCGCTTCTCGGTGACATGGATCTCGGGCACTTCAATGCCGGAGCTCAACTCATTCAAGATATCCAACAGGGAGCGGCTGAGGATGGCAATTTCCCTATCATTGGCGGGCACCATGCCAAAAGCCATGGAGAATTCGACTGCCTGAGGATTCACCCCGAGCAGTTCCCTGATCAACCGTCGGTCCTTTTCGACGGCTTCATCCGGGTCGCGGGAAAAGACCAGCACGGCGGTCGGCTCGCCTTTCTTCTCCTCCTGCACCCGGATCCCTACCGCTCCTGACCGTTGAACCCGTCCCATGGCTCGGATCAACTCATAGAAACGAGGATCGGCATTATGGCCCAACATGGCTGCACCGGAGCGATTCTGGATGCCGTTTACGGCTTTCACCGTAAGGCGAAGCATGAACTCGGACGGATACCCAGCCTGGATCAACGACATGACGGCTGCCGGCGGGATGGGCGTCATAAGGCTGCGGGCGAACTTGTGGCCGGCCAGTAGATTGTAGGTAATGGTAGGCCGTTCAGAGTAGGCTGCGGAACCGCCAACCGACTGGCTGTTCACCGCAGGTGGAGCGGACCAGGAAAAGAGGGTACTCATCTGGCCCGCCAGCTGGTACTGGCTGATGATGGAAGCAACCTCGACAAAGACCAGCGGGTCCCCGTAGCGAAGCATTACGAGGTTCACGAGCATCTGGTCTTTCCAGGAATCCGAGATGGCCGAGGTATAATTGAAGCGGTCCCGGGTGAGGCTCCACGGTCCAAGGACTGTGCAGCCACCTTCCAACAACAACACCATACACATCAGCACTGTATAACAGACCCGCGGCATGCGACCTCCCCTCCAATGATCTCGGCTAAAACAGAGTGCCGCCGATCCTCTGTTTCCGGCTGTCAGGCCGGTACAAGCTTGAGAAAATGGAATCCCCAGCTCTGCAATTCCACATAGAGTCCCTGGCCGGTCATCTGACTCCCGTCACGGTCGAAGATTTCCCCGGAAAGCGCATCGGTCAGCCGCCACAAATGCCCGCCCAGCTCCTTCTCACTTATTCCCTGTCTGTTCCCCGCCCACCATTTCCTTGACCACCCGGGAGAAAATTCGCCCACGTTCGGTCTCAAGGAACGGTTTGGCATCGAGGCGCCCGAAGAGGTCTAGAAGAAGGGCTACCAGGCCGGTCCACCCCGTCTGGTGACTGGCCCCGAGCCCGGCCCCGTTGTCGCCGTGGAAGTACTCGTAGAACAGGACCAGGTCGCGCCAGTGCGGGTCGTCCTGGAACTTGGCCGTCCCCCCGTAGACCGGCCGCCGCCCGTTGACATCGCGCAGGAACGTGCCCGCCAGCCGGCCGGCAATTTCCTTCGCCACCTCGAACAGCGTCATAGTCCGGCCGGACCCGGTGGGACACTCGACCTTGAATTCGTCGCCGTAGAAATGGTACAGGTTCAAAAGCGCCCGGACGATCAGCGTATTGACCGGCATCCAGACCGGTCCCCGCCAGTTGGAGTTCCCGCCGAACATCCCCGTATTGGATTCGCCCGGCAGATACTGCACCCTGTACTCGTCATGACCCACCCAGAAGGTGAACGGGTGCTCCAGGTGGACCCGCGAAAGGGATCGGATCCCGTAGGGCCCCAGGAACTCGTTCTCGTCGAGCATGTAACCGAGCACCTGAGTGAGCTTCTTTTTGTTGAGGATCGAAAGCAGCCGCCGATCCTTGTAGCCCATGAAACCCTTGTCGGTTGGGGCCAAATGGGAAACCAATTGGGGATGGCGTTTGCGGAACAGGGCAATCATTTCCATCAGTTTTGGAAAGCGGGTCACGGAATCCGCTTCGAACACCGTGGATGCGCAGAGCGGGAGCAGCCCCACCAGAGAGCGCACCTTCAACCGCATGGCCTGACCGTCGGGCAGGCGCAGCAGATCGTAGAAAAAGCCGTCCTCTTCGTCCCACATCTCGTCGTGATTCTCTCCCATTCGGTCCATGGCGTAGGCGATCCAGATGAAATGCTGGATGAACTTGAAGGCGACCTCCTCGTAGATCGGGTCGTATTCGGTCAGGATCAGGGCCATCTCCAGCATGCACTGGCAGTAGAAGGCCATCCAGGCGGTGCCGTCCGCCTGCTCCAGGGACCCGCCCGTAGGGAGCTGCGCACTCCGGTCGAAGACCCCGATGTTGTCCAGCCCCAAAAAGCCGCCGGCGAAGACGTTGCGCCCGGCAGGGTCCTTGCGGTTCACCCACCAGTTGAAGTTGAGCATCAGCCCCTGAAAGGACCGTTCCAGGAACCGCAGGTCCGCCCGGCCCAGCGTCTGCTCCATTTTGAACAGGAAGAGCGTGGCCCAGGCGTGCACCGGGGGATTCACGTCGCTAAAGTTCCACTCGTAGGCGGGGATCTGCCCGTTGGGGTGGAAATAGAGATTGCGAAGCATCAGCAGGAGCTGATCCTTGGCAAAGTCGAAATCCACCAGGGCCAGGGCCGTCGTGTGGAAGGCCAGGTCCCAGGCCGCATACCAGGGATACTCCCACTTGTCGGGCATGGAGATGATGTCGGCATTCAGCATGTGGAACCATTCCATGTTCCTTATGCCGCGCGGGTTTGCGTCGAGCAGCGGATGACTCTTGTGCTCGCTCAGCCAGAGCTCCAGGTCGAAGTAGTAATACTGCTTGCTCCAGAGCATCCCCGCCAGTGCCTGGCGGTGCACCCGGCGCTCGTCTTCATTAAGCGATATTGGTGTGATCCGTTTATAGAATTCGTCCGCGTCCCCGATTCGGCCCTTGAAGACCCCCTCGAAACCCTTGAAGGCATCTTTTGCCGGGGCGGCTGCGAGCCGCAGGCGAACCGTCTCGCTGCCTCCGCCGGGCACGTCGAGGACATAGTGGGCCGCAGCCTTGGTCCCCGCCTTGGCGGGGTTCACCACTTCGCCCTTCCCCTCTATGATGTAGGTGTGAAACGCATCCTTGACGTAAGGAGAAGCGTTGGGCTGGCCCCACAGACGCTGCGCATTGCTTTCGTTCTCGGTGAACAGCAGCTCCGGTCTACCATCGCAGTACAGCCAGTAATCGCCCAATTCATGGTGGGAGGCTTGAATGGCGCCCGGCGCCACCTCGCGGAGGGACGGCTTGCGGTCGTCTTCACCCCAGGACCAGGTGTTCCGGAACCAGAGCGTCGGCAGCAACCGGAGTCGGGCCGCTTCCGGGCCGCGATTGTGAACGGTGATCCGGATCAGCACGTCTTCCGGGTCTTTCTTGGCGTATTCCACGAACACGTCGAAATAGCGGTCGTCGTCAAACACGCCCGTGTCGAGCAGCTCGTACTCGAATTCCTCCCGCGACCGGTGCCGGTTCGTCTCGACCAGATCGCCATAGGGAAACTCCCGCTGCGGGTACTTGTAAAGATACTTCATGTAGGAGTGCGTGGGCGTGCTGTCGATGTAGAAGTAATACTCCTTCACGTCCTCCCCGTGGTTCGCCTCGCTGTTGGTGAGCCCGTACAAGCGCTCCTTCAGGATGGGGTCGCGCTCGTTCCACAGCGCCAGGGCGAAGCAGAGCTGCTGCTTGTCGTCGCAGATCCCCCCCATCCCGTCCTCGCCCCAGCGGTAGGCCCGTGAGCGCGACTGATCGTGGGAGAAATAGTCCCAGGCGTTGCCGTCCTCGCTGTAGTCCTCGCGGACCGTGCCCCACTGGCGCTCGCTGAGATACGGGCCCCATTTTTTCCAGGGGATTCCCTTTTCGCGTGCGTCGTTGAGGCGCTTCTGTTCGGTGACATCCACAATTTTAGTCGCCATTTCTCGTTACCTCCCATTCCGTTTTAGACTGTGCCATGGATCGAGATTTACTTTGCCTGAAAGATGCCTGCGTGTGCTGATATTGGAGCAGGGGGCTCAAAACAACCCCGAGGGCGGCGCCAAATGCATCGGTCTTCAATCTTCACCTTTCTCCTTTTTCTTCTCCACCCCTTCAGCCACCAATCGGGAAATCAGAATCACCAGATACAACTGACCCGTGATGGCTTCGAGGACCGCCAGGTCGCGCGCAAAGATATTGACGGGGGAAATGTCACCGTAACCGAGCGTCGCCAGGGTAACGAAGCTGAAATAGGCCAGGGTGGTGCTGTTCGCACTTTCACCGGCGGGGAAGCGAAAAGCGCCGGGGCTTGCCAGTTCCACCAGTTGGTACAGGCGCGTCCAGAGGAGTCCCAGGAGCAGGTATATCGATACCGCTCCGGCGATTCGTTGTGCCGGGTCACGACCCCTGACGAGGAACTGCTTGACCATCAGCCCCGTGAATGCCGCGATCATGCCGGCAGAAAGCACCATATCTGCGGCCGCCACAGCTTTTTCGGCAAAGGGGAGGTCCAACCTGCGCGGGACCACGTGCAATAACGCGAGAAGCAGGGCAAGCCCGCGCACGGTTGCCCGCGAAGTCACGTTGAAGGCCCCTACGACCAGAATGAGGGCAAAGGCAATCTCGACGATGAACGGGGACACCATCCGCGCCGAAAGCAAAGGGGCCAGCACGAAAATCGTGCCGAACAGTAAAACGAGCAGCCCGTAGGGACCGCTCTCAGCCGTCCAGATACCGGCCAATATCTTCCCTGCTCTGCCTATCATCGATGGTCTTCCCGTCGTCGGGCTAGTGCATTCGCCCTCGTGGTCCTGACCGGACCTCGAGCACAACAGCGCGCAACTGGGCCTTTCTAAACCGCATCGGCTCAGAGTAAAGTATATCTCTTGGAACATCTTCTATCACCCGGGCAAAAGCGGTGTCAATTGGACTAAGGTCCAATAGCTTTCCTTTCCAAAGCGTGCCACGCTCCTTATGATCGAAGGAAAGGTTTTGCCAGGATCGCATCATCATGAAACATTCAGGTGCCGGGGCACAGGAACTATGGGCATGCCCAGAAACATGTTTTCGGGCAGGACAACAGAGGGTGGCGCTGCTCTCAGTCACCATCCTTCGCCTGGGCCGGCTTGGGCAAGCCCTCACGGATCTTGAAGGAAAACTCCGGATCATTGCTCAAGGAATGGGCACGGGGATTGATGTAAGATCGCTGCCTCAGTTCATAGTAGAGCAAAGGAAGTTTGGGAATGAGATGCTAAAGCTGCTGAGACCATCTCTTTATTGGCTTCTGGTATTTCTTCCCGCTTTGGTGTGCGCCCACCGGCACTGACCCTCGACGACCCGCGCTATCCCGGCAAAGACCCACGTTGCTCCGGGCTCAGCGCCGGGGAAATCCCGCTTACTGAGTCTCTAGAAGATACGACTAAATGTATTCTGCCGTACGGGGCCTTTGCATGAATAGAAACAACTGGGGCGAAAAAGGAACAGACGCATCTAGGAGGCGTCCCAGGGTTTTCATTGTGGGATGCGGTTTTGGTGGGTTGAGCGCTGCTAAGCGTCTCAGCGGAGAACCCATGGATGTTGTTGTGATTGATCAAAACAATTTCTACTTGTTTCAACCCCTTCTCTACCAAGTGGCTTCGGCCGTGCTCAACCCTTCGGATATTGCCGGTCCAATTCGCAGGATCTTTCGGGATCAGCCCAACGTTTTGGTGGCTTTGGGAGAAGTGACCTCCATCGACCTGGCTAACAAGAAGCTCACTGTCAAAGGAGACACACGGGATTTCGATTATCTCATCCTCTCGGTTGGGGCCGTTGATAACTACTTCTATCACGAAGAGTGGAAGGATGTCGCCCCTGGCCTAAAAACTATGGAAAGTGCCCTCGGCATTAGAGGAAAGATCTTGCTTTCCTTCGAGGCCGCAGAACTGGAAGGTGACCCTGATGCTCGAAGAGCTCGACTGACCTTCGTGATAATCGGGGGTGGACCGACAGGGATCGAGTTGGCCGGAGCCATTAAAGAACTTGCCGTGGATATCATCGCAAAAGATTTTAGACTGGCCAATCTGCAATCGACAAGGGTAATCCTCATCGAAGCAGGAGAGCGACTGCTCCCTTCAATGCACTCGGATTGTTCACAACGCGCCCTGAGGGACCTGCAGGAATTGGGAGTCGAGGTGATGCTTGGACGCCCCGTGACCAAGATCAACAAAAACGGGGTTTGTATTGGAGATGACTTTATCCGCAGCGAGAATATGATCTGGGCTGCGGGAATCCGCGCTCACCCCCTGACACAGGCCCTAGGTATAGAGCTGGGGCCGGGGGGGCGCATTCCGGTGGAACCCGATCTATCTATCAAAGGGTATCCATACGCATTCGCGATCGGTGACGTCTCTTCGGTCCAAGATCCGAAGACCGGAACACCGGTGCCATGGGTGGCCCCTGCCGCCGTCCAAATGGGCCGGTATGTGGCTGACTGCATCCGGGCGGAGGCTATGGGCAGACCTTCCACCCGCACCAGACCCTTTCGCTACCGAAACAGGGGAATTATGGCCACCATAGGGAGGAGGCGAGCCGTGGCCGAAGTCAAAGGGTTCCGGTTTGGGGGCTTTTTTGCGTGGTGTCTATGGCTGTTCATACACATCCTTTTTCTCATCGGATTCAGAAGCCGCATTTTTACAGTGCTATCATGGATCCAAAGCTACCTCTTCTTCCAATACGGAGTTCGCCTTATCATCGGAAAAGAGAAGGACTTCGCTCTCGTAAAACCCGTCCAAAAAGAGACCTGAAGGAGACTGAGGGCAGAATAGCCGACGGGCTTATTGAAAAACTCATGACCTGGCGCCACAGCGGTTTCAGCGCTCATGCCGGGAATCAATGGCGAGAGATGACCGGGACGGACAGAAGGCCCTGGCTATCCAATCACAAGTACTGTGTTAGTCGCCATTTCTCGTTACCTCCCATTTTGTTTAAGACTGCGCCCGTGATCCAGACTTGCCTTGCCTGAAAGATGCCTGCGTGTGGTAATATCTGTAGTTATCTGGGTGAAATTCGTTCTTTGGACCTTGATCCAATGACAGAAGAAGAAGAGCCGGGTCATCAGCAAGGCCACGAACCCATTCACGGATCACAAGGATGGATCAAGAGTCGTGTTCCCATCAGGCCGGCTAATGGCCGAATTGGAGGGCAGCCTTGTCATTCTGTGGAAATATGCCGCGCACCTGTGGTATGGATGAAGCAAGGTTTGGCAACTTCTCTGAAGAGGGGCAAGGTCAACCCCATGCTGCACCGTGCCTTGGATGAAAGATGGAGCCGGCTATGCCGCTTGTTCGTCAACTCAGATGGATCGGGTCGTGTTTCGCCTTGCTGTGGTTCGCTCTGCTGGTCCTTGATCCCGGAGCCGGGTCTGCCCGCGCGCAGACTCGGTCCCAGACCGAACTGGCCGCCAAGACCGTCCTGGTCCTGCATGCTCACGAAAGCAATGTGCCCGCTTTCATAGAAACCGACAAGGGGATTTCGGACACGCTGCTGTCCGGCGGCGTTTCCAGCCTGAATCTGTTTTTCGAGTCCCTGGATCTGAGGCGGCATCCGAGCCCCGAGCACCGGCACCTGCTGGTGGAACAAATACGCATCCGCCACGGGCACCGCAATTTCGATATGATCATCACGATGTACCCGGAAGCCCTGCAGTTCGTGCTGGGTGTTGGCGGGGATATCCTGTCCGAGGTCCCCATCCTGGCCCTCTACCTGCCGCAGAACTTCGAGATGCCCCAAACGGCCCGTCGCATCGTCGGTCACACCCCCGCAATGGATATTGCCGGTACCCTCGAGATCGCCCGGAAGCTGGTTTCCGGGGTGACACGCGTTTACGTGGTGAGCGGCGCTCATTCTGTGGACAAAGGATTCGAGAACAAGCTTCGCGCCATTTCCGGGAGATGGGAAGGACGGCTGGAGTTTTTCTACCTGAGCCACCTGCCTTTGGAGGAGATGTTGGCTGCCGTGGCCGGCGTGCCCCCCGGCTCGATCATCCTCGCCCTGCCCGTGAGTCAGGACATTACCGGGACCAATTACACGTCCCCGATATTGGCTCAGCGGCTGAGCCGGGTCGCCGCCGCCCCGATCTTCGGCCTCATCACCCCCATGCTGGGATGCGGGATTGTCGGGGGCAGCCTCATCAACTTCGAACTCATCGGCCAGAGGGCCGGCGAATTCGTTCTGGATATGCTCACAGGGACCAAGACGCAGGACAACATCCCGCCCACGCTGGACGTTCCCCCCGTGCCGATGTTCGATTGGCGGCAGCTCAGGCGCTGGAACCTGAGCGAGCATGCGTTGCCCGAGGGAAGTATTGTGATTAACCGTGAGCCCACGCTTTCGGACTTCAGGTTCTACATCATCGGTGCCCTGGCCTTTGTCCTGGCACAGTCGTCCCTGATCGCCGGGTTTCTGATCAACAAACGCCGCAGAAGGTCTACCGAAGCGTCCCTGCGGCAGAAGACGGAGGAACTGGCTCAGTTCTTCAATGTCACCCTCGACTTATTGTGCATCGCAAGGACTGACGGGTATTTCCTGCTGTTGAACCCGGCCTGGGAAAGGACTCTCGGCTACAGCAGGGAAGAACTCACGGCGAAGCCGTTTCTTGATTTCGTGCACCCGGACGACCTGGAGCGTACGCTTGAGGCTCTTTCCACCCTGGCCTCCCAGGGGGAACTGATCCATTTCGAAAATCGCTATCGCGCCAAGGACGGGTCGTATCGCTGGTTGGAGTGGACTTCCGCCCCCGTGGGAAACCTGATCTATGCGGCCGCGCGCGATTTCACCGATCGGTTGAAAGCCGAGGCCGAAGCTCGGCAGCGCAGGGAAGAGCTTGCCCACGTGACCCGGATCGCGATGATGGGCGAAATGACGACGTCGTTGGCCCATGAAATCAACCAGCCGCTGACGGCCATTCTGAGCAACGCCCAGGCTGCCCGGCGTTTTCTCTCCCAGAGCCTGCCGGACCTCGGTGAAATCAAGCAGATATTGGATGACATCATCCGGGACGATCAGCGGGCAAGCGAGGTGGTTGGTAAGATTCGGGCTTTTGTGAAAAAGGAGAAGCCCCGTCGGGAACCTTTGGACCTGAACGGGATTTGCCGGCAACTCGTCGATCTTCTTCGGGCCGATTCCCTTCTCCAAGGCTTGTCCATCGCCACGGATTTAAGCCCGGAGCTGCCGACAGTCCATGGGGACGGCATCCAACTGGAGCAGGTACTTCTCAACCTGATTCTGAACGGGGCCGCGGCGATGAGAAATGCTCCCGCGGCGCAGCGGAAAATCGTCGTGCAAACCGCAATGGTGAACGACGGGACCGTGAAGGTGGCCGTGAGAGATTTCGGAGTAGGCATCGATGAAAACCATATGGAACGCCTTTTCCAGCCGTTTTACACCACCAAGCCCGAAGGTTTGGGCATGGGGCTTGCCATCAGCCAAACGATCATCAAGGCCCACGGCGGGACCATGGGAGCCAAAAACAACCCCGAGGGAGGCGCCACGTTCCATTTTACCCTTCCGACAGACCATGAGGTTCATCCATTTTGATGGCAGGCTTCTTTCTTTTGAAGTTTGTTCTCTTGGAATAACTTCTACCACCCGGGCAAAAGCGGTGTCAATTGGACTAAGGTCCAATAGCTTTCCTTTCCAAAGCGTGCCATGTTTCTTACGAGCGAAGAAAAGGTTTTGCCAGGATCGCATCCTCATGAAACATTCAGGTGCTAGGACAAAGGAACTGCGGGCATGCGCAGAAACCTCTCCGGGAAAGAAGGCGGTATGTCGGCCGTGAAGACCTTCACCGTATTCGTTGTGGACGATGACGATTCCGTCCGAATGTCCCTGAAGCGGCTGCTCAAGGCTTGCGGGTACCGGGTGAGGACTTTCGAGTCCGCCGAGGACTTTCTCGCCTCCGACCGGGTCCAAACGGAAGGCTGCCTGGTGTTGGACATACGGCTCAACGGCATGTCAGGCCTGGACCTTCATGACAAACTGGCCTCCTCCGAGGCGAATTACCCCGTCATCTTCATCACGGCTTATGAAGACCCGCAATGGCGAGAGCGGGCGGCGGAAATGGGTGCCGTGGCCTACCTGCGAAAGCCTTTCGATGAACAGCCGCTGCTCGATGCCCTTAATGCGGCATGCCGCAGATTGGAGGAGGTGCGAACGGGAAGAGTTGAAGAGAAGGAGTTCAGGAAGTGGGTGTAGTAAAGAAAGGCTTGAATCTAACCTTTGGCATGAAGGAGTGAATGATGGGTTACTTTAGGAGTGCAATGCGTTGCATGGTGATCGTTCTCTGCATGGTCGGCATGTTCGCCCTCTCGGGCTGCGAGACGCCGGGCAAGGTCGGTCAAGTCTCTAAGTTCGACCTAGCCACGGCGTCTACGGACGACATCGCTAAGGCCCTTGAGAAGGACGGCAAGGTCGTTATCAGTGGTGGCGTCCTCTTCGAGACCGACAGCGCCAAGCTGGCACCTGGCTCCGCGGATCTGGTCAAGCGAGTTGCAGAGGCGATGAAAAAGAATCCCAACCTTAAGCTCTCCGTGGTCGGACACACGGACAACACGGGCGACTACAATTACAATGTTCAGCTGTCGGAGCGCCGGGCCAAAGCTTTTGCCGAAGCCCTCATCAAGGAAGGTGTTGCTGCGAACCGCCTTACCGCGGTGGGTGTCGGGCCGCAGAGCCCCGTGGCGACAAACGATACCCCCGAGGGGCGAGCGCAGAACCGGCGCGTGGAGCTCGTCGTGATGCGTTGACGTGAGGCCGGCGCCCTTGATCTTGCGCAACGGCTCGTTGTATGGTGATTCTGATGCGCGGGATCAACGATAGCCGCTTGAGCCTTCTTGGGGACCCGCCTTGGCATTTGAGGGCATGGGCCGCCTTCTGGGGAAATGGCAGGGCCATGGCGCGAGGGGATCAAGGTTGCTTCATCGCGTGAACTTGTATGGATTGAATCAGAATCGCGTTGAAGAGGCAAGAGGGTTTCCCGATCAATCAACAAAGGAGGAATTTCATGAAAAGGCTGGGCATTTTTGTGCTCGCAGTGATCATCGGGTTCTCGTTCAGTTCAGTAGTCATGGCAAAGGAGGCAAAGAAGCCGACCATCAAGAAGGAAAATGTGACTGAGGAAAAGGCCACAGTTCAGGCCATTGATCTGAACACCCGGGTGGTGACGCTCAAAGACGCCAAAGGCAGAGTCTTCGATTTGAAAGTCGGAGAAGAGGCGAAGAACCTGCCGCAGGTGAAGGTCGGTGATGAGGTGGTGGCCAAATACTATGAATCGGTGGCCGTTGAGGTCAGGAAGCCCGGAGAGCCGGGTGGTGTTGTGGCCACCGGAGCGGTGGCGACGGCCAAGCCGGGGGAAAAACCAGCGGGGGTGGTGGCCAACCAGGTCACGGTAACCACCACGCTTGAGGCGATCGACCCGAAAAAGACGTATGTCATCCTCAAGGGACCCGAGGGCAATTCCGTCAAAGTCAAAGTCCGGGACCCCAAGAACTTGAAAAATGTCAAAGTGGGCGACCAGGTCGTGATCACCTATACCGAGGCCTTAGCCATTTCCGTGGATAAGCCCGAAAAGAAATAGGCTTTCTGAAGTTCCCCATACTTCCCGAGCCGCTCGAGGTCATGGCGGGTAGGATGAGATGCCCAGTTTATCTGCGAACCGCACGAGGTCCGCAACGGAATGAGCACCCATCTTGGCCATGACCCGGGCCCGGTGGACCTTGACGGTTTTTTCGACCGTCCCGAGCTGAAAGGCGATCTGCTTGTTCAGCATGCCGGCGGCGACCAGTCGGAACACCTCGCATTCGCGAGGAGTGAGTGTCTCCAGGGACTCCCTGAGCTGCTTCAACTGTTTCCGGTTCTGTCTTGCCCGAAGGTCGGCTTCGAAGGCCCGGGCGATTGCCGCGAGCAGGTCTTCGTCGGTGAAAGGCTTCTGAAGGAAGTCGACGGCCCCGGCCTTCATGGCTTTGACACTGTCGGGAACCGTGCCGTAGCCAGTGATGAAGACGATGGGAAGCGAAATCTCATGATCGAGCAGATATTCCTGCAGTTGGAGACCATTCAGTCCCGGCATATTGAGATCGAGAACAAGACACGCGGGCGACTCCGGTTTTTTGCCTTCGATGAACTCCAGGGCGGAAGTGAACGTGCAGGCCTCAAAGCCCGCTGAACGCATCAGGCGCGCCAGGGATTTTCTTACCGACGGATCGTCGTCGACCACGTAAACCACCGCATTTTGTACCGTCATGGTCGACCCTCTTTCATGATTTTTCAATTCTCACCCACATCAATATCGCTCTCGGTTCCGACCAGGAGCAGTTGGGCTTCGCTTGGTGGAAGGTCTTCCACAGTCCGAAGTCTTCGCTCTATGGCGCGTGATCTTCTCGCAGCTCCATCCATCGTGTTTGTCGCCTGTTCGAGCTTCTTCTTCACTCCATCGAGCACATCGCCGAATTTGCCAAACTCTGTCTTGACTGCTCCGAGGAGTTTCCAGACCTCGCTCGAGCGTTTCTGGATGGCAAGGGACCTGAAACCCATTTGAAGGCTGTTCAACAACGCAGCGATAGTTGTCGGCCCTGCAATGACAACTCGACACTCCCGCTGAATCGTTTCTACAAGCCCTGTTCTTCTTACAACTTCGGCATAGAGCCCTTCTGTCGGTAGAAACATGATCCCGAAGTCTGTTGTTTTCGGAGGGCAGATGTATTTGTCACAGATGTCCTTCGCGCACCCCTTGATTCGGGTTACGAGCATCCTTGAGGAGACTTCGGCAGCTTCGGAGTCCGCTCGTTCTTGTGCATCAACCAGCCTCTGGTAATCCTCTATGGGGAACTTGGCATCGATGGGAAGCCAAATGGGATCTTTGCTCCCATCATCTTTTCCCGGCAGTTTGATTGCAAATTCGACCCTCTCGTCACTGGCTTCATTCGTCCTCACGTTCCGGTCAAACTGCTCCGGTGCAAGGATCTCCTCAAGGAGAGCTTCAAGTTGGATCTCACCCCAACCGCCCCTGATCTTCACATTGGTCAGAGCTCTTTTGAGGTCGCCAACGCCGGAGGCTAAGGTTTGCATCTCGCCCAAACCTTTGTGCACCTGTTCAAGCCTCTCTGAGACTTGTTTGAAGGATTCCCCGAGGCGCTTTTCCAGTGTCCCCTGGAGCTTCTCATCAACCGTTGCCCTCATCTGGTCGAGTTGACGGGAATTGTCCTCCTGGATCTGCTTGAGTCGAGCTTCAACAGTAGTCTGCACCGATTCGAGCCTGTTTTCATTGGAAACGGCAAGCTTCTGGATTTGGCTCGAGAAAGACTCCATCTGTCCTTTCAGAAGCCCTCCCATTTCGGCGATGCTCCTGTTGGCCGAATCGCTGAAACCCTTTAGCGATTGGGTAGTCTCATCGCGCTGTTGTTTTGCATTCCATCCGGTTTCCTCACGCATCTGATCCAGCTTCTTGCCGGTTTCCGCCATGAGAATGCCGAGCCTTTGTTCTATGGTAGATCGCATGTGCTCGAATCGTTGTTCGTTGGTTTGGGTCAGTATCAGCAATTGTTTTGCAAAGCTGTCCAGTTGGTTCTTCTGAAGGCCGGATATCTCTGTCACCCTGCTTTGTAGTGAATTGGCGAAAGCGTTGAGTGTTGCGGTCATTTCCTCTCTGCCTTGGCGGGAACTGGCAGAGGATTCTTCCCGGTTCCGTGCGATCTCATCTCTCACGCTTCTTTCTAAACGATCCTGTGCCTTTTCCGTTGAATCAAAGCGAAGAAGGAGTGATGAAAAATCGAGGTCAATTCTCCTGCGAAGGATGGCTATTGAGAGAAATAGTATCACAATGACTACAATGGCGGCAAATACTTGAAGCCACTCCAACAGACTCATTCCTAGAACTCTGATACCATCTATTTCTCCCATTGCTTCACCCCTCTTTTGAAGCTGAGCAAGTGCACGATATGGTTTCAAAATACCATTCTCACATCGCAACATCAATTGGATTGATGCCCCCCGTGCACGCCCTTCGTTTTCTGTATCCAGTGCCTCTGGATCGACTATTGGACCAAGCTCCAATACCCCTCCCTTTGACTATTTGGTAAAGTATATCCGCTGGCTGCATGTCAACGACGTGGCCGGCTTTATAGGCCCCTAGGTCTTCAGGACCAAAGAACAGCTGGTGCGCGTCTGCCTGGAAGATATTGCCATGGGCAAGCTTCACGGTCTGACCATTGGTCTCGACATCTGTTCCACTCTGCACATGTCGGTGACCCTGGAGGATCTGGACTGGTGCCAGGACCAGATCATGCCGGCCAACCCCGCTTATCTCATCGCCCTACCCACCAAGAACGACCCCATGTTGAGCTATCTCACGACGGCGTTCCAGGACCATGTCCGTTTGCGTCAAAAATTTAGCTTCATAGTCAAGAACGCCATGTGGGATTTTTTCAAGCGGATCGATGTGGTAGACAAGCACAACCGTTACACGAAACACTTCGGCGACCCCCTCTGGGTGTATTATCAGTATCGTCTGGCGAAGGGTGACAAACGATCCAGAGATACCGTCCATGCTGAAGGCCGCAAGAAGATGGAAGAAGTCGAGGCAAGAGGCGTCGATCTGGCTGTGGGCCACGGCAGGAATCCCTGGGATCTCGATCCCAAGCTGGCAGCCAAGGTCAAGTCCTACTACTACGACGCCAAAGTTTCGCTTTGGACCGAGTTGGACCCCGCATTCGTCAAGGGAATCCCCAACGCCTTACCGGTCAACACCCAGTCCAAGGACCGCGAGAACTATATCGCCCGGCCTGAGACGGGAGAGAAACTGAGTCCGGAATCGGTGGCTGCAGTCCAACGACTCCGCGAATCCTGGGAAGCCGACCCTCCCAATGCCCAAATCGTCATTTCCGACGGTTTGAATGCCAAGGCCATCATGGACGAGGGGCATCTTTGCTGCCTCAAAAGTGGTGTTCCCATTGACGACACTCGGAACGCTGCCTGCCCAATTACAAGACTCCTCATGACGTCCGACTGCCTGTCTTCGGCCTGAATGCTGTCCTCCTGGCAGTGGACTACATCGAACAAGGGACCCCTGCCTTTGGTGTTTCGTAAAAATGATGGTTTATGGTAGTGTAAAGAGGATTTAATGTACAGGAGATGCAGAGGGATGAGAAAGAGGTTAACGATAATCTCGCTAACCCCTTGAAATTCCTGGCGCGCCCAAGAGGATTCGAACCTCTGACCTACGGATTCGTAGTCCGGCACTCTATCCAGCTGAGCTATGGGCGCTCATCTTTAGCACGGCATTATGTAACAGAGTTTGCCCCTCCTATCAAGGATAAAAGACCACTAAGGGCTGCTGCATATCATGGGACGAGAGGATGAAGGCCGGGTGACAGAAAGGAGAACCCCCCTGGCTTTTTTCAATCGCCGTCAGCAAATGGGATGGGCGGCCCTGGTCATGGGCGTGAGTGTCCTGCTGTCAAGGTTCATGGGGTTGATCCGCGACAAGGTGATATCCTACCTGTTCGGAGCAACGGGGGATTCTGACCTTTATTTCGCGGCATTTGTCATTCCCGATTTCATCAACTACCTGCTGGCCGGCGCCTATTTCTCCATAACGCTCATTCCACTTCTGAGTGCATATTTCGAAAAGAATGAGGAAGATGGATGGCATTTCTTTTCAACGGTCTTTACGTGGGTTACCCTCCTCATTTCGGCCGTTACGGCCATTGCTTTTGGGCTTGCCCCCCGTCTTGCCAGTTTTGCCGCCCCCGGTCTCAGTCAAGAGGCTCTGGCACGGCTTGCCTTCTTCTTGCGGATCATCCTCCCGGCCCAGGTTTGCTTCCTTCTGGGATCGTGCTTTAGCGCTCTTCTGTTTCTCCGAAAACAGTTCCTGGTTCCGGCCCTGACTCCTCTGGTCTATAATTCTATGATCATTCTGGGTGGAGTGCTGATGCGGCATCGAGGTATGGAAGGTTTCTGCTGGGGCGTCCTCGCCGGTGCTTTCATCGGGAACCTTTGCCTGCCCTATCTTGCCGCAAGGTTCGGCCATGGATTGGAGCTTCGGTTCTCAATCTACCACCCCGGCCTCAAGCGTTTTTTTGTCCTGGCCCTGCCGCTGATGCTGGGACAGTCGGTTGTGGTTCTGGATGAACAGCTTGTTCGAGTTTTCGGTTCACTGGCAGGCGTCGGCGCAATCAGCTGGCTCAACTATGCGCGGCGTATCATGCTCGTTCCCGTTGGGGTTGTCGCACAGGCCGCAGGCGTTGCGTCCTATCCGTTCCTTGCTGAACTCGTGGCCAGGAAAGAACTTGTCAAGTTCCATCAAAGCCTCAACAGTGCCCTTCGGGGAACCCTGGCGTTTCTTGTTCCATTGACGATCTGGATGATGGCAGTCTCTGAGCCGACCATCAAGCTGATCTTTCAACAGGGCAATTTCGGCCCTGCGGACACGACGCGAACCTCACAGCTGCTCCAAATTATGCTAGTGGTCGTTTTTTGCTGGGGATTTCAGCAAGTTTTAGGAAGGGCCTATTACGCCAGGCAGGACACGCTCACTCCAGCGATCATCGGTACTGTCACAACGCTGATCTCGATTCCCGTGTACTACTTCACCACTTTACGCTTTCAAGTTGTTGGTGTAGCACTGGCGAGTTCATTCTCCATAGCTTTTTACACGGGATTCTTGAGCCTATGGTGGTTGCATCGCTTTGGAAAGGAGGCCTTCACGGGTCTGGCCAGTGACTTTCTCAAGGTTGTTGTGCTCTCGTGCATTTCGGTGTTTCCCGCGATACTGCTGGTCCAGTTCAGGTTCATCGACCCAGATGTCCACCCCTATCTGGAAGCGCTGTTTGCCATCGGGATCAGCGGCATGATCTTCACACTGATCTTTCTGCTGCTTTCGAGGTTCTTCATAGCGGACCTGGTGAAGCCTATATTGCAGAAGGCAGGTCCTCTTGGTCATCTGCTCATCCGCTGAAGACCCTGGAGTGCCCGTCAAGGCGTGAACCAATGATTCCGATTTCAGACCTTTTTGCCAGGAGGGTCCCATGGCAGACGATGGAGCTTAGATGGTAAAATTAAAAGATCCATGGCTTATCGGCACCTCACACCGGGTCTTGGCCTTGTTCCTCCTGCTTGCATTGCTTGTAAGCTTCGGTGTGCTGGGGTACATGCTTATCGAGAGCTACACATTTCTTGAAGCGCTCTATATGACAGTAATCACCCTTGCGACGGTAGGATTCACGGAGGTAAGACCGTTGGATCAAGGGGGGCGAATCTTCACCATCATACTCATTTTGATGGGAGTGGGATTCCTGACTTACAGCCTGATCTACTTCAGCCAGCTTCTCTTTGATCCAAACCTGGTTGAACTCATTCGGAGGCGCAGATTGAAGAAACAACTGGAACAATTCAAAGACCATTACATCATTTGCGGGTATGGACAGATGGGTCAAATCATCGTCCAGGAACTGACCAACAACAACCTTCCCGTCGTGGTCATCGACAGTGATGGATCCATGGTCATTCGTTTCCGGGAGAAAGGCATACTGCACCTCATAGCTGATGCTACTGAGGAAGAAAACCTCCTGGCCGCCGGCATTCTGAAGGCCAAGGGACTGGTAGCCGTGGTCAACAAGGACACCGATAATGTGTTTATTGTTCTCACAGCTAGAGACCTCAACAAGGACTTGAGGATCCTTGCACGTGCGGGGAGCACCAGCAGTCAAAAACGCTTAATGACGGCAGGTGCCGATCGGGTGGTATCCCCGTTTGCCACCGGGGCACATCGCATCGCTCAGAATATCCTGCGACCCACAGTTACTGACCTTTTGGATCTGGCCCTCTCCACCGAAGGACTCGAATTGAGCATGGAGGAAATAGCCATTCCCCCTGACGCGGAGCTTGTCGGAAAAGAGCTCATGTATTCCGGCATCCGCAGCCAATACAACCTCATCGTGGTGGCCATCAAACGCAGTGACGGCGCCATGATCTATAATCCAGCCTCACAGGAAATCGTCGAGGCGGGCGACATTCTCATCGCTATAGGTCCCCATGCAAATCTTCTGAATTTTAGCCGGGAAATTCAAGGCGCCATCGAGTAATCAGCCGAGAATTGAATTTGACAAACCTGTGTCCGTTTCCTAATAATTAGCTTCCAAGGAGAAAGCAGGCATGATGATCCATATTGTCTCTTTCAGGTTTGGGCCAATCTGCTACAGTTCATCGTTCCCGTTTTGTCACCTTTAGAGTGGAGGTTAGTTGAGATGCAAAGAGCGGTCCTCGTGAGTGCAGTGCGAACACCAGTAGGCAGTTTTGGCAGGACACTCGCCAGTATCCCGGCGGTGGAGTTGGGTGTCGTTGCTCTAAAAGGAGCCCTGTCCCGCATTGATTTGCCCAGTGAACAGATCGATGAAGTGATTCTCGGTAATGTGCTCCAGGCCGGGCTGGGACAGAACCCATCGAGGCAGGTTGCTGTTCATGCTGGAATTCCTCATTCAACTCCCGCCTATACCATCAACAAGGTCTGTGCCTCGGGTCTGAAGTCCGTTTTTCTTGCAGCTCAGGCCATCACCCTTGGCGATGCTCAGGTAGTGGTTGCCGGGGGGATCGAGAGTATGAGCAATGCTCCCTATGTCCTCAACGAAACCCGATGGGGCCAGCGTATGGGGAACGGGAAACTGGTCGATCTGATGATTCAGGATGGACTTTGGGACATATTCAATGAATACCATATGGGAATGACGGCCGAGAACGTCTCTGACAAATTCGGTGTCAGTCGCCAGGATCAGGATGAATTTGCCCTGGCAAGTCAGCAAAAGGCCGAGGCCGCAATCAAGAGTGGCCACTTCAAAGACGAAATCGTACCCGTTCAGATTCCCCAAAAGAAGGGAGACCCTGCCCTTTTTGATACCGATGAACATCCCCGCTTCGGTACTACCCTTGAGGCCCTGACAAAGCTCAAACCAGCCTTCAAGCCCGACGGTACGGTGACGGCAGGCAACGCTTCAGGTATCAATGACGGGGCTGCCGTTATCATCGTTATGTCCGAGGAAAAGTCAGCGAGTCTGGGCTTGAAGCCTCTGGCCTTCATTCGTTCCTATGCTTCCAGCGGTGTGGACCCAGCGATCATGGGGATTGGTCCGGTGGGTGCCAGTCAGAAGGCCCTGGCCAAGGCAGGCTGGACAGCCAAGGATCTGGATCTCATAGAGGCCAATGAGGCCTTTGCCGCTCAGGCTATCGCCGTGAATCGGCAGATGGGCTGGGACATGGAGAAGGTGAATGTCAACGGTGGGGCGATTGCTCTGGGCCACCCCATTGGTGCTTCGGGGGCCCGCATTCTGACCACACTCCTCTACGAAATGCAGAAACGAGACGCCAAAAAAGGGTTGGCAACCTTGTGCATCGGCGGGGGGCAGGGATCGGCAATTGTTGTGGAGCGCCCGTAATGAGTAGCTCCAGGCTCTTGGAACGCCCAAAGGCACAATTCAAAACGGACTATCAGCGGAGCCCTTT
>Ga0233425_10004223_pt1 | contig 24510 bp, 27 predicted proteins | sample Watercolumn_Towu_2_FD_181712 | JGI IMG/M metagenome (GOLD analysis project Ga0233425, IMG submission 181712) | Freshwater microbial communities from Lake Towuti, South Sulawesi, Indonesia - Watercolumn_Towuti2014_140_MG | ecosystem: Environmental > Aquatic > Freshwater > Lake | place... | reverse complement strand
CATGGGCTTTTTCCACTGTCGCCAAGTCGGCCAGGGCCAGTTCGGTACCGATGACCTCGATGTCGGAGAGGGGGTCCACCTTGCCCGCCACGTGCACCACGTTGTCGTCCTCGAAGCAGCGCACCACGTTGACGATGGCGTCGGTCTCGCGGATGTTGGCCAGGAACTGGTTGCCCAGGCCCTCGCCCTTGGAGGCGCCGGCCACCAGACCGGCGATGTCCACGAACTCGACGATGGCCGGCACCACCCGCTGCGGCTTGACGATGCCGGCCAGTTGCTTGAGGCGCGGGTCCGGCACCTCGACGATGCCGACGTTGGGCTCGATGGTGCAGAAGGGATAGTTCTCCGCCGCGATGCCCGCCTTGGTGAGGGCATTGAACAGGGTGGACTTGCCCACGTTGGGCAAGCCGACGATGCCACATTTCAGGCTCATGATGGTCTCGGTGAGGAATGAGGAATGGAAGGTGGGGCGGGCTTGGTGTTGGCGCGCTTGATGGCCGCGTTCCAGTCCGCCTTCTCGATCAGGGGCCAGAGGTCGAGGGCGCGAACGAGCGCGGCGTCGATGTCGGCCGTCTCCTCGCGCCGGGGCGGCTTGAGGACGTAGTTGACCACTTCGTTGCGGTCGCCGGGATGGCCGATGCCGATGCGCAGACGCCAGTATTCCTGGGTTCCCAGGTGGGCGGTGATGTCCTTGAGGCCGTTGTGCCCGCCCGGGCCGCCACCGAATTTCAGGCGCAACTGTCCCGGTGGAATGTCCAGTTCATCGTGGACCACCAGGATTTCCGCCGGCGTGATGCGATGGAAACGCGCCAGGGCGCCCACCGCCTGGCCGGAACGATTCATGAAAGTCTGGGGCAGCAGCAGCCAGACCCCTTGCGGTCGTCCATGACCGACCAGACCATGGAAACGGGACTCGACGGAAAGCGAAACGCCCAGCCGCTCGGCCAGGCGTTCGCAGAACCAGAACCCGGCGTTGTGCCGGGTATCGGCATATTCCCGACCCGGATTGCCGAGGCCGACGATCAGGCGAATGCCGGCCTGCATCGGTCCGCCGCGCTCCGGTCAGGACAGGCGCGGCCCGATCAGGCCGCCGCCTCGCCGCCTTCGCCCTCGGCTTCGGCCGCGCCACCGCCACGGGACAGGAGGTTGACCACGCCGTGGTCATCGCCGCGCGCCAGGGTGGTCAATTCCACGCCGGCGGGCAACTTGAGGTCGGACAGATGCAGGGACTGGCCCGCCTCCAGCTTGCCCAGATCCACTTCGATGAACTCGGGCAGCGCGCCGGGCAGGCAGCTCACGTCGACTTCGGTCAGGATGTGATTGACCACGCCGCCACCCAGCTTCACGCCCGGGGCGATGTCGGCGTTGACGAAGTGCAGCGGCACCTTCAGGTGGATCTTGTGGGTGGCGTCGACGCGCTGGAAATCCACGTGTAGCACCAGGGGCTTGTAGGGGTGCATCTGGAAGTCGCGCAACAGCACGGATTCCTTGGCGCCGCCCAGGTTCATGGCGAGCACGGAGGAATGGAAGGCCTCGTTCTTGAGGGCGAAATAGAGTTCCTTGTGGTCGAAGTCGACGGCCTGGGCGTCCTTGCCGCCGCCGTAGACGATGCCGGGAACCCGGCCGGCGCGGCGCAGGCGGCGGCTCGCTCCGGTGCCCTGCGCTTCGCGCTTGCTTGCGTTGATTTCGATATGCATGACTGACTCCTTGCGGTTGATGAAGGGCCGTCCGCGACCAGACGACCCGGTTTTGCGAATGCGCTATTCGATGAACAGCGAACTCACGGAATCCTCGTCGCTGATGCGACGGATGGTTTCGGCCATCAGGTTGGCCACGGAAAGCTGGCGGATGCGCGGACAGGCCCTGGCGTCGTCGCGCAGGGGAATGGTGTCGGTGACCACCAGTTCGTCCAGGGCGGAATGGCCCACCCGCTCCACGGCGCTGCCGGACAGTACGGCATGGGTGCAGTAAGCGACCACCTTCTTGGCGCCCTGCTGCTTCAAGGCGCTGGCCGCCTCGCACAGGGTGTTGGCGGTATCCACCATGTCGTCCATGATCAGACAGGTGCGGTCCTTGACATCGCCGATGATGTTCATGACCTTGGCGACGTTGGGCTTGGGCCGGCGCTTGTCGATGATGGCCAGATCGCATTCCAGGCGCTTGGCCACGGCACGGGCGCGTACCACGCCGCCCACGTCGGGGGACACCACCATCAGGTCGTCGTAGTTCCGCTTCCAGATGTCGCCCATCAGGATGGGGGTGGAATAGATGTTGTCCACCGGGATGTCGAAGAAGCCCTGGATCTGGTCCGAGTGCAGATCCATGGTCAGGACCCGGTTCACGCCCACCACGGTCAGCATGTCGGCCACCACCCGGGCGGTGATGGGCACCCGGGCGGAGCGCACGCGGCGGTCCTGGCGGGCATAGCCGAAATAGGGAATGGCGGCGGTGATGCGGCCGGCGGAAGCGCGGCGCAGGGCGTCCACCATCAGCATGACCTCCATCAGGCTGTCGTTGGTGGGCTGGCAGGTGGACTGAAGCACGAACACGTCCTTGCCGCGTACGTTCTCCAGGATCTCCACGTTCACCTCGCCGTCGGAGAAACGGCCGACGGTTGCCCGCCCGAGGTGGATGTTGAGATGCCTCACCACATCCTCGGCAAGCTTGGGATGGGCGTTGCCGGTGAACACCATCAAGCTGTCATAAGCCATTTTCGAGCCCCGCCGCCGAAACCGGCCTGATGGCCATCGGCGCAACACACAAAACAAAAAAGCGTGCAGCACCCGCGGCACGCTCGTCGGCCCGCCACAACGGCGGGCACCTTATCTGGCTGGGGAGGTAGGGATCGAACCTACGAATGCCGGAATCAAAATCCGGTGCCTTACCACTTGGCGACTCCCCAAGTTCCGCCGATCCGCCTCAATCCGCGAACCCGAACAGGGGGTGCTGATCGACGCCATCGGCGACAAAACCGCTCATGTGACCGGGGCGCTCGGCGAACACCTTCTCCGCCGTGGCACGCTCGGGAAACGCCGCGAAGACGCAGGCCCCCGAACCGGTCATGCGCGCATCGCCCCGTTCCTTCAGCCAACCGAGACAGTCGGCCACCACGGGATTCAGCGCGCAGGCCACGGGCTGCAAATCATTGTGCCCGAAGCCTTCCGAGAGGGCCGCGATTGTGACGGCTGGCGTATCCCGTGTCAATCCCGGATGCGCAAAGACGGCGGGCGTGGAGACATGCGCGGGAGGCGTCAGGACCACATAGCTGGCGGGGGCGGGAGTCCAGGGTTCCAGCACCTCGCCCACCCCCTCGGCGAAGGCGGAGCGACCGAAGACGAAGACCGGCACGTCGGCCCCAAGACGCAGGCCCAGCTCCTGCAACTCGCTCCGTGGCAGATCCAGATGCCAAAGCCGGTTGAGCGCCAGCAGCACGGTGGCCGCGTCGGAACTGCCGCCGCCCAGGCCACCGCCCAGGGGCAAACGCTTGACCAGGCGGATGTCCGCGCCCAGCCGGCACCCCGTGTGGGCCTTGAGCAGCTGGGCAGCGCGGCCGCACAGGTCCGATTCCTCCGGCATGCCGGGCAGGGGCGACAACAGGCGGATGTCGCCATCCCGCCGCGCGCCGATTTCCAGGCTGTCGCCGAAATCGAGAAAGCGGAACAGGGTTTGCAGCAGATGGTAGCCGTCGGGCCGGCGCCCCACCACGTGCAGGAAGAGGTTGAGCTTGGCGGGCGCGGGATAGGCGTTCATGGCGCCCCCCAGGCATCGACGACCAGGCGCACCTCCAGGTCCTCTCCGCGCCGGGCCACCAGCTTGCCCGGGAGAACGCGGCCGTCACGGGCCTCGTAACGGCTGAAGTCGATGCGCCAGTCGTCCTGTTCCAGAACCGCCAGGCGTCCCGCCGCGTCCGCCTCCGCGCGGTAAGGCGCGTCAGGCCGGGGGTGGCCGACCACCCACCAGGCCAGGCCGCGCAGGGGGAGTTCAAGGCCCAGGGCCTGGCGCACCAGGCCATCCGCATCGGCGGCGCGATGGGTGCGTCCCTTGGCGTCGACGAGCGTCATTCCTTCCCGATCGCCGCGCAATTCCGCGACACCCTGGCCCAGGGGCGTGCTGAGCAGCAGCTCTTCGCCCGCGCCCTCCCGGCGCCAGGTCAGTCCGCCGGAAAAACTCTCCTCGCCGGCACGCACCGATACCCGCCCTTCCAGCCGGAAAGCGGCGAGGACGGGAGACAGGGAAAGCGCCGGCGCCTGCGTCTCGAAACCGGGCAACTGGGCGCAGCCGGCCAGCAGCAAGGACAGCGCGGCGGCGGCGCCGCGCCGGCGGGCGCGCATCAGGGCATCAGGCGCGAAGCCACGTCGCGCAGGCTCTCGTTTTCCGGATGGAGTTGCAGGCCGTTGCGCCACACGCGCCGCGCCTCCTCCTTGTCTCCCTTCATCCACAGGGCCTCGCCGAAATGCGCGGCGATCTCCGGGTCCGGGCGGACGCCATAGGCACGGCGCAGGTAGTCCACCGCCTCGGGGTAGCGCTTGGCCTTGAACAGCGCCCAACCCATGCTGTCAAGAATGAAGGGGTCCTCCGGCTCCAGCTTGAGGGCCTTCTCCAGCAGTTCGATGGCCTCCTGGGTGCGATTGGTGCGATCCGCCAGGGTGTAACCCAGGGCGTTGTAGGCATGGGCGTAATCCGGCTTCAGCTTGATGAGCCGGCGCAAATCCTTCTCCAGCACGTCGATGCGGTTCACCTTCTCGGCGGCCATGGCCCGGTCGTAGAGCAATTCGGGCGAATCGGGCATTTTCTCCAGCGCCTTGGACAATACCGCGAACACGCCCTCATAGTTCTTGGCCTCGCGCAGCAACTGGGCCTCGGTCTGGGCCTGTTGGGCCCGCTCCGTGTCGCTGGACGGCTGCAGCTTGGCCAGCCACGCCCTGGCCTCGGCCAGGCGTCCCAGCTTGTTCAGCATCACCGCCGCGCGCAACTGGGCGTCGAACTGCTGCCGCCCCTTGGTCACGGACTGGTACCAGGTCAGCGCCTCCTCCGTCTGGTTGCGCGCCTCGGCCAACTGGCCCAGGTACAGGCGCACGTGGCCTTCCTCCGGATGTTCCAGTTCCAGCGCCTTGAGAAAGCTGGCCTTGGCGCTGTCCAGATCGTTGGTCTGCAAGGCCACCAGGCCCACGGCGAAATGGGCTTCCGGGTTGGCAGGGTTTTCCCGGGTCATGAGCTCGAACTGGGCGCGCGACTCGGTGAACTTTCCGGCGCGGGCCAGCAGCTTGGCATAGGTCAGCCGCGCGTCCCGGGCAGTGGGAAAGGCGGCGAGATAATCCTTGAGAAACACCTCCTGGGCGGCATCCCCGTCCATGCGTTGCAGCACCTGGGCCTTGAACAGGGCAGTGGATTCCCAGTCCGGCTTCAAGCGCAGGGCCTCGTCCAGGGCGGCCAGGGCCTTCTTTCCCTGCCCCGCCTGCCAGGCGGCCTGGCCGACGGCGAAACGGGCCTCGGGCGAACTGGGATACGCCGCAGCTAGGTCGGCGACCAGGTCCAGCACCGCCTGCCTGTCCTTCTGCTTGGCGAACAGGCCATGCAATTGCATGAATACTTCGCCCCCTTTTCCGGTCTTGATCCAGGCGTTGACCAGGGGCTTGGCCTCGCCCAGGCGTCCGCTGCCCACCAGCAGGGAGGCCAGGGTCTGCAGCGCCTTGGGCGAGTCGGGCTCCAGTTCCTGCCAGAGGCGGGCGTTCTTCAGCGCCAGTTGGGACTGGCGGGCATACAGGGCGACCTCGGTGGCGCGGCGGGCCACCCGCGCGTCGCGGGTGTGCGCCGCCAGGTCGGCATAGGCCTCGGCGGAGAGCTTCAGTTCGCCGCGCTGGCCGGCGATCTCCCCGAGCAGGAACTGGTACAGTACCTGGGCAGTCAGCCCCTGGGGCGCGGGCTGCGCGGGAACGATCGCGGCGCTGTCCATAACCGGCGACTGGGCGCAGGCGGAAACCGAGACGGCGAGCAGCGCGAACCGAAAAATCTTGGCGTTCATGGCGAAAAAATCCAATCTAAGTCAGGGCGTTATGCTATCAGCCTGGCAAACTTCCAGGGGGCGGATAGCTTGGCGTCATGGACCGGCGCCGCACCGCCAGGTTGCACCTCCTAACCATGCAGAGCCTGACACCCGGCCATGCCTGAACTGCCCGAAGTTGAAACCGTGCGCCGGGGACTGGCGCCCCATCTGGAGGGCCACCGCCTGCGCGGCGTCCGGGCCCGGGAAGGGCGCCTGCGCTGGCCGGTTGCCGATGATCTCGATGCCCGCTTGCGGGGGCGTCGCGTGCTGGCGCTGGAGCGGCGCGGCAAGTACCTGCTGCTGCGCCTGGACAGGGGCAGCCTGATCTGCCACCTGGGCATGTCCGGCAGCCTGCGCCTGTGCGGTGAAGCCGACGCCCCCGGCAAGCACGACCACGTCGACCTGCTGCTGGACGACGGCCGCCTCCTGCGTTACCGCGATCCGCGCCGCTTCGGCGCCCTGCTCTGGAGCGCGGCCCCGGAGCGGCATCCCCTGCTGGCCCACCTCGGCGTCGAGCCCCTTTCCCCCGAATTCGACGGCAGCAGGCTGCACGCCCTGTGCCGTGGCCGTTCCACAAGCATCAAGGCCCTGCTCATGGACGCGCGGCGAATCGTGGGCGTGGGCAACATCTACGCCAACGAAGCCCTGTTCCATGCCGGCATCGACCCGCGTCTGGCTGCCGGCCGGCTCGGCCGCCCGCGTTGCGCCAGGCTGGCGGAGGCGATACGGGACACCCTGACGCGGGCCATCGCCGCCGGCGGCAGCAGCCTGAGGGATTTCGTCGACGGGCACGGCCAGCCCGGCTATTTCCAGCAGACCTATTCCGTCTACGGCCGCGCGGGAGAACCCTGTCGCCGCTGCGGCGGCGACATCGAACTGCTGCGCCAGAACGGCCGTTCCACTTTTTTCTGCCCGCGCTGCCAGAAAGCCTGACCGCTCGAAATACCTTGCGGACACCGGGGGATAGGCCCATTTGTGCTACATTGCCGCCAACAAAACCACGCCGGACAAGGCATCCGCTGGAGGAAGACCGATGACCACCGCTTCGCTCGTCAACGACTTCGAGGCCTACAGCCAGTGGCGACAGGAGTTGTCCCGCCGCATCGCGGTCTACCGCCAGTGGCTGAACCGCGAGGATCTCAACGATTCCCAGCGCGACCTGCGCCTGCAACAACTCGTCGACCGCCTGGCGGAAGACAAACTCCACGTCGCCTTCATCGCCGAGTTCTCCCGCGGCAAGTCCGAGCTCATCAACGCCATCTTCCTGTCCGACCTCAAGCAGCGCCTGCTGCCTTCCACCGCCGGCCGCACCACCATGTGTCCGACTGAGCTGCTCTACGACCCGGGCAAACCGCCGATGATCGAACTGCTGCCCATCGAGACGCGCGCCTCCAACGCCACCATCTCGGAATACAAAGGCTACCCGGAGGAATGGCACCAGGTCGGCATGGACACCACTTCGCCGGACAGCGTGGCCCAGGCCATGCAGGAGGTCTGCCGGGTCAAGGCCGTTTCCGTGGACGAAGCCACCCGCTTCGGCCTATTCAACCCCAATGATCCGGAATCCGGCCTGGGGGAGAACGAGGACGGCACGGTCAGCATTCCCGCCTGGCGCCATGCCATCATCAACTTTCCCCACCCTTTCCTGGAGAAGGGCCTGGTGGTGTACGACACCCCCGGCCTCAACGCCATCGGCGTGGAACCGGAGCTGACCTTCAACCTCCTGCCCAACGCCCATGCCGTGCTGTTCGTGCTGGCCGCCGATACCGGCGTGACCAAGTCGGACATCGACGTCTGGCGCAACCATATCTATGCCCGCGGCAAGAACCGGGGCCGCCTGGTGGCCCTGAACAAGATCGACGGGCTTTGGGACGAACTCAAGACCGAAGCCCAGATCCAGGCTGAACTGGACGGCCAGGTGCGTTCCTGCGCCGATCTGCTCGGGGTCGATGCCGAGAACGTCTACCCCGTCTCCGCACAGAAGGGCCTGCTGGCCAAGATCAACGGCGACGAAGCCCTGCTGCGGCGCAGCCGTCTCGCCGCCCTGGAAAAAGCCCTGTCCGAGGAACTGATCTCCTCCAAACAGGCCATCGTGCGCGACCAGACCGAGGCCGAAATCGGCGACCTGATGGACAACAGCCTCGCCCTGCTGGACTCGCGCCGGCAAGGCATCGAGGAACAACTCGGCGAACTGAAGGGCCTGCAAGGCAAAAACCAGGATGTGGTGGAACACATCATGGCCAAGATCGCCGGCGACAAGGAAACCTTCGAGCGGGGCTTGCAGCAATTCCAGGCCCTGCGTTCCGTCTATTCCCAGCAGAGCATCAAGCTGTTTTCCCAGATCGGTATGGACGTGCTGCGCGCCGAGGTCAGGGCGGCGCGGGAGGCCATGGTGGAAAGCCGCTTCACCAAAGGTATCCGCGATGCCATGAGCGGCTTCTTCAAGGGGGTCGACGACCGCCTGGAAGCCGCCAATGCGCAGATCGAGGAAATCAACAAGATGATGGAGGCCATGTACCGCAAGCTCAATCAGGAGCATGGCATCAACCTGGTCTCCATCCCGCCCTTCTCCATGCTGCGTTACCGCAAGGAAATGCAGCGCCTGGAGGACGCCTACGACCAGCAGTTCAACACCTTCTACACCTTCCTCACCACCGAGCAGTACACCCTGACGACGCGCTTCTTCGAGACCCTGGCCAGCCGCGTGGTGCAGGTCTTCGAGGTGCTCAACAAGGATGTGGAGAACTGGCTCAAGGCGGTGATGTCGCCCATGGAAGGCCAGGTCCGGGAACACCAGATGCAGCTCCGGCGCCGGCTGGAAAGCGTCAAGCGCATCCACAAGGCGGCCGACACCCTGGAGGACCGCATCGGCGAACTGGACCAGATGTACGCCGAAGTCATGCGCCAGATTGACGAACTGCGGGGGATCACGGCGAACGTACGCGCCGCCCTGGACGCCGGCGACACCCTGCCCGAGCAGCTCGCCGCGGCCTGATCCGCGGGGGAATTCCAGGCAACGAAAAAGCGCGGCCTGGCCGCGCTTTTTCGTTGCCTGCGAAGGAGATTACTTCTCGCCGCTCAGCTTGACGTACTTGGCGTAGAGCTGGTCCTTGTCCTCCACGTAATTCGGGTTCACCGGGATGCAATCCACCGGACAGACCTCGCGGCATTGCGGCGTGTCGAAATGGCCCACGCATTCGGTGCACTTGTCCGGGTCGATGATGTAGATGTCCTCACCCTGGGTGATGGCCCCGTTGGGGCATTCCGGTTCGCATACATCGCAGTTGATGCATTCGTCTGTGATCATCAGAGCCATGGCTTTTATTCCTTTTCAGTCACGTTAAGCAAAACGGTCCGCCAGCCGCGCGGCCACCAGGGGATGCACGAAGGGGCTCGCATCTCCGCCCAGCCGCGCGATCTCGCGCACCATGCTGGCGGACACGAACATGTGCTGTTCCGCCGGCGTCAAAAAAACCGTTTCCAATGCCGGGTCCAGGCGGCGGTTCATGCCCGCCAGCTGAAACTCGTACTCGAAGTCCGACACCGCCCGCAGGCCCCGCAGCACCATGCGGGACCCCTGGGTGCGCACGAAATCCACCAGCAGCCCGGAGAAGGGCACCACGCGCACACCCGGCAGATCGCCCAGCACGATGCGGGCGATCTCCACCCTTTCCTCCAGGTCGAAGCAGGGTTGCTTGGGGGCGTTGGTCGCCACGCCGACCACCACCTCGTCGAACAGCCTGAGGGCGCGCCGCACGATATCCTCGTGTCCCCGGGTCAGCGGATCGAAGGTCCCCGGATAGACGATGACGCGTTTCAAACTGGCTCCAGCAGGCAGAAGTGGGCAAGGCCGGCCCGGCCCCGGCGCAGGATGTCAAAACCCTCGACGACCAGGGGCGCGGCGGATTCGGCGTAGATTTTACCGCCGGGATTGAGCCGTGTCGCCGCGAGTTGCAGGGCGGGCCTCAGCAAGTCCCCGGCGAAGGGCGGATCAAGAAAGACCAGATCGAAGCGTTCGCCGTCGCCGGCCAGGAAAGCCAGGGCATCCCCCTGGCGGACTTCCACCGCCGGTGCCGGCAGGATTGCCGCCTGGGCACGCAGCGCGGCCACCGCCCGAGTGTCCCGCTCCAGCATCAGAACCCGAACGGCGCCGCGGGATGCCGCCTCGAAGCCCAGGGCACCGCTGCCGGCAAAGGCGTCCAGACAAGTCCATCCCGACAGATCCTGGCCCAGCCAGTTGAACAGGGTTTCCCGCACCCGGTCGGGCGTGGGCCGCAGACCGGGCTGATCGGGGAAATGCAGGATCCGGCTGCGAAACCCGCCGCCGACGATGCGGACCGCGTTACCTGGCCTGGCCTTCAAGCTGTCCGCCGACGATCACGGTCATCATGGCATCAGGCCGCACCCGGGCGCGGAAGGCACGCAGGATGTCGTCGCGGCTCACCGCCGCCACCTTGGCCGAGTAGGTATCCAGCCAATCCAGCGGCAGGCGATAGAAACCGATGACCGCCAGGTACTCCAGGATCTTCTTGTTGCTGTCGATGCGCAGGGGAAAACCGCCGATCAGGTTGTTCTTGGCCTGGGCCAGTTCCGCCTCGCTCGGACCTTCCGCCAGGTAGCGGGCCAGTTCGGCACGGGCCGTGTCCACCGCCTGGCGGGTGGCGTCGCGCCGCGTCTGCAGGCCGATACGGAAAGGGCCATGCTGTTCCAGGGGCATGAAGTAACTGTAGACACTGTAGGCCAGCCCCTTCTTCTGCCGGATGGCTTCGGTCAGGCGGGAGTCGAAGCCGCCACCGCCCAGGATGTAATTGCCGACATGCAGGGGGAAGTAATCCGGATCCTCCCGTTTCAGGCCCGGCAGACCCATGAACAGGTGGCTTTGCGTGGCATGGTGGGGAATCACCCGCTCCCCCCCCCTGCCGGCCATGGGAACGGGCGGGATGGGCGGCGGCGCCTCGCCCGGCGGCAGTCCGGCCGCCAGCCCGGCGGCCAGGGCCTCGGCTTCCCGGCGGGAAATATCGCCCATCAGGGAGATCACCATGTTCCTCGCCCGGTAATGCGCGCGGTGGAAGGCCGTCAGATCGTCCCGCGTCAGGGCGCGCACGCTCGCCACCTCGCCGCTTTCGTCCAGGGCATAGGGATGTTCCCCATACAGCGCCGCCTGGAAAGCCTTCTCGCCGATGCTCTCCGGCTTGGTGGCGGCCTCCTCGATGCCGGCGATGACCCGCGCCTTCTCCCGCTCCAGGATGGCGGCGTCGAAGCGGGGCGTGCTGAGGATGGCCTCCAGCAGGGTGATGGCCTGGCCGCGTTCGGCCTGGCCGGACAGGGTGCGCAGGGAAAAACCGGCGCGGTCGGCATCCATGCGACCGGACAGGACCGCGCCCACATCCGCCAGCTTCTCGGCGATATCCCGCTCGGTGAAGGCGCCGGCGCCCAGCCCCATGACATGCCGGGTCAGGTTCGCCAGACCGGATTGGGCCTTGTGGTCCCGGGCGCTGCCGGCCGAGAAGTCGACGTTGACATCGAGCATGGGCAGGTCGTGGTTCTCCACGAAATACACCCGGGCGCCCTGGGGGGTGCTCCAGTGCTGGATGTTGAGACCGGCCCAGGCGACGGGCACCAGCAGCAGGCTGAGAACGCCGGCGAATAAGGACTTAACGGACATGGCCGGCTCCCATGGCATTGCGGGGCATTTCCGGCTTGCCTTCCGGCATGGGCTGGGGGTCCAGCACCGCCACCGTGAGGCGATCGTCCACCAGGAATTTGGCCGCCACCGCCTTGACCTGGTCGGCGCTCACCGCCCGCAACCTGGCGTAGCGGACATCCCGCGCCCTGTAATCCAGGCCCGCCGTGGTCCATTCGCCGATCTGCATGGCCTGGTAGAACAGCGAATCCTGCTGGAAGACCTGGCCGGCCAGCACCTGGGCCTTGACCCGGTTGAGCTCGGATTCGCTCACCCCCTCCCGGGCCAGGCGGGCGATCTCCGCCTTGAGGGCGGCTTCCACCGCCGCCACGCTCCGGCCCTCCATCGGGGTGGCGTCGGCGACGAACAGGGCCGGTCCCCGCGAGATGGCGTCGAAGCCGGCGCCCACATCGGTGGCCAGGCGCTTTTCCCGCACCAGGGACTGGTTCAGCCGGGCCGAGGCATGTCCGTCCAGGACGCCGGCCAGGATCTCGAGGGCATAGGGTTCCCAATCCGCCTGGGGGTCGACCAGGCGGGGAACCTGCCAGGCCAGCGCCACCACCGCCTGCTTGGCCGGCGCCTTCACCGTCACCTGCTTCATGCCGGTCTGTTCCGGCTCCCGCTGCGGCTTGCGTTCCGGCAAGGGGCGGGCGGGTATGGGGCCGAAATACCGCTTGGCCCAGTCCATGACCTGGGCCGGGTCGACGTCGCCGGCCACCACCAAGGTGGCGTTGTTGGGGGTATACCAGCCCTCGTACCAGCGGCGGGCGTCGTCCACGCGCATGCTTTTCAGGTCGTCCATCCAGCCGATGACCGGGTGGCGGTAGGGATGGGCCTGGTAGGCCGTGGCCATGAGGGCCTCGTAGAGTTTGGCCTGGGCGCTGTCCTCGGTACGCATGCGCCGCTCCTCCATCACCACGTTGATTTCCTTGGCGAACTCCTCCGGCGACAGCACCAGGTTGGCCATGCGATCCGCTTCCAGTTTCAGCGCCAGTTCCAGCCGGTCCTTCTGCAGGGTCTGGAAGTAGGCGGTGTGATCGCGGGAGGTGAAGGCGTTCTCCCGGCCGCCGGCGGCGGCGATGCGCTTGGAAAACTCGCCGGCGGGCACGTCCCGGGTGCCCTTGAACATCATGTGTTCCAGCACGTGGGCCACGCCGGTGGCGCCGTAGCTCTCGTCCATGCTGCCGGCCCGGTACCAGACCTGGGATACCGCCACCGGCGCCCGGCGATCGGTCTTGACGATGACCCGCATGCCGTTGGGCAGCGTTTCCTCGACGATTTCGGCCCGCGCCGGCAGGACCAGGGCAAGGAACATGGCAAGCAAAGCGAGCAGTCGTGTCATGGGCAGGGGCGACATGGGGGAGAGGGGTCGCATGATAGAATTTCCGCGCAAATAACGCAGCCTGTGACAGACCCCTCCCGTGTTTGGTTTCCTCAAGTCCGGCAAGACCGATGCTGCCCCCGTGCCCGCCGATAACGGCGCGCCGGCGCCCGCCGAGGCGCCGAAGGCGTCCTGGGCGCAACGCCTGAAACAGGGCCTGGCCCGCACCCGCGCCGCCTTCACCGGCCAGATCGCCGGCCTGTTCGGCGCCGGCGCCAAGATCGACGAGACCCTGTTCGAGGATCTGGAAAGCGTGCTGCTCACTGCCGACGTGGGTGTGGAGGCCACCCGGCACCTGATCGGCCGCCTGCGGGAACGGGTCAGGCACGACAAGCTCACCGAGGCGGCGCAGCTCAGGGACGCCCTCAAGGCCGAGCTGACCGCCCTGCTTGCCCCCCTGGAAAAGACCCTCGACACCGGCACGGCCAAACCCTTCGTCATCATGCTGGCGGGTGTCAACGGCGCCGGCAAGACCACCACCATCGGCAAGCTGGCGCGGCGTTTCCAGGTGGAAGGCAAATCCGTGCTGCTGGCCGCCGGCGACACCTTCCGCGCCGCCGCCCGCGAACAGCTCGCCGAGTGGGGCCAGCGCAACCGCGTGGAAGTCATCCAGTCCCAGGCCGGGGATCCCGCCGCCGTCATCTTCGACGCCCTGCACGCCGCCACGGCCCGCGGCATCGACATCGTCCTGGCCGACACCGCCGGCCGCCTGCCCACCCAGCTGCACCTCATGGACGAGATCCGCAAGGTGAAGAGGGTGCTGCAGAAGGCCGACCCGGGCGCGCCCCACGAGGTCCTGCTGGTGCTGGACGCCAACATCGGCCAGAACGCCCTGTTGCAGGTGAAGGCCTTCGACGAGGCCCTGGGCCTCACCGGCCTGGTCATGACCAAGCTGGACGGTACCGCCAAGGGCGGTGTCATCGCCGCCCTGGCGGCGCGTTCTCGTGACCGGCAGCCGGTGCCCGTGCGCTTCATCGGCATCGGTGAGGGCCTGGAGGACCTGCAGCCCTTCAAGGTCGACGAATTCGTGGATGCCCTGTTCTCATGATCGAGCTGTCCGGCGTCATCAAGCGCTACCCGGGCGGGCACGAGGCCCTGTCCGACGTCAGCCTGACCATCGGCCAGGGCGAGCTGGTCTTCCTCACCGGCCATTCCGGCGCGGGGAAAAGCACCCTGCTCAAGCTGATTGCCGCCATCGAGCGCCCCACCGCCGGCAGCATCGTCGTCAACAGCCAGAATGTGGGCCGCATGAAGCGGCCCGCCCTGCCCTTCTTCCGACGCAACATCGGCCTCATCTTCCAAGACCACAAGCTGCTCTATGACCGCAACGTCTTCGACAACGTGCTGCTGCCCCTGCACATCCAGGGGCTGACCGGCCACGACGCGGCCAAGCGCGTGCGCGCCGCCCTGGACAAGGTGGGCCTCCTGAAGAAGGAGAAGGCCCGCCCCATCACCCTCTCCGGCGGCGAGCAGCAGCGCCTGTGCATCGCCCGGGCCATCGTCAGCCGTCCCGCCCTGGTGCTGGCCGACGAGCCCACCGCCAACCTGGACGACGCCTATGCCAAGGACATCATGGACATGTTCCGGGCCTTCAACGAGGTCGGCGTCACCCTGCTCATCTCCACCCACGACCAGGATCTGATCCAGCGCTATGGCGGGCGCAACGTGCATCTGGCCTATGGGAAGCTGGTGGCATGAAGGCCTGGCTCGCGCATCACCTGCACAGCCTGAAGATCGCCTCGCAGCGCTTCTTCGACGCCCCCGTGGCCAGCCTGTTCACCATCCTGGTCATCGGCGTCGCCGTGGCCATGCCCACCGGCCTGTATCTCCTGCTCGCCAACCTGGACCGGGCCGCAGGCGGCATCAAGCCCCAGGCGGAGATCACGGTCTTCCTGAAAACCAGGCTGGACGAGGCCAAGGGCAGAGCCTTGGCCCATACCCTCAAGAACCAGCCGGACGTCGCCTCGGTGCGCTTTGTCAGCAAATCGGAGGGGGTGGTCAAGCTCCAGGCCGCCGGACTGTCCGACATCGCCGCGGGCCTGCCCGACAATCCCCTGCCCCATTCCCTGGTGGTGACGCCCGGGGACACCGCCCCCCAATCCCTGGAAACCCTGGGGACCCGGCTCGGCAAGCTGGACGAAGCGGAGCGGGTGCTGATGGATACCGACTGGATCAAGCGCCTGGCCGCGCTCATGGGCCTGGGGCATGACCTGGTGTTCATGCTTTCCATCATGCTGGGCCTGGCCCTGGCCGCCATCACCGCCAACACCATCCGCCTGCAGATCTATGCCCAGCGCGACGAGATCGAGGTGGCGCGACTGATCGGCGCCACCGATCGCTTCATCCGCCGGCCTTTTCTCTATTTCGGCGGCATCCAGGGTCTCGCCGGTGGCCTGACCGGCGGCGCCCTGGTCAGCCTGGGCGCCTACCTCCTGGAGGGCAGCGTCGAGCAGGTGGCCTCGGCCTATGGCGCCCAGTTCGTGTTGAGCGGCCTGTCGGCCCTCGACCTGCTGCTGTTGCTCTGCCTGAGCGCCATGCTCGGCTGGCTGGGCGCCTACTTCGCCGTCGGCCAGGCACTGCGCCAAGTGGAAAACCCCTGAAGTTCGGGCGGGCCTCTCGCAAACCTTCCATCACGCCCGTGCTGCGGGAACTTCCCGGGGATTAGCACTCTCACAGCGCGAGTGCTAAAATTTGCCTGACTGATTAAGAAAGGTATTGCGATGAGCGCACAAGCCTTGAATTTCCCCGTGCCCTCGGCCTTGGGCAGTCTGGAAAACTATATCCAGGCGGTGAACCGCTTCCCGCTGCTCAGCGCCGAACAGGAGCATGCCCTGGCGTTGCGGCTGCGCGACCAGAACGACCTGGAAGCCGCGCGGCAACTGGTGCTTTCCCATTTGCGTCTGGTGGTGGCCATCGCCCGTGGCTACCTGGGTTATGGGCTGCCCCACGCCGATCTCATCCAGGAAGGCAATGTCGGGCTCATGAAGGCCGTCAAGCGCTACGACCCGGATCGTGGCGTGCGTCTGGTGTCCTTCGCCGTGCACTGGATCAAGGCGGAAATCCACGAGTTCATCCTGAAGAACTGGCGGCTGGTCAAGGTCGCCACCACCAAGGCCCAGCGCAAGCTGTTCTTCAATCTGCGCAGCATGAAGCAGGGCAGCGGCTCGCTCACCGCCGGCGAGGTGGAAGCCATGGCGCAAACCCTCAAGGTCAACCCGACCGACGTGCGGGAAATGGAAACCCGGCTCTACGGCCAGGACATGGCGCTGGAACCGGGTGTCGACGACGAGGAAGACGCTTTCGCCCCCATCGCCTACCTGGCGGCGCCCAACGCCGAACCCACCCAGCACCTGGAAAACGCCGAGCGCGAACGCATGGCCGGCGAGGGACTGTCCCGCGCCCTGGCCACCCTGGATCCGCGCAGCCGTCACATCGTCGAAGCCCGCTGGCTGGAGGAGGAGAACCCCGCCACGCTGCATGAACTGGCGGCGGTCTACGGCATTTCCGCGGAACGCGTGCGCCAGATCGAGGTCAAGGCCCTGCAGAAGCTGAAAGCCGCCCTGGTTGCCTGACCTCGCGACACACAAGAAAAAAGCCCCGCGCTGCGGGGCTTTTTCTTGTCGGTCGACCGTGTCAGGACAGCGAACTCAGCACGACGGAAAACAGGCTGAACCAAGCCCAGGCGATCATGACAAGTATCACGGTCATGGGCAGGTTGGTTTTGCTGAACAGATCCATGGCGTCCTCCGAGTATGTGCGGCGGATTCTACCGGGCCTGATCCCCGGCCAGCAAGATGAAAAACGGGCGCTCAGGGCGCCCGTCGGAGTTCTCGGCAAACCGCTGACTGATCTTTGCATAAGAAAAGCCACTGCCCTCCCCCTCCCAACCCCGCATGCGGGGGAGGAGCGCTCACCGCAGGCGGGAGAGGCGTTTTCCCCCTCCCCGTTCACGGGGAGGGCTGGGGTGGGGAGAAGATTGTCAACACGATGGCGCATAGCATTACTTTCGGGAAAATTAGTACTTCCTGCCGGCCGCCTTTCCGGCCTCGGCGCCAACCGTCAGCTCGCCCTTGAGTTTGGCGACGCTGGCCTTGCCGAATCCCTTCACGTCAGCCAGCGCCTCCACGTTCCTGAACGGCCCATGCTTCCTTCTGTATTCCATGATCGCCCTGGCCTTGGCGGGACCGATGCCCTTCACTGCCTCCAGTTCCGACCGGGTGGCGCTATTCAGGTCCACCGCCGCCCAGGCCGAAACGCACATGCACATCAGCAGGCCAGCCAGCAAACCTCCGAGTCGCTTCTTCATCTTGCCTCAACTATGGAGTTGATTCGCACCGGGACTGAGCGGTGTGTTTCAAAAACAAAACGGGCGCAGCCTCCCACACTGATTCCACCTCAGGCGGGCCGATAAACTTCCCGGCGGTTGCCGATCCGCAGGACGCGAATAACGATACGCCGATCCTGAATGTCGCAAATGATGCGCCAGTCGCCGACACGATATTTCCAATAATTCCCCTGTTTGGCGCCTGACAGCACCTCGCCGATCTCGCGCGGATTCTCCAGCTTGGCAACCCGCGTCTTGAGGAAACCCACAAGCCGTTGCTGAATAGGGCGGTCCAGCTTTTTCAGGTCTTTGACGGCATCCGGGTCGAACTCGATCTCAAAAGCCAAGCTCGCGCTCCACGTCCGCCAGGGGAATGGTCTTGCGGTTCATGCGAGCACGCGCTTCCGCCAGGTAATAGTCCTCAAGGTCATCGATGTACTCCAGGATGGCCTCACGCGCGAGGGTGGATTTTGCGCGTCCGGTTTCCAGCGCCAGCGCGTTCAGACGGTTTTCGATGGATTCGGACAGGCGGATGGCCAGCATGACTCACTCCAATCAAGGTGAATTGATATACAAGTCTAACAACCAGGGGGCAACTTGACACAAGAAGTCGCGACTACCGGTCACAGTGCCGCCAAATAGGGAGGCAAGCACGCCGAGCGAGAGCGAAAAAACAAAACGGGCGCGGGTTCCGCGTCACTTCATCCGGGCTGCCCGGCCCTTCTTTCAAAGCAACTTGACCAGGGTCGCGACAATGCCGACCGCCGCCACCATCAGCCCTCCGAGCTTGATAGTCATCCTGTATTCAAGTTCGCGGATATCGCGCTGCAGTTCGGTGCGCAACTCCGCCAGATCGCGCTTGGTTGCGAGTTCCGCCATCTCGTGCGCATCACGTACGGCATTGGAAATGGCCTTGGCCTGTTCGTCGGAAACCCCGGCGGCTTTTAGTGTCTCGACGAACTTCAGGGTATCAAACGTGATTGAACTCATGCAGACCTCCATGACTCGGGAACAAGGGTTCATCCCCGTGTCCTTCACCAAACCGGCAGGCATCATAAAACAAAACGGGCGCGGTTTCCCGCGCCCGTTTCTATCCTTCGACCACAACCGGGTTGCCCCGGCAGGGAATTAGAAGGTGTGCTTCAGGCCCAGAGAGAAGCGGTGCGGATCGGCACCGGCAGCAATGGTCAGCGCATCGGAACCGGCAACCACGGCGGCACCGCCATAGTTCACGCCAGACTGGTTGGTCACCTTGGAGTAGGCGAGCTGAGCGGTGGTGCGCTTGCTCAGGGAGTAGTCGGCACCGACGGCCCACAGCTTGGAGTCAGCATTGGCGTTCTTGTCGTTCAGGTCGTAGTACTGGGTCTTCAGGGTGATGGGGCCCATGGCGTAGGCAACGCCCAGACCCCAGGTCTTGACCTCTTCGCCATTGGCGCCGTTGGCCTTGTTATAGGCATCGCTGACCTTGCCGTAGGAGCCGACGAACCGGAGGTCGCCCATCTTGTAGGAGCCGGTCAGGCGCCAGGCGCTCTCGTCGCCGGTCTGGCCGACGGTGGCGCCGGCGGAGTCAATCGTGTGCCGGCCAGCCGCCAGGGACAGCGGGCCGTTGGTATAGGCCAGCTTGATGATGGTCATCTCGGTGTTGTTGCCACCCTTGACGGCAACCGCGCCCAGGGGGTTGTTGGAGTTGGCCACCACGACCTGGAAGCCGCTGAAGGACGGGGAGATGTAGGCGATCACGTCGTTGGCGCGGGCTTCCATGGCGCCGATGGCGGTCATGAAGCGGGCGTCACCGGTGGACTGGTCGGCGAACAGATCGACGCCGCGGCCCATGACCTTCAGGGGGTTGTCGAAGGCACCGACGAAGACCTTGCCGAAGCCGCCTTCAAGACCGGCGATCTGGTTCTGGCCGGACAGGGCGCCGGCGCTGGCCATGGGCAGGCCGTAGGTCACGGAGAAGAAGGCCTTCAGGCCGCCGCCGAGGTCCTCGTTGCCGGCCACGGTGATGACGGAGTTGTTGTTGTTGACTTGGCGGGTGTTGTTGGCGCCAGCGCCACCCACGCCACCGACGAAGGCGACATCAGCGGCGATCTTGCCGGAGATGTCGATGTTGGAGGTGGCGGCCATCGCGGGAACGGCAAAGGCGCCAGCAACAGCCAGAGCGATCAGGGACTTCTTCATGTTCATACTCCTATCAGGTTGATGAAACTGCTTGCCCGAACGCGGCGGCCTGGTTTCCCCCGCTATGCGAGGACTTCCCCTGCCTCCGCCCTCCTCATCGAGAAGGGGGCCGAATAAACCTCTCGCGCGAGAAGTTGCTGCGGATTCTGCGCAATACCTAAATGGAGAGGCAAATCCGCAATCGCTTTTCAAGTGATTTCTCAAGCGTGTTGTTGCAGTGCTGCTACAAATTGCTTCGCGGCATGAAAAAAAAGTTCGCAAAGGGACTTGCAAGGTGGCTGGATACGCGTTCCGAACAACCCCCCCATGCCGTTACGAGGCGATTGCCTCCCTACTTGTGGGGAGGGCCGGGGTGGGGAATCATTCGTCGACGCCTCGCCCCTACTCGCGCCATGCCGCCACCCGCCATCTCCCTTATGGGCCCCACCGCCAGCGGCAAGACCGATCTGGCGGTCTGGCTGGTGGAACGCTTCCCGCTGGGGATCATCAGCGTCGACTCGGCCCTGGTCTACCGGGGCATGGACATCGGCACCGCCAAGCCCGATGCGGCTACCCTGGCGCGGGCGCCCCACCGGCTCATCGACCTGGTCGACCCCGCCGAGGCCTATTCCGCGGGCTGCTTCAAGCGCGACGCGGAACAGGCCATGGCGGCAATCGCGGCCGCCGGCCGGATGCCCCTGCTGGTGGGCGGCACCATGCTGTATTTCCGCGCCCTGCGCGGCGGCCTGGACGAACTGCCCGCCGCCGAGCCGGCACTGCGCGCCGAACTGGAGGCGCGCGGCCGGCGCCTGGGCTGGCCCGCCCTGCATGCCGAACTGGCGCGGCTGGACCCGGAAACGGCAACCCGCTTGAAGCCCAACGACAGCCAGCGCATCCAGCGCGCCCTGGAACTCTGCCTTTCCACCGGCGAGCCCCTATCCCGCCTGCTGCAACAACAGCCGCAGCGCCCGCCGCCGCCGCCCTGGCTGGAGTTCGCCTTGTTTCCCGCGGACCGGGCCTGGCTGCACCGGCGCATCAACGCGCGCTTCGCGCAGATGCTGGAACAGGGCCTGGTGGAGGAACTGCGCGGCTTGCGCCAGCGCCACGCCCTCCATCCCGGCCTGCCGTCCATGCGCTGCGTCGGTTACCGCCAGGCCTGGCGCTTCCTGGAAGGCGAGATCGACGCCGCCGCCCTGTACGAGCAGGGCGCGGCCGCCACCCGGCAATTGGCCAAGCGGCAGCTCACCTGGCTGCGCAGCTGGCAGGGCGCCATCCGTTTGGAATGCGCGGACGCCGGCGTCCGGGATGAACTGGCCCGGAATATAGAAATGGCCACCCGGCCATCCCCCCTTTGAAAAGGGGGATTAGGGGGGATTCATCCTCACCACCGACACTACCCTGGAAATCCCCCTCGATCCCCCTTTTCCAAAGGGGGAAGATGCCACCAACCCCCACCCCGCCAGTCATCCATGCTCAGCTACCGCCACGCCTTCCATGCCGGCAACCATGCCGACGTGCTCAAGCACTTCATCCTGGTCTGCCTGCTCCGCCACCTGGCCCTGAAGGACAAGCCCTTCTGGGTCGTCGACACCCACGCCGGCGCCGGCGCCTATGGCCTGGACACGGGCTATGCCACGAAAAACGCGGAATATGAGGCCGGCATCGCCCGGCTGTGGACACGCGGCGACCTGCCCCCGGCGCTGGCGGACTACGTGGAACTGGTGCGGGGCATGAACCCGCCGGGGGAACTGAGCTTCTATCCCGGCTCGCCCTATCTCGCCGCCAAACTGCTGCGACCCCAGGACCGCCTGCGCCTGTTCGAGATGCATCCCACCGACGTGGACCTGCTGGGCAAGACCTTCCAGGGTGACAAGCGGGTCATCGTCACCCGCGGCGACGGCTTTGCCGGCCTCAAGGCCCTGTTGCCGCCGCCGCCCCGGCGGGCCCTGATCCTCATCGACCCCTCCTATGAGGACAAGGCCGACTACAACCGGGTGGTGGACGCCCTGAAGGACGGCATCAAGCGCTTCCCCACCGGCACCTATGCCCTCTGGTATCCGCACCTGGCCCGGCCGGAGGCGCGCCGGCTGCCCGAGCGCCTGCGCGCCATGAAGGGCATCGATTGGCTGGACGCCGGCCTGTCGGTGCACAAGCCCGTACCCGGCGAACCGGGCATGCGCGGCAGCGGCCTGTTCATCGTCAACCCGCCCTGGACCCTGGCCGCCACCCTGCGCCAGTGCCTGCCGGTGCTGAAATCCGTCCTGGCCCTGGCCGATAATGCGGCCTTTTCCATCGAGACCGCAGCGGAGCCCCAGCGATGATCGCCCCCCTCCACCACGCCCACGGCATCCATACCCTGGACGCGGAATACGTGCGTCCCGGCCTGGCGGCCGTCCACCTCGTCGTCGAACAGGGCCACGCCGCCATCGTCGACACCGGCACCCACCGGGCCGTGCCCCATGTGCTGGCCGCCATGGCGGACCTGGGCCTGCGCCCCGAGCAGCTGGACTACGTCATCGTCACCCATGTGCACCTGGACCACGCCGGCGCCGCCGGGGCCTTCCTGGCCGCCTGTCCCAACGCCAAGCTGGTGGTCCATCCCAAGGGTGCGCGCCACATGGTCGACCCGGCCAAGCTGGTGGCCGGCTCCATCGCGGTCTACGGCGAGGCGGTGTTTCGGGAACTCTACGGCGAGATCGTCCCGGCCCCGGCGGAACGGGTGATCGAGGCGGATGACGGCTTTGAACTGGATTTCCGTGGTCGCCGGCTGAGCTTCATCGACACCCCCGGCCACGCGCGCCACCACTACTGCATCCTGGACGCCGGCAGCAACAGCCTGTTCACCGGCGACACCTTTGGCATCTCCTACCGGGAGTTCGACGTGGACGGGCGTCCTTTCATTTTTCCCACCACCACGCCGGTGCAGTTCGAGCCGGATGCCCTGCACAGCTCCATCGACCGGCTGGTGGCGACCGGCGCCGAAGCCGCCTTTCTCACCCACTACGGCCGCGTCGCGGGTCTGGCGCAGCTGGCCCCCGCCTTGCACGCCCAGATCGACGAGTTCGTCGAGCTGGCCCGGGTCGCCCCGGGCGAGGGGGAAGCGCGGCACGCCTGGCTGAAACAGGCGGTAGCCGCCGCCATGCTGCGACGCCTGCGCGCCCACGGCTGCACCCTGGATGACGCGGTTTGCCGGGAATTGCTGGAGAACGACGTGGAACTCAACACCCAGGGGTTGCTGGTGTGGCGGGACCGGTAGACTTGCTTCCCCCTTTGCAAAAGGGGGATTGAGGGGGATTCAGCACCCTCCAACCTGGATCGAACCGGGCGGAATCCCCCCTGCCCCCCTTTTTCAAAGGGGGGAAAAAAAGGCCGCTTCCGCCTCCGCCGGCAACTTGACGCCGGTAACCCGCGCCTTCCGCAGCACCTCCCAGTAATAGCGGTAGGTGGCCCGGTCGTGCAGTTCACCGGCATGCTGGATCGGGCCCCAGTCCGCCTTCTGGGCGGCAAGCAGGATGGCGGCGCCGGTCTCCACTTCCGAGTAGTCCGGCTTCATGGCGTCGACGATGGGCTGGATCTGGGTGGGGTAGATGCTCCACTGGCGCAGGAAGCCGAACTCCATGCGCGCCCGCCGCGCGTCCTGCCAGGTGGTGTAGGGGTTCTTCAGGTCCAGGGTGACGTTGTGGGCGGGGATGACGCCGTTGGCCAGGGCCGCTGCCACCACCTCGGTCTTGGCGCGAGCGATGAGCCGGTGCTCGAACTGGCCCGGGCTGCGCATGGCGCTGGCGGGGATGGCGCCGTGGTGGCCGGAGACGAAGTCCATGAGGCCGAAATCCAGCACCTGGAGCCAGGGCAGGGTGGCGATGCGGTGCACGTCGCGCAGGGCGCCGTGGGTCTCGACGAGGATGTGGATGGGAATCTCCCGCCGGATGTCGTGCCTGGCCGCCACGGTCTGGATGGTGGCGATCATCTCGGCGGCGTGGCCGTACTCGGTGCTCTTGGGGAGGGTCAGGTAGGCCAGCAGCTTGCCGGCGCCGCCCACCAGGATATCCACGTCCTGACGCCAGGCCGGGTGGCTGTAGTCGTGGATGCGGGCGCCGGCCATCCTGTGGTGGTTGGCGTCGGTGGCCAGCACGCGCACGATCATCTCGGCATGTTCCTTCTCCCGCCCGGCGGGGGCGCCGTCCTCGCAATCGCAGGTGATGTTGAACACGGGGCCCAGCTTCTCCATCTGCTCCAGGGCCTTGAGGATCAGTTTCTCGCTGCCGGCGAAGTGCTCGCAGGCGGGGATCACCGGGAACGGCTTCTCGCCGGCGAACAGGGCGGCATCGGGGTGGACGGGGTGGGACATGAAGGCTCCTGGGGAGAGGTAGGCGTTATCGGGAAAGGAGACGTTGGCGAAATCCCCCCTGTCCCCCTTTTTCAAAGGAGGGAACGCCAGGCCAGCCCGGCTCACTTTTCCAAAGGTGGGGATGCCCGGCGGACCGGACTCCCCCCTTTGGAAAAGGGGGGCTGGGGGGGATTCAGCCGCGCTGGATCGTCGCAACACGGCTCAGTTCCTTCTCGGCATCAGCACCGTGTAATCCAGGTCCAGCACCACGTTGGGGTGGTATTTCTGCTTGCCGCCGGCGGCGATCATGGGATCTGCCAACTCGGCGGCGGCCATGTTCTTGATGCCCAGCATGCGCAGGCGCAGGGCACCCAGGTCGGCGCGATCGGGCAAGTCCCATTTCTCCAGCACTTGCGTGCGGGTGTAGAGGGTGTCGCCGGCGAAGGTGGGATTGCAGTGGCTGCCGCCATTGATGGCGGCAATGAGCAGTGCGTTTTCCAGCCCCTCATAGGACAGCGCCCGGCAGATGGAGATGACGTGGCCGCCGTAGACCAGCCGCCGCCCGAAACCGCTGTCGCGCATCTGATGGGCG
>Ga0233425_10004222_pt1 | contig 24514 bp, 26 predicted proteins | sample Watercolumn_Towu_2_FD_181712 | JGI IMG/M metagenome (GOLD analysis project Ga0233425, IMG submission 181712) | Freshwater microbial communities from Lake Towuti, South Sulawesi, Indonesia - Watercolumn_Towuti2014_140_MG | ecosystem: Environmental > Aquatic > Freshwater > Lake | place... | reverse complement strand
TCCCATCTTTTCCCCCTTGTTTATGTTTATTCAACAAAAGGGTACAATACCTCAAAAAGGTGACATTTCTATTTCGCTCAGGGGTGACATTTTCACTGCGCTCCAACATGGCTATTAATAAACCATGCAAATAAAAACATCAATAAAATCAATGACTTAGGATTTTAAAACTCAAGAAATTGGAGTGTTTGGTCTGATATTGAGGATTTAACACCATTCTCAACTTTTGTAGCCGCGGACTTTAGTCCGTGCGAGATGGCTTTGTTTATTTGTATTTTTACGCAGGCTAAAGCTGCCTCATGTAACTGAAAAAAAGTTTTTGCCAACCAAATCTATACCCACGGTACTTCAAGAAGCGAACATTGCTAGAAACACATAATGATTCTGGCAAACAGCGTCCCTTTTATCTCTGCATTTTTTATGTTATTTTATTGTTGTAATATGCTTTCCAATAGCAAATAGTTGCGCATGGCCATTTAAAATTTCATTCGCAGTTAAAACTTTTTTCCCTGGAAGTTGTAATTTAATTAAACGTAAAATACCGTCTTTAGTGGCAACGTCAATGCCATTTTTGCTTGCGGCGATAATAGTTCCTGGTGCGGCAGAGGTTGTTAAAGTAAGTACTTCTGCTTCCCATAGGCGCACGGTTTGTCCATCAATTATTGTATAAGCAACCGGCCACGGGTTATAAGCGCGAATTATGCGCTCTAGTTGTTGCGCACTTGAATTCCAGTTAATTTGTGCATCTTCTTTGTTTATTTTTGATGAATGCGTGCTTAATGCATCGTCTTGTACGATGCCATGTGCCTCATTGGTTTCAATTGCGGTAATGGTTTCCAACAAAAGGTCGGCGCTCAATTTTGCCAATTTGGATGATAAACTCAAAGTTGTATCTTGATCTGTAATTGGTATTTCTCTCTGTTTTAAAATATCTCCAGCATCTAATTTTTGCTGAAGTTTTATAATGCTTATGCCGGTAGTTTTATCGCCAGCTAAGATCGCCGCTTGAATCGGCGATGCGCCGCGCCAACGCGGCAGCAAAGACGGATGAACGTTGATGCAACCGTAACGCGGCAAGGTTAAAATTTCTTCAGGGATGTATAGGCCATAAGCGACATCGATAAAAATATCAGGCGCTAAATCGCGCAATGGTCGCGTAATATTTTTATCGCGTAGGGTTTTTGGTTGATAAACCGATAAATTATGTGTTTGCGCTAGTTGTTTAATTGGGCTCGCAGCAATTTTTAATCCGCGTCCTTGAGGGCGGTCAGGTTGTGTGTAAACCGCAATAACATCGTGTGGAGATGCGAGGATGGCTTCTAGCGAAGGAAGCGCAAATTCTGGAGTGCCTGAAAAAATGATTTTCATGTTTTCTTTAAAGGTTTTTTGGTTACTAACTTCGTCCGTAAATATCGTCTAATCTTACAATATCATCTTCTCCCAAATATTCGCCGATTTGTACTTCGATTACAGCGGCGTTTTCAGTGGTTAAATTTTCCATACGATGAGCGGCACCTATGGGAATAAAAATGCGATCGTTGATTTGATAGGTTTTTGTATCTTTATCAACCGTTATCGTTGGATTGCCTTTAATTACCACCCAATGTTCAGAGCGTTGAGCATGTTTTTGAAGTGATAATCTTCCCTTAGGTTTAACCGTAATAATTTTTACTTGAAAATTTTTGCCTAAAGCCAGTGTTTGGTAATTGCCCCAAGGGCGTTCGTAGATTTTGCCAACTTCGTTATTCATGGGTTTTATCCTCGGCGTAATATTTTGCCGGTTATGGCATCTTTAATTGCGGAAGGATTTTTGCATCCTCCGGTTTCTCCGTCAATGATTAAATCGAGTTCGGAAGGGAATTGTGCTAAAACTTCGTTTTTGGTGCGCGCGGGAGCTTTTCCTTCCAAATTCGCGCTGGTGGAAACTATGGGCCCAAAATCCAAGCAGATTTTTTGTGCTATTGGGTGTAATGTTATGCGTAAGGCGATTGTTAAGTGCTCGCCGCAAATCCAGGAGGGCGCATTCTTACTCGCAGGGAAAACCCACGTTGTTGGTTGATTGGTTATACGTGGAAGACGCATGGTTTCAGATTCTTGGATGAGAAATTTAATTTGCTCCCAATTTGCGGCAATTAAAATCAGTCCTTTTTTGCGCTCACGGTTTTTGAGCGCTAAAAGTTTTAGGACTGCTGTTTCGTTAAACGGATCACAACCTAAACCAAAAACCGCTTCAGTTGGATAAGCGATGATGCCGCCTTGTTTTAAGATGATTATAGCTTGTGAAATGGAATTGTTGCGCATATTAATCGCGTGAAATTTGGGAAATAAAAATTAATTATACGGAAGTTGTTATCATCCGCAAGTTTGGTATGTTAGCTACTTTTTTCGGTGCTAATTGCAGTTATCTATTAGTCAAGTTCCTGATGGATAATTTTATAAAAGCAATATTTCCAGAAAATTTAAGATAATCAATGAGTTGTAAAATTTGTAAAAAAATGCTATATTTTCCCCCATCGTTTAAAAATAGACTTCATATTTTATGCTTCATATAATATGAAGTGTTTATAGCGGAGTTCTGTTTTTAAAAATATAGGATTTTTTATGACTTACATCCAAAAAACTTTAATGTCTGGTGAGCAGGTTTTATATCTTACTCATCCGCATTGGATTGTCTTTGTATCATCGGTGTTGTGGCTATTGTTAATAATTTTTTTGCCCATGGTTAATACGGGTACCGCAGCAGGAGTCGTGGTTTTTGGTGCAACTTTATGCGAATGGACCGTCCGCTTTGCCTGGATCATATTTTTGTATACTTTGCTTTCTAATATTATTTTATATACCGCGTCTGAATACGTGATCACTGATAGGCGCATCATCATGAAAACTGGCTTTATTCGCCGCAATATTTTTGAAGTGTTTTTGCAGAAGATCGAAAGCGTGCAAGTGGTGCAAAGTGTTTTGGGCAGGATTCTAAATTACGGCAGTATTACCATTGGTGGTGTCGGCGGGAGTAAAGATATGTTTTATCTTATTCCTCATCCGTTACAATTCCGCCATCACGTTCAAGAGCGCCTAGGCTTAACGCAGAAGTGATTTTTTTCGCTTTAAAAATGCAGTTCTTTTTGGTTCGGGAAATTTTTCAATTGCGTAGCGCAACATCGTACGCGGTATTTTTGTGTTATGTTGCTGAAGAAAATTTTCTAATATTTTTACCTCGCGTTTTCCTACTTCGCGTAACATCCACCCGCAAGCTTTGTGAATTAAATTTTCTGGATCAGTTAAAAGCATTGCAGCGATTGTCATGGTTGGTTGATAAAATTTCTGGCGAATGAAGTGGTGTGTCGCAACGATGGCAATGCGTCGTTCCCATAAGCTTTCACTTTGTGCTAATTTATATAGCGGAGTCAGGTCCTGGTTGAAGAGAAAATCTCCAACTATGTGAGCTGCAGTAAGATCAACCAAATCCCAATTATTAATGCGATGAGTGTGAGAGAGATAAAATTGATAAATAAGTTTTTTATTTTTTATGAGAAATGATTTTTGATACTGTTTTACTAAAATTAACAAGCCGCACAAGCGTTCTTCATGAAGTTTAGAATTTAATAATTTTTTCAGGTCTTTGAAATCTAAATGAATATATGATTCTATTAGATTGCGCTGCAATGGAACGGTTATTCCTAAGAAAATATCGTTTTCACCGTATTCTCCTTTCCCGGTTTTAAAAAAACGTTGTAATGACAATGCCTTGTCTGCATTAGCAAGCTGGCGCAATTCTGTTTGGAAATCTTTTAGTGTTAGCATGAATTTATTGTATAATCTGCCCCGCGAATTGTAAATAATAATAAACCGGAGATAAATCATGACTAAACGTATGTTAAAAGTAGCACGCAAGGCCATGGAAAAAGCTTATGCGCCATATTCTAAGTATCACGTAGGAGTTTGTGCTGAAGCAGAGGATGGCATGTTATTTCCAGGATGTAATGTGGAAAATGCTTCATATGGAATAACTATTTGCGCGGAAGTGAATGCAATTACCAGTTTGATTGCAGCGGGGAAAAAGCGCATTAAGTCTTTATTGGTTATGGGATCGGGTGGTGAATTGTGTACTCCATGCGGCCGTTGTCGCCAATTTATTCGTGAGTTTGCATCGCTCGATATGCCAATTCATCTGGCGGATAAGTCTAAAGTGCTCAAAACGGTAACCTTGGATTGTTTGTTGCCTATGTCTTTTGGGCCTGATCATTTAGCGAAAAAAGATATGAAAAAAACCGTGATTAAAAAAGTTAAGCATAACAAGAGGAAATAAATATGTCCGACAATGCCAAAAAAGCAGCTTCAATGTTAAAAAGAATCATGCCTAATTTTGTGCCGCGTATTGGCATGGTTTTAGGATCGGGTTTGGGAGCAGTTTCAGAGCAGATCGAAAATTCCGTGGTATTTAATTATGATGAACTGCCGGGATTTACCGTTTCGCACGTGGAAGGACACGCGAGTAAATTGCATCTGGGAATGCTTAAAGGCGTACCTGTTGTTTGTTTTGAGGGACGAGCGCATATGTATGAAGGAACGAAAGAGGCAATTGCTGTTTTGCGCACTGTGATTAGGACTTTTCGTTTGTTGGGCGGAGAAATTTTGCTTACCACCAATGCGGCTGGTTCGCTGCGTCCTGAAGCGGGCCCAGGATATTTGGTGTTAGTAAAAGACCATATTAATTTTATGTTTAGTCATCCTTTGATAGGGCGCAATGACGATGAATTTGGTGATCGCTTCGTTGCCATGGATGATGTGTATGATGCCAAGTTGCGCAAAATGTTGCGTGATATCGCGCAAAAGAAAAAGATTCCTTTTATTGAAGGAGTATATCTTGGTAATTCCGGGCCAACGTACGAGACGCATGCTGAAGTGCGGGCATATAAAATTTTAGGTGCTGATGTTGTTGGTATGTCAACCGTTCCTGAAGTGATTATTGCCAGGCATTGTGGTTTAAAAATTGCGACAGTTTCTTATGTGGTGAATTTGGCGGCAGGTATGAGCGATGAAATTCCAAGTCATGATATGACATTAAAAAACGCTAAGCTTGCGGTGGATAATGTTGCTGACTTGTTTTTAACATTTGTAGAAGAATTGGGGAATAAAAGATAGCAAAGTACATCTTTTTGAAGTAGTCGAAAATATTCTATCCAGTACATAACATACGCGGGCTTTAAGCCCGCGTATGATGTACCTGGATGTCATGATACCATGCAAATAAAAAACATGTTAAAATCAATGAGTTATAAATTTGACTTTAATTCAGTATAGGTTTATCTTGCTTTTTTAGGGACGCGTACATATCATTTTTGCACTTATTTTTACGTATTCAATAAACAAACAATCTGGAGACTAATATGGCTGATGCTTTAGGTATGATTGAAACCAAAGGTTTCATTGGTATGGTTGAGGCTTCTGATGCGATGGTCAAGGCCGCAAAAGTTGAATTGGTGGGTTATGAAAAAATCGGCGGTGGTTATGTGACCGCAATCGTCCGCGGTGATGTCGCTGCGGTTAAAGCTGCAACCGAAGCGGGCGCACGTGCTGCAGGCAAAGTTGGCGAACTTGTTTCCGTACATGTCATTCCAAGGCCGCATGAAAATGTTGAGATTCTTCCTTTGGGTCGCCAAGACAAGAAGAAGAAGTAATTTTATTTTAAATTAGTAGTGCGACAGGATGTCGTCCTGCTATTCTCAAGTTTCTTTCCGAGGACTCTGACTATGCAGCTTGGACAAATTGTTGGTACCGTTGTTTCTACTAGAAAAGACGAAAAACTTGAAGGTTTGCGCATGATGATCGTCAAATATATTGATCTTGATTGCAAGCCGACGGGTGGGTTAGTTATTGCTATTGATTCTATTGGTGCGGGAGTAGGAGAAATTGTATTAGTTGCGGCAGGAAGTTCAGCGCGGCAAACTCAGGTTACCAAAGATAAGCCGGTTGATACCGTAATTATGGCAATTGTCGACCAATTGGAAGTTGATGGGGCAATGCGTTATAAGAAGTAAAGGTATAACGCTCGCGTTTTAAGGTACGAAGTTTACCGAAAAATTGGGGTTCAATACCTTGAACCCGTGTTAAAAATGGGCTCAAAATATTGAGCCCCTTCAATCAACCATTTTTCTACGGTATTTTGAAGTGCGATGGGTATACATAGACGCGGAGAAAACAACGTGAGTATCACTGAAGATCAAATTAGTTCGATTGTTGATAAAGTGGTTAGTCAATTAACTGAGAATAAAAAAACAGAGGTGTCGCAACCTGTAACGCAGCCTTTAGTGGTTTCTGCGGTAAATCTTGATGGTTGCGGCTGTTTTGCTGATATTGAATCAGCAATTGTTGCTGCGGAAAAAGCTTATTATGCTTATAAAGAAATTTCTGTAGCTACGCGCAATAAAGTTATTGCAACCATTCGCGCGTTTTGTAATGAACAAGTCAAAACCTTGGCCAAAATGGCGGTTGAAGAAACTGGGCTTGGGCGTTATCTCGATAAAATTGCCAAGAATGATTTGGCAATTAATGGTACGCCAGGAGTTGAAGATTTACATCCAGTCGCATTCACTGGCGATGATGGCTTGACGCTTCACGAATTGGCGCCGTACGGTGTAATCGGCGCAATTACTCCTTGTACTAATCCTTCCGAAACGATTATTTGCAATACCATCGGCATGATTGCTGGCGGTAATGCCGTGGTATTTAATCCTCATCCTGCGGCGAAAAAAACTTCGGTATTTACCGTGGATTTAATCAATCGTGCGATTATTGCTGCGGGTGGTCCGCCTAATTTGATTACCACTATTATTAAACCTACGATCGAATCAGCAGGGATAATGATGAAGCATCCCAAGATTAAATTATTGGTTGTAACCGGCGGTCCGGCTGTAGTTGCTGTAGCGATGAAATCGGGTAAAAAGGTTATTGCCGCAGGGCCAGGTAATCCGCCGACGGTGGTGGATGAAACTGCAGATTTGGAGCAAGCCGCGCGCGATATTGTTGCAAGCGCCAGCACCGATAACAATATTATTTGTGTAGTTGAGAAAAATATTATCGCGGTTAAAACGATTGCTGATAGTTTAAAAAAGGAATTGGTTAAAGCAGGTGCAGTTGAATTACCAAGCTATCAAGTCCGGCAATTGGAAAAAATTGTTGTTGATAGCGAAGGACATGCCAATAAGAATTTTATTGGCAAAGACATACAGGTTATTTTAAAGAAAATCGGAATGGAAGTAGATAGTGCTAAAAGATTGGCTTTTGCCGAAGTAAATGCCGATCATCCATTCGCGCGTTTAGAATTGTTGATGCCAGTGTTACCGTTTATTCGCGTTAATAATATCGATGAAGCGATTGAAGTTGCGTACCAACTTGAAGATGGCTGTTTTCATACGGCCTCGATTCATTCGAAGAATATCGACAATATGCACAAAATGGCCAGCAAAATGAATACTTCAATTTTTGTGAAAAATGGCCCGACTTTAGCAGGATTGGGATTAGATGGCGAAGGTCCGGCGTCGTTTACCATTGCTTCACCAACTGGAGAAGGGGTAACAACGGCAAGGCATTTTGTACGCGTTAGAAGGTGCGTGTTGAAAGGGCATTTTAGAATTGTTTGAAACTGTTTTTTTGTAACCCATTGATTTTATTGATAATTTTATTTGCATGGTTTAGATGAAATCTCAAGCTCAAATCGTTGAATTAGTTAGAAAATCTGGCGTTATCGGTGCTGGCGGCGGCGGTTTCCCGACTTATGTCAAATTACAAGCGAAAGTCGATACCGTCATTGCTAATGGTTCTGAATGTGAACCTTTATTAGCCAGCGATAAAACCATGATGCTAAATCATGCTGATTTATTGGTTGAGGGTTTAATACTTGCAATGCAGGCAACGGGTGCCAGGCAGGGAATTATCGGTGTAAAAGGGCATTATGAAAATGTGGTCAAAGCCTTGGAAAAAGCGCTGCCTTCTGACGGTTCAATTAAATTGCACTTGTTAAATAATTATTATCCCGCAGGAGATGAGTTTGTTTTGGTTTATGAATTAACTGGTCGCGTTATTCCTGAAGGCGGAATTCCTCTTAATGTTGGCGTGGTAGTAAATAACGTGATTACGTTAATGCAAGTTGCCGAAGCGGTAAATGGCAAGCCTGTAACCGAACGCGCGGTGAGTTTGGTTGGTGAATTTAAAAAACCGCAAGTGGTGATAGTGCCGATTGGGACAACTTATAATGATTTAATAAAAATTGCCGGCGGTTTAAATATTGCTGATGCGGTATTGATTGATGGCGGGCCGATGATGGGAAAAATTGTTGTGGATTGGAGTTTAGGCATTGCCAAAACTACTAGCGGTGTCATTGCCTTGCCGCGCGATCACTTCATTGTACGCATGCAGCAAAAGTCATTGGCGCAAATGATTAAGCAGTCAAAATCGGCTTGCTGTCAATGTTTCCGTTGTACTGATTTATGTCCGCGTAATTTATTAGGTCATGGTTTGCAGCCACATTTAACCATGCGTACCGTTGATTATAATTTGAGCAAGCCTACGGAAAATATTACCTCAGCATTTTTATGCAGCCAATGTGGCATGTGTGAATTAATTGCTTGTGATTTTATGTTGCTTTCGCCGCGCAAAATTTATGCGGCATATCGCAAAGAATTGGTAGCGCGCAGCATTAAAAATCCGCATGTGAGAAACGATGTTCAGGTGTGCGAGGAATTGAGCAACAGAAAAGTTGCAATTAACATGGTTTTGAAGAAATTGGATTTGGAGAAATATTATATTGAATTACCGTTTACGGGCAAAAAAGAAATTAAACGTGTAAAAGTAGCTTTGAATAAGCATTTAGGGGCGTCGGCCATTTCGCAGGTAAAAAGCGGGCAGAAAGTGTATATGACGGAAGTTATTGCTGAAAGCTCGTGCGATAAATTAGGCTCGGTTTATCATGCATCGATTGATGGGGTGATTGCAGAAGTTACGGATGAATATATTGAAATTATGAATTAGGTATGAATGTGTTTCGCTAACGCGAAATGGTGTAATGGGTGGCGCTTCAAGATGTATTTTATTTGCCGGTGGTATCGTAGGGGCTCAATATTTTGAGTCCGTTTTTGACTTTCACAAAAGGGTGTATAAAAAGAGATAAAAAATGTCAGATCCAGCATTAGCTATGATTGAATTTAAATCCATTGCGCGTGGCATTATCGCGACTGACGCGCTTGTAAAAAAAGCGCCATGCAAAATTTTAAGTTCTAATCCAATTTGCCCAGGAAAATATTTGGTAGTGTTTACCGGCGAAGTAGCCGATGTTGATGAATCGTTAAAAGAAGGTTTAGCTATAGGTGGTGATTTAGTGATTAATAGCTTATTTTTGCCGCAAGTTCATTTGGATGTTATTCCTGCAATTACTGCAACTACGGCGATTAAAGAGTTTGGCGCAATTGGCGTTATTGAAAGTTTTTCTGTGGCATCGTGTGTGGTGGGTGCAGATTTGGCAGCAAAAGCGTCCGATGCTAAGTTAGTTGAAATGCGTTTGGCCAATGGCTTGGGTGGTAAAGCGTATTTTGTTATTACCGGCGTTTTAGCCGATGTTGAGGCGTCAATTGCAGCCGCTAAGTATTATATAGCATCTGAAGGTCTTTTGGTTACCGCCGAAATCATTCCTTCTCCGCATCCGGATTTGTTGGCGAAGGGAGGGTATTGGTAAAAGCAATTAATAATTAATAATTGTTGTGTTTCGCAGGAGATCTAATGTGTATACGCTCCTTCGGAGCATGCATATCCGGTGATTTCTGGGGTAATTTTCCTAACTTTAAAATTTGCAATCAATACAGTAAAAATCACTGTGGTGTTTTGTTTAGATTTATCTACAGCTGTATTTATTACCGATTATTATACCAACAATGCAAATAAAAAAACTAATAAAATCAATATATTACATTTTTTACTTAGAGAATTTTATTTACAACTACTGTATTGAAATTAAAAGAATGCCATTTTATAGTGTAGAAAACATATAAAATGAGATAAGATTATGAACACTATGGCATTATCTTTTGATACTTTACAATACGCTAAAAAATTGCAACAAGTTGGTTTTACTGCCGAGCAAGCTGAAGTGCAGGCTGAGGCTCTGCAAGAGCGGACCAAAGTGATTAATGATTGGATTGATAGTAGTTTGGTTACTAAACAAGATTTGAAGTTTGGTTTAGAAAAATTGAGTTACCAGCTTACGATAAGATTGGGCAGTATGATTGCAGCTGCAGTTGCCATTCTTGGTATTTTAATTCCTTTGATGTTAAGGTTTGTGCGCTGATTTAAGCTTAAGTGTATTCGTTGCGATTTACAAATAGGACAGGACTGTTTCCGGCCGTCGATATCATAATTATATGATACATATTATTATGATATATAAGGTTATGATGTCAACAGTCTTTGTTTTTTTAGCCTTTTTTTAGGACAAAAATAGTGTACAATCACATCCGAGGTGGAATATGCAATTAGCAAGAGTAATCGGTACCGTTGTTGCAACGCAAAAAGATCCGGGATTGAAAGGCTATAAAATCCTTATGATTCAGCCATTAACTGATGATTTAAAGCCTTCTGGCTGTCCAATTGCAGCAATTGATGCAGTGCAAGCTGGGCCAAGCGAATTAGTGCATTGGGTTACGGCGCGCGAAGCGGCATTGGTAATGGATGATTCTTTCGCACCGGTTGATGCAGCGATCACAGGCATTGTAGATCAAGTTAATCAAGAAATTAATATAATCAAGGATAAAAAAGACATTTTTAAAGAAAAAGATGAGTAAAAGAAATTTGATTTTTATAACTCATTGATTTTATTATATTTTTTATTTGCATGGTTAGGTATTTTTGTGATATAATCATATCCAATAACAAAGCTATGGCATTCCCTGGTTGTGCTTATTGGATTAAACCTGGAAAGAGGTTGTTTTATGATTTTGTGTCGCGTTAAAGGTAATGTAGTGTCATCAGCGCAGTATCCTTGTTTTAAAGGGCATAGAATATTAATTGTTCAGCCGATTGATGAGAAGGGCGGTGACAAGGGCGATTCTTTTTTGGCATGCGATAGCGTGCAGGCTGCGCCGGGAGATGTGGTTTTGGTTGAACGCGAGGGGAATACAGCGCGGCAAATTTTAGGAACAGCAAATGATCCGTTTCATGCGGTGATTGTAGGAATTGTTGATGAGGTTGCAACAAAAGATAATTATTAATAGTGGTAATGTTTATGACGGAAAAACTTGATGAAATTGTTGAAGTAATTGCAAAGCGTGTTAGTGCGCGTTTACAAGAAATGGGTATTACGCCTAAGTTCGCAGTTGCAAGTTGCGTTGGTGGAGGCGATTGCGTCAATTGCGGTTTATGTGTGGTCAAAAAACCTGAAGCGGTGAATAATATTGTAAGTTTTGGCGCGACGCGTATTGGCGCCAGCGCGGGCATTAATGCACAAATTGATACTAAACTCGCGGGTATGATTGACCATACTTTATTGAAACCAGATGCGACGCGCGAAGAATTATTAAAGATATGCAATGAAGCGAAAAAATATAATTTTGCAACCGTTTGCGTTAATTCTTGCAATATTCCTTTGGTTGCGCGCGAATTACGCGGCACACCGGTAAAAGCTATCGCAGTGGTAGGATTTCCTTTAGGGGCAGCGACGACACAGGCGAAAGTTTTTGAGTCGCAAGAGGCGATTAAAGCTGGAGCTGAAGAAATTGATATGGTGATTAATTTGGGCGCGTTAAAATCGAAGGATTATCGTGCGGTTTATGAAGATATTCGCCAGGTAGTCACAGCGTCGAAACCGCATAAAGTAAAGGTGATTATCGAGACTTCGATGTTAAATGCTGATCAGAAAATCGTTGCCTGTGCTTTGTCTAAAACTGCTGGTGCTGCATTTGTGAAAACCTCAACTGGTTTTGGTGGCGGTGGTGCGACAGCAGAAGACATCGCTTTAATGCGTCGCATTGTGGGCGATGACATGGAAGTAAAAGCGTCCGGCGGCATTCGTACCAAAGAAGATGCCGAGAAAATGGTTAAAGCCGGTGCTGATCGCATTGGTGCTTCGGCCAGTGTTGCCATTGTGACAGGTAAAGCGCCCAAGACCAGCGGATACTAAACAAAGCAATGAATTGTCTTTTCCCATGTTTACTCGTTATCACTACACTATTATCGCTCTTTGCTTGGTTATCGCTGTTGATGGCATGAGCATGGGGTTGATTTGGCCGATGTTTGGTCAGCTTTTTATCAATAAATCTAGTGTCTTTTTAGCAGCAGATACCTCAATTCATCTCCGCAATATTTTTTACGGGCTAACTCTCGCCATTTTTAATGTTGGTTTGTTATTTGGTGCGCCACTTTTGGGCGATATTTCTGACTGCATTGGTAGAAGAAAAGTATTATTGGTTTGTTTGTATGGCACGAGTTTAAGTCTTGGTATTTGCGCATTAGGAGTGATGATAAAAAGTATATTGCTACTTTTTTTTGGCCGAGTAGTGTTGGGAGTTTTGGCAGGAAGCCAAGCATTGGCACAAGCGGCGATTGTTGATATAAGTTCTAAACAACATAAAATGGTTAATTTGAGTTTGTTGGCGTTGGCGAATGAAGTAGGATTTATTATTGGGCCGTTATTGGGAGGTTTGCTGATTGATAACAAGTTGGTAAGTTTTTTTAATCTTACCACTCCCTTTATTGCCGCGGTTTTAATTGCTTTAGCCAATGGTGTGTTTTTGATGGTAGTTTTTAAAGAGACCTTCACTCCAAAAAATAATCAACTTACGCTTAAATTGAGCAAGGGTTGGAATGTTTTTGTCGAAGCTTTTGTCAGAAAAAAGGTGCGTTTACTGGCGATTATATATCTTTGCCTTAACTTTGGTTTTGCGCTGTATTTCCAATTCGTTGTAATTTACCTTATCCGTTTTTACCATTATACCGGAGCTCAAGTAGGATATTTTATTTCTACCATGACCGTAATTGCTGCGCTTAGTTTTTTATGGTTAGTGCGTTTAGCGCAACGTTATTTTAGTTTGCAACATATGGCTAGTTATTTTTTATTAATCACGGCCTTAAGCGTGGGGTTTACTTTTTGTTCCAGCACATGGGTGGCATGGATTTGTTTGTTGCCATTGGGAATAAGTTCGGTTATTGCATATATGGCAATACTTACGCTTTTTTCCGAAGTAGTGGCGCGCGACGAACAAGGATGGGTAATGGGAGTATCTTCGGCAATTTGTGCGGTGGGCTGGGGTGGCAGTGCCATGGTGATTGGGTTGATTGGAGCATTTTCAACCCCCGTCACATTTTTATTTGCAGGAACGATATTATTGTTAGGCGCGGTTTTGGGGATGAGGGAGCGGTTTTTGTTTCCTACAGTAGATGTCCATGGCGTTTCGAGAAGCGAAAGTTAGAAGATTATTAAATATCAATTAAATAATATAAAAAATAGCTTTTCTCGTCATAAAATTTCCTGAGTGCTAAGATTTATTTAATTTATTTATCATACAATACTCTCACTTAAATCTGAAACTAGAATAACGCGATTCTCAACTTTTTAGCCATCTTACGCGTACTTTAGTCCGCGGCTACAAAAGTTGAGAATGGCATTAGAATAATAAAAATAAACGAGAAAACATGTGAAGAAGCACCTTGAAAAACAAGATGAGGCGGTAATTGAGAGCATTACAAACTGTTTTCGACAATTGCCGGAAAACCGTTCTGCAATGGCTTTGCATTTAGGTTGTGGACGAGATGAATTATTGTGTTCTTGTACGCCCAGGAAGTTAGCCCAGGTTATTATGGGGGAGTTGCAGAAAAAACCGCAGGTTTCCGCATTTTTGTTCAATCCTCCTGTTATTGATAGTGCTGGTGCGGCAGATGTGGCTGATATGTTGTGTAAAAATAAAAGTTTGCTGTCATTGCACTTAGATCATAATCGCATCGGTGATGTTGGTGTACAGAAAATAGCGGCAGTGTTGTCAACTAGGGGTGCGACACTGTTGGAGCTTAGCTGTGTTGATAGTAATATTGGAATAGCCGGGGCGGAGGCTATTGCTTCTATGTTGAGAAAAAATCGCAAATTATTTGCGCTGGATTTGCGCGGTAATAATCTCAAGACGCGTGGTTGGCAGTTTATAGCCGAAGCATTGGCAACGAATGATGTCTTGTTTGAGCTAAGGTTTGATGATGGCTCAAGTGATGATAAAGAAGTTGAAGCAAAAAGAAAAATTATATCATATTTAACAAGAAATCGGGAAAAATATTTTAGCCAGTATCCATTACATGCTACGGTTATTTTTAAACCAGAAGACAAAGCATCGATTGAGGCGTTATTAGCCGCGGGGAAAAGAGCGGACGATAAAGATGATTGTGGGCGTAGTGCACTCCAAGTTGCGAAGTGCAAGTTATTGGCAGAAGATTTCGATGTACGTGGAGATGCTCTTACCTGGTTAGAGGTTGCAGTAGAACAAGAAGAGCTGGCGGTAAAAAAATTTCAAGATAATCGTAGCTTGATTATAGCGTGGGAGAAAGAACTGCGGTCTTTGATGCATAAAATTTTGGCAAATCAGGAGTTATTACAAGAGCGACAACAGAAAGTATCTGACGTATCGGAAGCTGCATTGAGAACTCTTGCTGCTTGGAATGGTTTTTTGTGTCCAATTACAAGGGAGCAAATGAAGGATCCGGTGGTTACTCTTCATGGGCAGAGTTATGAAAGAGAGGGGATAGAAAATTGGCTTAACCTGGGAAATAATGTAGATCCCAATACCAGGAAAAAACTGGAAGTTGGGGAACTTTTGCCAAATCACAACTTAAGATTAATTGTCGATAGTTTGAATGAATATCTTGAGCAGAGAGATAAATCTCAAAAATTATCCGAGCGGGAATTATGGGGGAAATTTGCCCGAATGCTAGAAGAATATGGAACTGCAGTTATGCAGTTGAAGCGGGAATTAGAACAGAGGCCGCGAAGGTTTTTGGCGGAAGAAAAAGAAAATGGTGCGGGAAGTTCAAGCTCGAGTGTGCCACAAACAATAGACGAAGTGCATAAGCTTTGGTGGAAAAAAATTTGGGAGCGGGTGGAAAAATTAGGTAGTGCTAATGATGCAATTGTTACAGAGCAAAAGTTGGCACTAGAGTCGTTAAACAAAGCAACTGTGAGTTTAACCGCATTTTTAAGCGAGATTGAAAGTTGGGTCAAATGTCCTATTACGGGAACGGTCATAGTTAAGGAGCCGGTGGTTATTGCGGATGGATATACCTATGAAGGATCTGCGATAGCGCAGTGGCTTGAAACGCATGATACTAGTCCGCGGGAAAAAGAAAAAAAATTAGATCATCGTAAAATGGTGGTTAATTATGCAATTAAAGGGGTTCTTGAACTGTTGGCGCAATTAAAACAAGAGGTGCAACAAGCTTTAACCGGTTTGCATTCGGCAGAAAAGAATTTTATAGAGGAAATTTCAGCTCATAATGATGCAATTATGTGGGGAAAGAGCCAGATCGATGGGTTTGCGGGACTTCGAGATGGTAGGATGGATGTACGCGGTATTCAGGAATTGCCGCTTATTCCAGTTGACGAGCTTGAGGCGGGAAGTGAAATTATTTGTGATTGTTCTCGAGTGACAATTAGTACGGAAAAGACAGGAGTTCCCGCGCAAGAAGAAGTAAGTGATAAAACTTGCGCAAGCTCATGGGATAAACCCTCAAAAAAAGTAGAATTATGGTTTTCTCGAGTTTATCTAGGGCGGTGGAAAAAAGAGGGCGAGGCCATGAAGGAGGTGGCGATCAAACGATTATATCCATGGCTTTTTACGTTAGAAGTGTTGCAGTCATTTGACAAGGATGCCGCCAGGTGGGCTGCAATTTCTCCTCCGCATCCCAATATTGTACAGTTATATGGGAGAATAGGTTTTAGCGATGATGATCCAGCCGGTACGGGACATTCTCGTAGTTTAGTTATGGAATTAATGTACATTTCTCTCTATGAAGTATTGCATAACAATAATGGGGATAAATTAGATTGGGGAGTAAAATTTAGAATTGCAAGAGATATTGCCGAGGGTTTGAGATATTTGCATACACAGGGAATCCAACATTGTAATTTAAATAGTCATAACGTATTTTTGGAAAGAAATTTTACTGCGAAAATAGGTAATATTGGTTTTTGGCAAGCGCGATTAGAAGTATTTAGTTCCCCACTAGGCGCTTGTACTCGTTGGACAGCGCCTGAGGTTGTTTCAGGAAGTGTACCGAAAAAAACCTCTGATATTTATAGTTTTGGTATGATTTTACTGGAATTGGCTACCCAAAGGTTGCCTTATGAGGCTGCCAGGGAAGAAAGGGATGCGGTTCAATGTATTCTGGATGGAAAGAGAGAAAGGGTACCAGAAGAGTGTAAAAGAGAATACCCTGAATATGCACAACTTACGGAAATGTGTTTAAGTGATGTTCGTGCCAAGCGCCCAGATATTGGGAGAGTTGTGAAGGTTTTAAAGTCGTGTGAACCTAATTTGGAGTCAGCTCCCGTTGGTGTTGTACATGGCGAAGCAAGTTCTGCCGACACTAGCAAATTATCCAGTTGATTTATCGCAAGATACTTCTTTCTTGGGTGAAGACTGCGTTCATGCAATTTTTACTACGATTTGCCTGATTGCTCACTAATCACCGCCTTCCTTGTACGCGCTCGCTACCAAAAAAAGGTCGATTGATCATTTAATACGAAGTCTACCGAAGAATCGTAGGGGTTCAATATTTTGAACCCGTGTTAAAAACGGGCACAAAATATTGTGTCCCTACAGTGCCACCAGCAAATAAATCGCATCTTCAAGTGCAAGCGCTATGTTGGCAAGTCTAAATCTCAAAGTTCGTATCTCCAGGTGTGAACGGAATATTTTATAGTATAGTAGGAGCTATTTTTCTAATGCATTGATTTTAAATTAAATATTTTTTGCATGGTTATTTTTTTATCTTATATTTTTGTTTAGGTTTTAGTTTTTTTGGCTGCATATTTCATGTATGAGAGTAAGTTAACTATTGTGTTAAAAAGTTAATTTACAATTTCTTTTTATCTTTTCTATTTGTTAAAATACCTTCACTTTTTGTGTGCTTAGACTTTTCCAATCCATTCAATTCGGGGGGTGCTATGAGTAACGTAAGTACTGCCACTAAAAATTCGCCGCGTGCTTGGCTGATTTGTATGGTGGCCTCTTTGTATTTTTTCCTTAACTTTGTGCAAATGACCAAATTTAATGCTATTGGTCATGATATTATGGTCGATTTTAAAATTGATGCTGCAGGGTTGGGTGCTTTATCATCGGCATATTTTTGGGGAAATGTGTTTTTCTTGTTTCCCGTTGGTTTATTGTTGGATCGTTTTTCAACTAAATTGTTATTAACAATTGCGACGATCGTCATGATTGTTACAACTTTTATTTTTTCGTTTTTGCATGGAATGGGTACGGCTTTTTGGTGTTTTATGTTTACGGGATTTGCCGGAGCATTTGGTCTGTTGCTGCCATTGCGGTTGATTTCGCGTTGGTTGCCGGACAAAATGGCCTTAGCTAGCGGACTTGCAATTACTATCGGCTTTTTAGGCGGTATGGCAAGTCAAGCACCATTGACCGCTTTGGTTGGGGCAGTGGGTTGGCGGCATGCGATGTGGGTTGTAGGATTTTTCGGAATATTTTTACTGATTTTATTTTTATTTATCGTCCGCGATTTTCCTGCTGGTGTTACTCGTGAGATGAGCCATGAAGAAGCGATGAGCTTAGCTGGCTTATGGCGCAGTATCAAAGGAGCGGTTGCTAATAGACAGAATTGGTTTTTTGGTTTGTATACTTGTTTAATTAACTTGCCGATTTTTATTTTGGGCGCAGTATTTGGTGCAAGTTATTTGGAACAAGTGCATCACTTAACCAGTGCCGAAGCGGCTTTTGCCAATGGATTATTATTTTTAGGTGCGATTATTGGCTCACCTGTTTTTGGCTGGATTTCTGATGCGATGAAAAAACGTAAATTACCGATGTATATTGGTGGCGTCTTATCGTTGGTTGTGATGTTGATGATTATGTATTTGCCGCTTAATGTTAGTGGTGTTTATTTACTGTTCTTTGTTTTGGGTTTCGTTACTTGTTCGCAAGTAATTACTTATCCTGTGATTGCCGAAAGCAATGTTCCCGAAAATATTGCTACGGGTTTAAGTATGGGTTCAACGTTAATTCTTTCTGGCGGAACTCTTTTGATTCCGTTGTTTGGAGTGCTGCTGGCATTACATGGTGCGCCGACAATGGTTAGTGGTGTTCCTGTCTATTCTATTGGTGATTATCAATTCGCGGCTTGGATGATGCCGATTTCATTTGTGATCGCGATGATTGCGATATTTTTTGGCAAAGAAACTAATTGTAAGCGAATTGCGTAGCTTTAAGGTGTCAAGTCTTGACTAACGGATAAGGTTTTTTATTGTCTTTTATCAAGACTTGATGCCGTTTTTTCATTGAATTTATTGGTTTTTTAATTTGCATAGTATTTTTGGGATATTTTTGGGATATTTTGGACCATGTTGAAAATATGGAAATGATATTGCATTTTGCGATGTTTCGCGCTAGTGTTTTTGCAAATAGAATCCACAGAGAATCTGTTTTATAGCATTGTTTTTTATTTAGACGGAGTAATTTATGGCAGCTACAAATTTTGAAATAAGAACATTAACCTTTATTGACAGTTTACAACCGCAATTAGCGCAATTTATCGCCAAAGATAACCGTGTTTATGATCCTGCGGAATACGATGCGGCATTGTTGATAGAAATTGCTCCGGCGATGGAAATCCATCACATGATTGATTTGGCGTTAAAGGCAACTAAAGTTCGTTTAAGCGTGGTCGTGACGGAACGGCAATTTGGTTTAATGCAAGTGCATCATGCTGATCAAGGAGAAGTTATGGAAGCGGGACGCGCGGTATTGCGTGAGATTAATCGCGATGAAAACGACCGTTCGCAAGTAAAAATTCTTACCAATAAAATTATTCGTAGTGTCGAACAGGACCATGCGATTATGTTTACCGGAACATCGAAGGGTAATATGGTTTTAGCCGGCGAATCAGTTTTAATTATGGAGACAACTCCTGCGGCCTATCTGGCAATCGCTTGCAATGAAGCGTTAAAAGCGGCAAATGTTAAATTAATTGATGTAAAACCCTATGGGGCTTCTGGCCGTCTAACTATGAGCGGGTCAGAATCCGAAATTGATTCAGCCGCCGAAGCTGCACGGAAAATTTTGGATCAATTAAATGAGATGCAAGCAAACAAGAGCGGCAAACAGTTGGAGTAGAGCAAGGCAATCTAAATTTTGAATTAATGTGCAATATCTTTCTGTGGTTTTTTGAAGTTCCAATGCTGAAAGACAGGACGTAAAAAAATGCAACAGGATGTTATGCATCAATTATTTGTTGTTCATTATTCATTACTGTTTTTATGGGTGATCGTAAAACATATTTAATTAATCAAATCGCAAAATATGCGCAAAAACTTGACCAAAAAGGTTTCGGCGCTAATCACGATGGCAATATTAGTGCCAAATTAGATAATGTTTTATTGGCAACTCCGACTGCAGTAAGCAAAGGAAATGTTGTCGAAGACATCATTCTCACTCTGGATTTGGAAGGTAAATTACTCTCAGGTAATGGTAAGCCTTTTTCTGAAATTCAATTGCATTTGGCAGCATATAAAGCGCGCGCTGATGTTCAAGCAGTTGTGCATGCGCATTCACCATTTGCAACTGCGCGAGGGTTGGTAGGCAAAGCATTAAAACCAGTTCTTCCCGAAGCTATAGTATCTGTTGGCGATATTATTCCTGTGGTCGCATTTGCGATGCCGGGGGCGAAGGAAAATATAGAAATTATAGCGCAGGCATTAGCTGAAGTAGATGTGTTTATGATGCCGGGCAATGGTGTGATGGCAGTTGGTGATAGTGTAGAACAAGCTTATTTGCGTTTAGAATTAGTGGAGCATTTAGCTAAAATAGACTATTACGCGTTACACATGGGAAAACCCATGGAATTGGGCGATGCTAATCTTGCTAAGCTTTTGGAAAAACGGGCGGCGATTGGCTTAGGTCCGAAAAAGCCTAAGATTTTATCGTTAGAAACAACTGCAAAACCTTACGATTCTCAATTGACAATGATTAAGAAAATTATTGCTGAAGAAATTCAAAAAATGGAGCAAAAGGGATCATGAAATTTTTATGGTTTGTACTATCAGTGTTGATTTGGACCACGTCTTTTGCCACAAATGAACCGAAGCTAGATCAAGTTAGTGGAAGCAAAGATCAGGTAGATACTGTAACAGTTGTGCGTTATTGTCCTGATAAAAAAGAGCTTAGACGGGATAACATGGTTTGGGTGGTTGGAGAGCAGTGGAAGAGTTACGGAGAATCGTTTGCCACGGAAATTAATTCTTTTATAGGTGCTCAGTGGGTGGGTGTAAAACTTGGAAAAATTATTTGCCTTTATGACAATAAAGATGCGCTCGATTTTCCGATTGCTCTTGAACCGACAGTAGTAACTTTGGTGTTAGAACCTAATGGCGATAACTGGAGCAGCAATATTAAGGGGTATCGCATTTGCCATTCGACCAGCACAAAAGATTGTAGTTTTCTGGTGGAAAAAGAGAAGCCACCTGTCCCGGTATATGAAGAGATAAAATATAACCCCAAGCGCATTGATAAAAATGGAGACTAAGGAGTTTACTATGCAATTAGATAAATCTCGCTCAAAAACTTATTTTTTCGCAGTAACTGCTTTGTTGATTACTCTTGGAATCAGCATTGCTGGTTTAATCTGGCTGCATTTTCATCATGCAGGCGGTAGTGAGGGGCGTTTTCAGGTTGGGACCAATGAACAAATAGCGGTGCTTCAAGCAAAGCTGGTTACGCAACAGAAGGAATTATGGGAGCTGCGCACTAAATTACATAATCTAGAGCGTTTATTAACCGAAAAGAAACATTAGGATTATCGTGGAGATTGATTATGTCTGACGTAATAGCGCCGCAAAAACGGCCGGTGAAATTAATTATAGTTTTATTGATAGGGGCGATACTGATTGGTGCGGTTAGTTTTTATGTTATACAGTTTGTTTTGCAGCAAAAACGTTCTTTACAACGGGAAATTGGCATGTTGCAAAATGATCTTACACAGCAACAAATGGTTTTGCAAAAGGTTGCTGCCGCGCAGAAAAATAGTACTTTAACTGAAGAACTGATGTTTGGTGAAATTGCTTATCTAATTAAGGCTGCGCATTTGGCGTTACTTTTAGAAACGGATGTAATTACGGCAATTGATTATTTGGCTATGGCAAAACAAAAAGTTATGGCCAAACCGGAATTTACTGAGTTAAGCGTAGCCATTGACCATGATTTAAACGCTTTGCAGCATGTGGCGATTGCTGATGGCAAACAGCTTACTTTGCGTATTGAAACTTTATTACAGCAATTAACTGTAACCAAAACTCCTGCTGCCGCGAATGATAATGTAGTTACTGTGCAAAAAATGAAACTGCCGTGGTGGCGGTGTTGGTGGCAGAGTGCAATTACTGAATTGCAACGTGCAGTTATTATACAACACGATCTCAATGAAGTATTTCCGTATGCAGGACAACACGTTTGGGTGCGGCTAAATGTGCAGTTTAATTTATTGCAGGCGGAGTTGAGCTTAGTTCGCGATAATGAGCAGCTTTATCATACTGCATTACAAGCGGCAAACGATTGGTTACGCAAAGATGTGCCGCAATCCAGTTCTAATGAAGAAATTTTAAAAGAAATTCAGGCGTTGCAGCAAATCAAATTGCAAAAACCCAATGTTCGCGCTTCAATGGAAGCTTTGCATAAAACCGCCGCGCAACATCGCGCAAAAAATATTCGTCCTAGCCAATAATTACCATGAAACGTTTAATTATCATTTTTTTTGTATTATTAGCTGCCGTATGGTTGGGGGTAAAAATTCATTTGGATGCGGGATATGTGTTCATTGCCTATAATCATTGGAGTTTTACTACGACTTTGTGGTTTGCATTGTTTGCGTTATTGGTTTTGTTGTTTTTATTTTATCTAATAATTCGTCTAAGTGGTTCATTTGGAGTTTTATCCTGTAGAATTAAAGCGTGGTTTAGCGGTTATCGCGATCGTAAAGCGCGCGAACAAACCATTGCGGGTTTAGGGGAATTAATCAAAGGATATTGGGGAGTTGCCGAAAAAAAACTGATTAAAGCGGCACAAAATAGCGATATGGCTTTAATTAATTATGTCGCGGCAGCACACGCGGCGCAAAATCAAGGAGCATATGATCGGCGCAATAATTATTTGCGATTGGCGCAGAACATTTCGTCGCATAATGTTTTTGCTGTAGGGTTAGTGCAAGCTCGTTTGCAGTTTATTAGCAATCAATTGGAAGGAGCGGTGGCAACGCTGCATCACTTGAAGGAAATTAGTCCCAAACATCAATTGGTTTTGCAGTTACTGTATAAAGTATATTTGCAGTTAAATGATTGGGAAAATTTACGGGATTTATTGCCGTTATTGCGGCGTCGCCGAGTGTTAAATATGAATGAATTGGCTACGCTTGAACAACAAGTTTATGTGATATTGTTGAATGCGAATATTATTAAAGATCTTGAAGGTTTACATAAAGCTTGGCGCGATGTACCGCGGTATTTGCGCCATAATGCGGTTATTTTGGTTGCGTATAGTGAGCGTTTAATTGCATACGGAGCGGATGAAGAAGCAGAAAGTCTCTTGCGCAAAGCTTTAGCTGAACTGTGGGACGAAAAATTAGTGGAGTGTTATAGTAAGGTTAAAGGTAAAAATCCGGTCAAGCAATTAGCGGTGGCTGAAAGTTGGTTACAAGGTCACGAAAGTCCGTTGTTATTCTTATGTTTAGGGAGGCTTTGTAAGCGCCAGTCGTTATGGGGGAAAGCCCGTTATTACCTGGAAAAAAGCCTGAAATTACTGCCAACGCGAGCTGCTTATTATGAATTGGGAACTATCATGGAAATGGAAAATGATCAGCATAATGCGTTGCTTTGCTATCGCAAAAGTTGCGAAGTGGAGTAGAACACTATGTGCGGCATTGTGGGGATTGTTAGTGCCAGAAATGTGGGTAAAGATTTAATCACCAGCTTAAAAAAGCTGGAATATCGCGGCTATGATTCGGCTGGAATTGCGTTACTTGATGCCAAACAAAAATTGCATTCTCTTCGCGTTGTAGGAAAAATTAAAAATTTGGAAAATGCTTTTGCGGCAAAACCGCTTTTGGGCAACCTTGGTATTGCCCATACTCGTTGGGCGACGCATGGTGCGCCGATCAAAAGAAATGCTCATCCGCATATTTCTCAAGAAACTTTGGCATTAGTGCATAACGGCATTTTAGAAAATCATCAAAAATTGCGGGATAAGCTGCTGGCTTTAGGGTATAAGTTTTCTTCTGATACCGATAGTGAAGTAATCGCGCATTTACTGCATTATTATTACACAAAGACTCACAATTTATTAAAGGCTATTGCTCGGGCAGTTTTGGATTTGCGAGGAGCATTTGCTTTGGTGATTATTTGTCGTGATGAACCTCGTTGTCTATTTGCCGTGCGCTTTGGCAGCCCTATGGTTTTGGGTTTGGGATGGGAAGAAAATTTTGTTGCTTCAGATGCTTTGGCGCTATTGACGTTTACGCAGAAATTTATTTATTTGGAAGAAGGAGATATCGCAGAAATTTCAGCAACGCAGACTAAAATTTATGATTCCCAATTACACCCGGTGAAACGTGAAATTAAAATTTCAAAGTGCAAGCATAGCATCAGTGATCTTGGTATTTATCGTCATTTTGTAGAAAAAGAAATTTTCGAGCAGCCAATTGCTGTTGCTGAAACTTTGGCAGAAAGAATTAGTTCGGATGGTGTGTTTATTGAAAGTTTTGGTGACCATGCAAATAAAATTTTCAATAAAATCAATAGTTTACAAATTGCAGCCTGCGGTTCCAGTTATCATGTGGGGTTAGTTGGCAAATATTGGCTGGAAAATATTGCTGAGGTTGCGACTAATGTCGAGATTGCAAGTGAACTGCGCTATCGCAAAGCTGCGATTGCTCCGCATACGTTATTGTTAACCATTTCACAATCGGGAGAAACGGCTGATACCTTGGCAGTGTTGCGCCAATCTAAGCATTTAAATTATCTTGCTGATCTTGCGATTTGTAATGTTGCGGAAAGTTCATTGATGCGCGAATCGGAATTGGTATTTATGACGCGTGCAGGAATAGAAATTGGTGTAGCAACAACTAAAGCGCTAATGACGCAGTTGGTGGCGGTATTGTTGTTAACCTTGGCAATTGGCAAAGCGCGCAATAGGCTTGAGGCTAAAACCATAGGTAAAATAGTGCACGAGCTGCATTGTTTACCGATGATTATTGAGGAAGTGTTAAAGTTAAATCA
>Ga0233425_10004221_pt1 | contig 24516 bp, 24 predicted proteins | sample Watercolumn_Towu_2_FD_181712 | JGI IMG/M metagenome (GOLD analysis project Ga0233425, IMG submission 181712) | Freshwater microbial communities from Lake Towuti, South Sulawesi, Indonesia - Watercolumn_Towuti2014_140_MG | ecosystem: Environmental > Aquatic > Freshwater > Lake | place... | reverse complement strand
CAGAAGGGGCGGCAGTGCAACTGCCGCCCCAACTCAATCCCCAACGGTATGCATCCTTCGGACGCAGCGGAAGCTGCGTCCTACGATTTGGCGATTTGGACTACAGCATCACGTCGGCGAACTCTTTCTTGAGCGCCGCCAGGGCCTTCTGGCCGTGTTCGCCGTCGACGACGACGTTCATGCGGACTTCGCTGGTGCTGATCATGTCGACGTTGATGCCCACGGCGGAGAGGGCCTGGAACATCCGCGCGGCGACGTTCGTGTGACTCTTCATGCCCACGCCGAAGACCGAAAGTTTCGAGACCTTCGGGCAGTGCGTGGGGGCCGCACAGCCGAGCAGTTCGGAGAGATCCTTGGCCACCTTGAGGCTCTTCGTGAGGTTCTTGTGCGGCACGGTGAAGGAGATATTCGCGTGCCCGTCGCGGCCCACGCTCTGTACGATCATGTCGACGACCACGCCCGCCTCAGCGATTTCGTCGAACACTTGGGCGGCCAGTCCGGGCATGTCGGGCAGATCGACGACGGTCAGCCGCGCCTGCGAATCGTCGAGCGTAATGTCCTCGATAATCAGGGCCTCCATGCGTTCCATGCGCGCAACCAGCGCGGCCGCCAGCTTGTCGCTCTTGGGCGCGGCGGCGGCCCGCGGCGTCTCGTCGGCCCCCGGCGGCGTGACGTGCAACTGGAACGCCTCGTGGATGGTGCGCAACGCTTCCTGGGCGTACTGCCGCGCGACGAGCACCGAGATCTTGATCTCGCTGGTGGTGATCATCATGATGTTGATCCCCTTCTCGGCCAACGCGCGGAACATCTTCTCGGCCACGCCGGTCTGCGTGGCCATACCCAGCCCGACCACCGAGACCTTCGAGACTTCGTCGTCGTAGCTGACGCCCTCGGCGCCGAGGTTCTTGGCGGCCTCTTCGACCACCTTGAGCGTGGCCGGCAGTTCGTCGCGCTGCACGGTGAAGGAGATGTCGGCATGGCCCTTGGCCCCGACGTTCTGCACGATCATGTCCATGGCGATGTTCTTCGCCCCCACGGCGGAGAAGACCGACAGCGCCGCGCCGGGCCGGTCGGGCACGCCGAGCACGGTGACGCGGGCCTCGTTCTTCGCCACCGCCGCCCCGCAGACCGCCACGCCGCGGGCCTCGGGGTCGGCCGCGATGACCGTGCCCGGGTTGTCGCTGAAGCTGCTCCGCACGTGGACCGGCACGCCGAACTTCTTGGCGAACTCGATCGAGCGGTTGTGCATCACGCCCGCCCCGGCGCTGGCCAGCTCGAGCATCTCCTCGTAGCTGATCCGGGCCGTGCGGCGGGCCTCGGGCACGACGCGTGGGTCGGTCGTGTAGACGCCGTCGACGTCGGTGTAAATCTCGCACGAATTGGCCTGCAAGGCGGCGGCCAGGGCCACGGCCGTCGTGTCGCTCCCGCCGCGCCCCAGCGTGGTGATGTTGAACGACTCGTCGATCCCCTGGAAACCCGCGGCAATGACGATCTTCCCTTCATCGAGCGCCTTGCGGAGCCGGTCGGCCGAGATCTTCTTGATGCGGGCCTTGGTGTGCGTGCTGTCGGTCATGATGCCCATCTGCGCACCGGTCATGCTGATCGCCTGGTGACCGAGCGAGTGGATGGCCATGGCCATCAGCGCCACGCTCACCTGCTCGCCGGTCGAGAGGAGCATGTCCATTTCCCGGGCGGGCGGCGTGGAGGTGATTTCCTTCGCCAGGTCGATGAGGATGTCGGTGTTCTGGCCCATCGCACTGACGACCATCACGACCTGATTGCCTTCCTTCTGGGCGCGGATCGCCTTGCGCGCCGCGGCGAGGATCTTCTGGCTGTCGGCCACACTCGTGCCACCGAACTTCTGGACAATGAGAGGCATGGGAGGGATTGGGATTAGGGGTTAGGGATTGGGGATTGGCTCGTTCCCAGGAAATAGCCCATCAGTCGCCAGCCTTCGTCAAAGACGAGGTCCGACTGATCGGCCGTCACGTCATCGTAGGTTGTCGCCCCGTCGGCCCGCACGTCACTGCCGGCGATGGCAAAGGGCACGTAACCGTGGCTGTGGGTCTTGGTCCGCAGCGGCGTGGGATGATCGGGCGTCACCATGATGCGATAATCGCCGGTCTTTTTCAAGGCCTCGAACACCGGGGCCACGATGTGCCGGTCGATTTGTTCCAGGGCCTCGATCTTCGCCGCGGCGTTGCCCTCGTGCGAGGCCTCGTCGGTCGCCTCGACGTGAACGCACACCACGTCGTAGTCCTTCAGTGCGGCCACGGCGTGGCGGCCCTTGGCGGCGTAGTCGGTGTCGAGGTAGCCGGTCGCGCCGGGCACTTCGATCCGTTGCCAGCCGATGAGCGCGGCCAATCCGCGCAAGAGATCGACGGCCGTGATCATCGCCCCGCGCTTGCCGTGTATCTGGGCAAACGGCGTCAATTGCGGCGTGCTCCCCAGGCCCCACAACCAGATGTTCGTGGCGGGCGGTTTTCCCTGCTGGCGGCGGGCTGCGTTCACCGGATGCCCGGCAAATTCCGCTACGCTGTCGCACATCAGTTGGTTCAGCAGGTCGCTGCCCGGCCCGCGGGGATAGTCGTCAAGGACCGTCTTGTCGGTAAGGTCGTGCGGTGGGGTGGTTTGCGTATCGCGGGAAAACGGCGGCGGCGCGCCCGCGCCGCGGACCACCAGCAGGTTCCGATAGCTCACGCCCGCGAAGAACTGCAAGCGCTCGTTGCCCAACTTTTCTTGGGCCGTCTTCATCAGTGCGGCCGCTTCCGGCGAGGAAATGTGGCCGGCCGTGAAGTCCCGCATGATCTGGTCTTCAATCGTCACCAGATTGCAGCGCACGGCCCAATCGTCCGGCCCGAGCGCGATCCCTTGCGCCGCGGCTTCCAGCGGCGCGCGGCCGGTGAAATGCTCCAGCGGGTTGTAGCCCAGGAGGCTCAGGTTGGCCACGTCGGACCCGGCCGGCAGGCTCTCGGGGGTGTTGTTCGCCCGGCCCACCACGCCCGCGGCCGCCACGGCATCCATCGCCGGCACCGTGGCCGCCTGCAGCGGCGTCTTTCCGCCCAACGATTCCTGGGGTTCGTCGGCGCAGCCGTCGGGTATGATGATCGCGTACTTCATCCTTAATCCCTCACCCGCATCCGTACGCTGCCGGCGTGGACCGCGGGCAGTTTGTCGATTGTCCTTTGGGCTTCGGTCATCGCGCCTTCGGGGGCCACGTGCGTCATGATGATCAGCGGCACCACGTTGGCCGCGTCTTCCCCGGCCTCATGCTGGATGACCGAGGCGATCGAAATGCGGTGCTTACCCAGGATGCCGGCGATCTCGGCCAACACGCCGGGGCGGTCATCGACGTTGAACCGCAGGTAGAAGCGGCCCGGCACCTCCGACGGATCGCGTACCGTCACCGGCGCCTCGCGGCGCTGCGACCACAGATCGAGCGAACGGAAGGTGATTGCCGTGCGGCCCACGATCGTACCTATCAGGTCGGCCACCACGGCCGAGGCGGTCGGCATTTGCCCGGCCCCAAGTCCTTGGAAGAAGACCTTGCCCACGGCGTCGCCGACCACGCGAATGGCGTTGAACGCCCCGCGGACCTCGGCCAGCGGCGAGCCGCGACGGACCATCGTCGGCGAGACGTGGAGTTCCAGCCCTTCCGGCACCAGGTTGGCCACGGCCAGCAGCTTGATGCTGTAGCCCAGTTCCTTGGCGTACCGCATGTCGGTTACGTCGACGGTGTCGATGCCCGTGCGCGGGATGTCCCGCCAACTGACGCGGGCACCGAAGGCCAAGTGCGAGAGGATGGCCAACTTCTGGGCGGCGTCGCTGCCATTGACGTCCATGGCCGGGTTGGCCTCGGCATAGCCCCGCTGCTGGGCCTCGGCCACGGCGGCCGCGTAGCTTGTGCCTTGCTCCTCCATGCGCGTGAGGATGAAGTTGCTTGTGCCATTGAGGATTGCATGGATCGACTCGATCTGATTGGCGGCCAGCGACTCGCCCATGGCCGCGATGATTGGAATCCCGCCGGCCACGGCCGCCTCGAAAGCGATCGAGCGGCCCAGTTGCCGGGCGCGGTCGAAGAGCTCCGGCCCGTGCTCGGCCAGCAGGGCCTTGTTGGCCGTGATCACGTCCTTGCCGCTTTCCAGCACCTTGAGCATGATCGAGCGGTCGGGCTCGAGGCCGCCGACCACCTGGACCACGGCCGTGATCTCAGGGTTATTGAGGATCTTCGAGAGGTCGTCGGTCAGGAGCCCCGAGGGCAGACGCACGTTTCGCGGCCGGTTCAGGTCGGGATCGACCACCTGGACCAGTTCGACCGTCCGGCCGGCGTGGCGGTCGATCCGCTCGCCGTGCTCCAGCAACAGCCTGGCCACGCCCGATCCGATCGTCCCAAACCCGATAATCGCAACCTTGGCCGATTCCATAAGGCAACCGCGGGGGTAGAGTTTGCAGTCTTTAGAACCACTTATCCTAAACACTCGGGGCAAAAACGTCAATTTCCCCGGGGATTTCTTCTGTCGGGGCGGCCGGTGTTACCGGAATGTTACTTTCCCCGCCGAACCGCTCCCAAAGGTCGTCGGCCACGTCCTGGGCGTCCAGGCCGACGTAGTATTGCATGGTGACGGCCACGGAAGCATGGCGGGCCAGCTTTGCCAGCACGGCGGGAGTGACCCGCTTGGCCCACCGAGTACAGAACGCCCGGCGGAAATCGTGGGCCGACGCATAGGCCGGAATCTTCCGGGTCACAAGCTGGCCGTTGATCTTAGCCGTCTTTTCGACTTCGTCCACCAGAACCCCCGCCTTGCGGGCTATCTCCCCGACGATCTTCCCCACCAGCCCTTCGGAAATCTGCCGGCCGGTCTGGGCGGCCGGCAGCCGGAACACTCGGCCCCGCCGCTCGCCTTCGGGGAACGTCGCCAAGAGCCACTGGGCGAAGTCGGGGGCCATCGGACAGACTTCTGCCCGCCGGCTCTTCTGGGCCTCTGCCGCAATCCGAAACACGGGCCGCTTGCCCCGAAGGTCAACCGCGAACGGGGCTTCCCGCTCCCACGATAGGGCGAGGATCTCGCCCCGCCGCAACCCGGACAGCCAGAGCCCGGTCAATAGCCGCTCCCATGCCGTGGCATCGTCGGGGCGGACCTTGGGAACCGCGGCTAGCATCCGTTCGTACTCTTCCGCCACGGGCGGCCGGTGCTTGCCCTTGAATCCCTTGGGCAGGCGGGGCAGGTCGATCTTTGGGGCCTTCCGCATGTAGCCCCGCCGCTCGGCCCAGCGGAAACACGCCCCGACGCTCCGCAGCACGGATGCCAGGTTGGTTGCCTTCATTCCGTTCTCTCGGGAGTGGGTGACGTAGCGATTGATTGCCGCCGTGGTCACGCCGGCCAGCTTGTCGGGGTTCAACACGCGCTCCAAACGGTTCAAGCTGGATTCGTAGCTCGCAACCGTGGCGGGCGGGTGTTCGGACAGCTTTTCCTCCCGGACGATCCGGCGGAAGTCTGCCCACGTCAGCTTCGACGGCGCTACGCCCGCTCCGTTGGCAAGCTCGGCCTCCCACTTCGCCGCCGCCTTCCATGCGGCTTGCTCGTTGCCGGTCCCGGCCGACTTCGTTTTCCGCTTCCCGGAAACCGGATCGACGTAGGCCAGCACAAGGTTCTTGCGGTCGGGGTAGCGAAGGACGGTCACTTGGATTTCGTCACTCATTGCCGGCGCCCTCCCTTCCGGGCAACGCTTGCCTTCGCCTTGCGGCCCGACTTCACCACCAGCGGCAAGAAGCACTCGGCTTGAACCCGCAGCTTGCGGGTGAAGTCCTCCAGATAGTCGGCCACTTCATCCAGTCGGGCAGCCAGCTTGGCCCCCAGGGCTTCGTGTGTGTCGCCGCGGATCGAGAAGAGACAGACTTCGGCCGGAACGTCAACCGACACGGCGTAGCAGTCGCCGGCCTCTTCTCCGGGGCCGCATGACCGCGTTGCCGGTCCCCAGGTGAGTTTGATTTCCGGCCATTCCTCGCCGGGCTCGCGGTACTCGTTCGTCCGGCTCAACCGCTCAGCCAGGGCCACGCCCCGGCGGATTTCATCGCGGGTGAACCGCGCGGGCTCGGGCGCCGGGGCCTTGACGCTGGCCTTACGCGAACGCTTTGTAGCAGTAGCCATAACAGTACCTCCCAAGAAACGGCAAGGCCCCGGCGGTCCTGTCAACGCGGCGATGAGACCGCGCGGCGGGTGTTGCCACTCCGCTCGGGCCGGCGGGGCTTTGCCTTATGCTGGTGAAACGCAGCATGGGAGAGAACCTCATCGTATCGTCGGCCCCAAGTCGGCCGACTGACTTTTGACGCCTTCAGGATACCAAACCCTCCCGGGGTGTCAAGCCTTTTCCGCCAGCCCCTACGCCCGTTGCACCATTTGCGCCAGGATCGCGTTGGACGGCCCCAGGGGTATCAAACCCCGTCCCGGCCCCTTCCGACGCATCCTGGCGCGCCAACATGCACGTTTGATCGGGACGGAACCGAAGCCAGGACGTTGCGGGCCGCCTCGACGTAGGCCCGGTTCGTGCCCACGGAACGGGCAAGGGTGGTGTTGGTCCGCCTTTCCTCCTTTGTCTCTGGGGATATTTGTTTCCCTAGAGAAGGCTTCTCCCCGCGTGGCTTTCCCTTTGCCTGCGCCTTCCGCTTCGCTGCTTCCATCCCCATCTTTGCGACTTCCGCCGCTAGCTCTGCGTCTCGACGGCGAAACAACTCAAACGAGGCTGCCCGTCCACTAGAGTCCTGATGGCGTCGGTGGAAGTTCTCCGACCAGACGAACGCCAGGGCCGCCTGTCGGTCGCCGGTGAACTCACGGGGACTTCGCGGGTGGTCATCCTAGTCGCCCTGGAAATCCACGTGGGTCAGTTCGTCCCGGTCGCCGTCAGTCAGTTCCCAGGGGTGCATCCACTCCGTGCGGAGCTGGTTGCCGTCCCACCATGAAATCAGGTACTTGAGCGCCGGCCCGATCTCGATTCGGATTACGTGGGCTTCGATCTCGGCCAGCGGTCCAACCTTCACCTTGGCCCCACATTGCAGCACTTGCATGGTTCGCCCTTCCGTTGTGTCTGAAGATCGACGGCGGGGGGCGGGCGGCGCCGCTCGCTACGCATACGCCACCCGCCACGCCCGCCGGGCCGGCCGCGGCAATTCGCTTGAAACCGCGGCCGGCCTTCCCGCCACGCCCCGCCGGCGCGACGTACCCCATCGCGCCGCCGTTTCCCGCGGCGTTGCGGGCTTCACTCACCCCTACGCGCCCGCGGACTTGTACAGCCCGCGGTGATCGACGGCGGCCACGCCGATGTCGAGATTGATGTCCCACGCCACGCCCCACTGCCCTTCCTTGAGCTTGGTGCTGCGGACGGACGGGATCGTCTTGCCGTCGAGGTAGCCGACGACCACCGACGGCCACGCGCTGCCCATGCAGGCCAACAGCCAGTTCGTGGCCGTGCCCGTGTAGCTCACCTCGCTGGCCGGATCGAGAACCGGCACGGTCCCCAGGCGGCTCTCACTGCGGACCTCAATGTCGTTGCCGTCGCCCAGCAGCATATTGCAGACCAGGCCGCGGGCGGTCGTCGTCAGCTCGTGCGGCACCAACAGCACGCCCGGGCGCAGGTTCAAGTGGACCGGCCGTCCCTTTTCGTCGTGGGCGTGCTGGTTGCCGACGGCCGCGATGCCGGTTTGGAGGCTGCCGGCCGCCAGGGCACTGCCGCCGCCGGTCCCCAGGTTGCCGTGCGTGGCGGCATCGAAGAGGGCCACGTCATCGGCCAACGTCGGATTCGACAGCAGCAACGAATAGACCAGGTCGGGGCGGACGCGGGCCGCCGCGTCGCCGAGTTGCTTTGCCGCTACGAGCAGCGCGCCGACCGAATCGTCGAAGAGGTCTTGCTCGTCGAAGAGGAGCTGCTTGGCGAAGCGGTGAATCCGCCAGGACTCGGCCGCCACCTCCACGGCCGCCATGTTGGCCTTGCCGCCGCGGGGCAGCACCTCCAGCCGCGTGCCTTGGGAAATGGTGAGCAGTTGCCGAGTCTGGAAACTACCGACGTTCGCTTCCATGCACCAGCCGCGGGTCGTGTCGGCCTTGCCGGCCTCGGCGGCGCCGATAACCAGCGCGCTGCCGATTGCGGCGGTCATGGCGTCGACGGCCACGCCGCCGGCAAACGCCGCGCGGAGCGTGCCCGCGTCGTTGTCCGGCCAGAGGCGGGCCTCCATCTCCAGCGCGACGCGGCAGAGTTCCGTCGGGCGCAACTGCTGGAGGCAGGCCGCGCGTTCGTCGGCCGGTCTGCCGCCCAGGTTCGCCGCGGCCAAAAAAGCGCCGCGGAGTTCGTCAACTGTCGGTCGAAAGTCGATACTCATTGAACACTCCAATCTGAAAAGTGGGTGAGGAAGAAACCGCCGCTACGCGCGGCGGGGTTGCTTGCGTTTCGTTTGTTCGAACAGCAGGTTGTCCAGGCTCGCCGGCAACTGCACGTCGGCGGGCTTCAACGGCTTGCGGTCGTGCTGGCCGAAGAGGGCCGGCCACGTCGCTTGCAGCGCGTCGACCGTGCGCTCCGCGTCCGTCGCCTCGTTGAACAGGGCTTGGGCCTGCCCGACGGCGATGACCGCCGCGGCGATCCGTTTCGCGCAGGCTTCGCGGGCGTCGGCCATCGCGGTCTTGGCGGCCGACTCTTCGGCGTAGGCCGCGTCCCTCGCGGCAGCGCGGGCGTCGCGCTCCGCTGCCACGCCCGCAAGGCGGGCGTGCTCGGCCAGTACCAGCCGGTGAACTTCGATGCCGTCGGCGTCGATGCCGAGTTCCGCGGCGATCGTCGCCACTTCGTCGGCCGCTTTCGGAGAGTCCTTCTCCAGTAGCTCCCGGTATCGCTGCCACTGGGCGGGAGTGGGCCGCAGTTTGTCGGCGGCCCGTTGGGTGAGCGTTTTTGCCATCGTGTCTTTCCTTTCGGGGATGAAGTTGTCGACCTGCCGACGTGGTACGGTCGGGTGTTCTCAGAGGATCTGGCCGCCGTCGACGATCCGGTCGACGTCGCCGGCCGCCGCCGCGCGTTGCCGTTGCTCCGGTTCGAGCACGACGGGATCGATGCCGATGCTGCGCGCGAGCTCGGCACGACGTTGCTTGGCCCACTCGTCATTCCTGGGACGCAGGAGCCGGATTTCTTGGAGGGCTCGTTCGGTTTCCGGGCCGGCCGGGCAGGTGATCGTCTCGCGTACTGGGTTTGGCATCGGAGATCTCCGTTGTAAGGGGTCAGACTGGGTTTTCCTCTCGCCACTCGCGCATGGCCTCGAAGGTCACGGTGAATTCTGCTCGGCAACGGTCATTGCAGCACCGGCGCCGGATGTTCCGCCCGCCCCAGCGCGTTCGTCCGCGGATAACATCGCTTTGTTGGCAGCCGCACTTCGGGCAGGGCGGATCGTTGCATCGCTCCAGTTCAAATTCCTCTTGCATGGTGGCAACTGCTTTCAAGGGGAACACGCGGGACAAATCGAGTAGGTGACGGCGTGGCCCGCTGGCGCGCCGCCCTTGGTCCATTTCCTCCCACGCCGCACACGGCCGCACCTTTCGCACTGGACGGCCACGGCCAGCCGCCGCCGGGCCGCCTCTTCGGCCGCCCGCCGCCGCTCCTCTTCCGCTTGCCGCTGCCGGACCCCTTCGTCCGTCTCGGTCAAGGCGACTTCCTCCCGCCAGGTCGAAAGCACTTCGTCCCAGAGCAGGAGCAAGACGTGTTCGCCGTACTTCGCGCGCAGCGCGTCGAGGGCTTCGAGCATGGCCGGCAAACGGTCGTCGGCCATCGGCGCAATTTCGTCGGCCACCACCAACAGCCGCTCGGTTTCTCCATCCGACAACGTGGGGCGGGGCAGCCGGCGGGCCGCCCACGCCAGTACGTCACGGGCGTTGTAGGAGCGGTCTGCGTTGCGCGGCAAGTCGGCCGCGTCCCGAACGCTCCGCGGGGACAGACCGGCCAGCCAGGCCGCTACGGGCTGCGTCAGCCGCTCCAAATCACACGTTTTCACGCTCATGTCTCACCTTGAGGGGAGGGGAAGCCGGTTCCGGGCCACAATTTGGTGTTGTACGCGCCCAAATTGGCCGCCCCTTGGCCGCCGGCCCGCCCCGGGGTTTTCGGGAAGTACCTTTGGCCGGGGGGGTGGGGTAGGGCGTCGGGTTCTCCCACTGGTTTCTGTACCGATGGGTCCGAGATTCCGCGAAGCATCGGTACGGGACGGACGGCCCTATTACATAGGGGCCGTCCCGTACCAATGCTCCCCCATCGGTATACGGCTCTTACCAATGCTTCTGTACCGTTCGTACCAACGCTCCCCATAGGTGTCCCTCACTCCGCTAATCTGTAGCCCGGTCGCGGCGTCTTGCGATGCGGGTCTGCTACGTCGGCCGGGGTGATTTCGCCAGCGTTCAATAGCGCGGCAATCGTCGCGTTGATCCGGTCGTTGCCCATCCCGGTGCCATCCCGGATGGTCCGGGCCGTCGCCGGCCCACCCAGCTTGACCAGCGCGTCTACCACGCGCCGCTTGTCCGCCTCCAGCCGCGTCGCCGTCCGCTCGGCTTCCCGATCCGCCTTTGCCCGTTCGCGCCGCTCCTCTGCGTCCTGCCGCGCTTCGTCGGCCCGCATGACCTGGCAGTCCCAACAGCGCCCGCCCAGCGTGTCCCGCGTGCCCTCATTGATGTCCAAGGCCCACAATGCCGTGTGACCGGCACTGCCGCCCACAGACAACCAGAGACGATGCTCACCAGTCCCGGGCTGATACGCTTCGCGTCGGCCGACCAGCAACCACTGCCGGGCAAACTCTTGGAACCCGGCCCACGCAATATCCTCCAGTTCCGGCGGCGCGAACGGATCGACCTTCGTCTTGCGAGTGTGGTGGGCAAGTATCATGGTTGTGCCGGTGTCGCCGCAGACCTTCGTCATGCCTCGGAGCAACTCGCCCTGAAGGAAGAGGTTTCCCGCGTCACCGCCGGGCATGGCGAGATAGGCCGGATCGACGCAGAGCACTTCCAACTCGTTGCCCGTGATCCACCGGCGGAGCGCGTCTTCGTGGTCTCGGTTTCCAAACTGCGGTAGGTCTTCGGAGAAGACGAGCCCGCCAACGTCGCCCAGCTTGCAGCCGGCCTTGTGGGCAATCCGGCGGGCCGTCTCTTGGATCGTGCCAAGGCCCGATTCGCCGGTCATTAGCCCGACACGGCACGCGCGGTTGACCTTGGCATAGCCAAGAAAGTGCCCGGCCCGCGCCAAGCTGATGCCCAGGTCGATCAGGATGCTGGTCTTCAGGCACTTCTTGCCGCCCGCGATGATGCACGGCTGGCGGGCAACGAGCACGCCCTCCACAAGGTATTCCAGGTCGTAGCTCTCGCGGTCCAACTCGGCACAACTGATGCCGCGGTATTCGACACGGGCCGTACCCTCCTCTTCGCGCTCCAATTCGGAACGCATCCAATTCAGAATCCCGCCGGCCGCCCTGCCGTTCGCGCACGACCGCAGCCCTTCGATACACAATTCCCGCAGTCGGCGCTTGGCAGCCGCGTTGCGGATCTCTGCCGCGTAGGACGTGGCATGGATCGGAAGCCCGCCGGCCGTGGCCAACTCGCCGATGTAGGCTCCCTCCCACTCTGCGCCCAGCCGTTGCCGCAGTAGTGGAATGTCTCGGGCGCCGACCTTCATCGCCTGCCAAATGGCGACGTGGCGGTGATCGTGAAAATCGCGGGGCTTCACGTCCGTCGCGTCGATAACACGCGGGTCAAGCAGGGCGGCGCACAGTAGACCGCGCTCCGCCTCAATTGCGGCGGGCGGTCCTTCGTCCAGAATCTCGCCAAAAGGCTTCATCTCGGCAACTCCTGCAATGCCATCTTCGGAACCGCAAAATAGAAACAGTCCCGGCCGGCGTCTGTGGTTTCCATTATGAGAAAAACGTACCGGCCACCGTCGCGCAATTGGTATACGCCGTCGAACAACTGCGCGAGCAAGGGGAGGTTCGACAAACGGTCTAGCACTTCGTCGCCGTGCGGATCATCGCCGAGGTGGATGCATCGGCCGGCCAGCAATTCGCTAAACGGCGTCGGTTCGCAGTACATGCGGCGTCGCGTTTCCGCATAGTACGCCTGCAAGAATTCGTCGGGTGTCACGTCAACTCCTCCACGGGTTCGCCGACGCCGCACAGGATGATGCACTGGCAGTTGTCGATCAGCTTGCGGCGGACCTCGCGGTCTGCGATGGCTTGAAACTTCTCGCGGTGCTCCGCCCAGAATGACGACCACCCGCGGCGATTGAAACGGTGGACGCGAGCCATGCGGCAGAGTTCGCGCTCGAGGTCAGTTGCCATCGGCGTTGCCCTCCTTGTTCTGCTGCTCAGCCAGGCCCGCGAAGAAATCGACAACGGCGTCCCCGAGATAAAACCGCCTGTGTCCCGCGGTCACTCCTTGCAATCCGGCACGTTCCCACGCCCAGACTTGGCGCCGGCCGACGCCCAACCGTGCCATCAGCGTTTGCAGCGGCAGCACTTCGCCGCGGCGGACGCCCTGGGGAACCGCGGCCGGCTCGGGTTTGCGGGTGCGTCCTTTCACGATGCACCCCCGGCCGCCTCTCCGCTGTCTTGCGGCGGCTCTGCGCGATCACATCGTAACGTGCGGTCGCGGTTTTTTACGGCGCGGAGCAAGACTCTCGCGGCGCGTTGCTCCGCTTCCAATTCGGTCAGCCGGGCTTGAATCTCGGCTTCACTCAGGTCGGAAAGAATCTTGGTCGCGTTCATGCGGCCAAGTAGACCAGAAACCGCCGAAACGATAGTGGTCAGATTGTAGGCAAACTGTTGCCCACGCTCAGCGGGGTGATTGTTGTCGAGTATCCGCCCTTGCCGCGGGCTCCCGGGAAGGCGATGTACTCGGCCAGTGCCGGGTACTTTTTCACCAGCCGTCGCAATACCTTATTCGGAGTCTCACAACCTGACTTCCGTTGCAGTGTGTTCAGTGTCGCCGAGCCGTGGTCGACAAGCGCCTTCAACACATCGGCTTCGGTTCCCTCCAGTGAATACCGTTGCTTGCCCACCGAAAGCGTACCGGCCTTGGGATCGAATTGCGGCTCGCCTTGGCCGTTGTCAGCCAGCCAGGCCGCTTCCTGCCGCAATCCCACAACCAACGGTGCGAACGCGGCGCGGATGGCCTGCCGCACTTGTGGGAAGCCCTTACCCGGGAAGAATAAAGCGGGGTGGGCGTCAAATTGCCGCCGCAACTCAGCAATCTGCCGGGCCGTGAAAGCGTAGCGTGGGGACTTCATCAGGGTCATGTTCCCCACCCGCCGCCAGTCCCCTTCAATGATTTCGACGTGTGCAAGCCCCACGTCGTGCGCCAGCACAGCGTAGGACGTGGAAGGAATCGACCGAAAGGTCACGGGCGACGTATACCGCTTTGCCAGGCGGTCGCGTAGCCCGTTGTCGAGTGCCTCACACGCATCGGAAAACGCGACGGCCAGACTGCCGGCACGCTGGTTGAATTGCTCCTTCCGCGGCAAGGCCAGCGCAGATCGCGGGGCACGCAGGCAGACTTGGATACTCTCACACGCCGTTACAACGCGAAGGCACGAATCCACGGCCATCAGATTCAATCCTTTCCGCCGGGTCGATCCGGCGGGCCGCCGCGGAAGGATTGAGAGAACCGCGTCAGCCCGCCGGGATCGTCTTGGGCGGTCGCGTTGCAATCGCGGGCCGCCGCCCGGCTCACATCAATCTACCGAACCGCCTCCCGACGTGGAAGGCGGTTTCGCGTCATTCCCAGGTCGCTGCCGGCATGGTCGCCGCCCGGGTTTAGATCGACTATTCTAAACACCCGTGTTACCGGGAATGTTACTCCGACCACTCTACGGACACTTCGCGCGCAATCCCCGTCCATTTCGGAAACCTTCGTTTTCCCGGGGATTGTTCACTTCGCGCATACTCCGCGGATACTGAACGCACCTACAGAGGGGACCACTTATCCTAAACGCTCGGGGCGGAAACGTCAATTTCCCCCCGGAAACTGTACTTGCCCGCGGCCGGGGAGTAGGTAGATTGACGGCCGCCGCACCGCGGGCGTATACTGCCGCCGCTGGCCGCTTTGGGAAAGGGGAAGTGCCATGAGTTACCCGAGGAAGACGCGACGGGAGTTTCTGGCCACGGTGGGGGTGTTGGGTGCGGCGTCGCTGTGGGCGCGGTCCGGCAAACCGGGCGAGGCTGCCGATCCGGCGAAACTGGCCGTCGATGGCGGCGCGGCGGTGCGGAGCAGCCCGCTGCGTTCCCGTCCCTACGGGCCGCAGTTCTACGACGACGTCGAGAAGAAGGAACTGCTCGACGTGCTCGAGTCGAAATACCCGTTCCGTTGGTGGGGCGGCGATTCCAAGGTGCTGCAATTCGAGCGGGCCTACGCCGCGCACCTCGGCGTAAAACACGCCCTGGCGGTCACTTCCGGCACCACGGCCCTGTTCACCGCGATGGCTGCGTTGGAGATCGGGCCGGGCGACGAGGTGATTCTGCCTGCCTGGACGTGGTACGCCGACTACGACGCCGTGGTGCTCTGCGGCGCGCTGCCCGTGTTCGCCGAGATCGACGGCTCGCTGGCCATCGATCCCGAGGACATCGAGGCGCGGATCACGCCGCGGACCAAGGCCATCGTCCCCAGCCACTTACAGGGCGGTGTGGCCGACATGGACCGCATCATGGCCATCGCCCGCAAACACAACCTCCGCGTCCTGGAGGATTGCGCCCAGTGCGTTGGCGGACGCTACAAGGGGAAGTACGTCGGCTCGATCGGCGACATGGGTATCAACAGTTTCCAACTCAGCAAGACGATCACTTCGGGCGAAGGCGGAGCGGTCGTCACCAACGACGCGAAACTCTTCGAGCGGGCGATGCGATTCCACGACGTCGGTTCGCTACGGCCGCCCTATACGCAGCAACTTGGCAACGGCCTGCTGGCCGCGTTTGCTGCCTGCAACTTCCGCATGAACGAGTTCACCGGCGCGGTGCTCAAAGGGCAATTGCAGAAGTTGGAGACGATCTGCTCGGCCCTACGCAAGAATGCCCGCACGATCCGCGAAGGCATCGCCGACTTGCCCGGGCTGAAATTGCGGAAATCGGCCGACCCCGAGGGCGATCTGGGCGTGGCGGTCTTCCTCGACCTGGGCACACGGCAACGCCGCGACCTCTTCCTGCGCGCGATGGCGGCCGAGGGCGTCCCGGGGGCGTCGCCGGGCGGCTCGGTCATCCTGCCGGCCGACCCGCGAATCGCCAACAAAGTCACCATCCACCCCGATTGGCCTTCCTTCAACACGCCGCAGGGCAAGGCCATCCGCTACGGCGCCGAGTCCTGCCCGCGGACGATCGATATCCTCGGCCGGACCGGCGGCGTGATCGTCGATCCGAAGTACAGCGAGAGCGACGTGCAGGACATCGTGCGCGCGATCCGCAAGGTTCATCAGGGGCGAATGCTCTAAGCGACCCGAGTATCTTGATCCGCAACATCCGCGTTGATTTGCGGTCTCTTCCGGGTTACGGCTCCGCGCCCGTGGCTTTCAATGCTTTGCGGCAGGCGGCGATCACGGTCTCTTCGACGTTCTCGGCGAAGGGCCCGGGCTTGCCGTAGTAGATCATGCTGGCGACCGGTTCGTAGCCGCCGCCTTTGAGCACGGCCAGCGACGGGATGTAGCACGGGACTTCGTTGCAAAAGCCCATTACGACGAGGTTTTCCTTGGGAAACTCCCGCTTCAGCCGCAGGGCGTACTCGACCGTGACTTCGCCCGCCAGGGCCACCAGCGACAGATCGTTGCCGAAACGGACCGCCTGCACGGGATAGGGCATCGAGCGGACCGGTTTGCCGGCGTCATAGGCCGCGAGCATGAGCTTGGCGCGGGCTTGCCGGTATTTGTCCGTGCTTTCGGCGTCTTTCTCAAAAGTGGCGCGGTCGTGCGGCGCGAACTGGAGTTCCGTCACCTCGAAGGCCGAGCGGACCGGCCCGCGGACCGGACGCATCTCGCCGCTGAGCACGCGGCGGACTTCGTCGGCCAGCGTCTTGCCGTGCTGTTGGGCCATTTCGATCTTGCCGCGGGGCTGCGGGTTCTGGTCCGCGCCGCAAAGGATGGCGAACATGGCCGTCGTGCCCGGCAGGGCCTTCTCCAACTCGACTTCGGCGAAGCCGGCGTAGTCGCCGTTGATCTTGTAGACGTCGCCGCCAAGCGTCGTATTGTGGCAGGCGTAGGCGAACAACACGGCCCGCAGCTTGCCGTCCGGCGACGCCACTTTGAGCACGGGTACGTCGTAGTCCACCGGCCCTTGCGGATTGACGCCCAGGCGGACGCCTTGCGGCGACGGCTCGCGGCGGTTGGCGGCAAACTTGACCTCACCGTGGCCCACGGAAACCTGTGCCGGCGCACGGTCGGCCATGGCTGCATCAACCGTGCGAACCAGATCCTCGGCCAGCTTCTTGCCGTACCGCTCGAGGCGGTCGTTGTCTTCCTGCCCGAGGAAGTACATGCTCTTCAGGTTGGGCCAGACGACGGGGCCGGAGTGGGTGTGCGACGAGTTCAGCAGAATCTGCGAACGCTCCAGTCCGTGTTTGGCCTTGAGCTTCGCGGCCACTTCCTCCGCCAGTTCGTGCGGCAGGCCGATGATGTCGGTGGTGACGATCACCGCGCGGCCGCCCTGGGAATCCTCGACGGCCAGCGCCCTGGCCCAGAGGTCGTGCAGCACACCATCCGACGTACGATTCCGCGAGGCGTAGCCGGACATCCAGATCGGTTCTTTGGGCGTAATGACCGTGCGGCCGACGCCCACCTTGAGTTCGTCCGCGGCGAACGCAGCCGGCGCAAACCCGACCGCAGCCAGCAGCGCGGCGCCCAGCAAACACCGGCGACCAAAGTGCCTGCTCATGGTGATCCCCTTTCCATCGCGATGGTGAAACGAAACCGTCGTCTGCGCCCCCGCACAGTATCCCTGAGCCTAGCTGTCCCGCGGCACGGTGTCAACGATTGAAGCAGCCAGTGGCCGCCAGTTGGGCCAGGGCATGCTTGGCCGGCAGGGCGTAGGCGCGGCCGCCCGCCTCGTTGCGCGCGGTGGCGCGGGCGAAACGGCACTTCAGGCTTGCGAACAAGGTCGTGTTGGCCATGACGAACTCCTTCCAAACTTTCGCTCATTCCTGTGCCGGGCTTTGTTGCTTGACACCGGCCCGTAACTGTCTCCAAATCAGCTTCGCACACTTACGGTCCAAGCGGACGAGTTGCGTCCGCCGGGTGTCGATGGTCGCCATTTCCCCGCCCGGCGTCTTGGCGTAGACGAACGGCAGGCAGATGGCGACGACCTTCAACGGGTGTCCGGCGTTGCTGGGGATCAGTTTCAGACGCACCAGTTCATGCGGCGACAGCGTCACTGCACAGGAATCCCACAAGAAGGAAGGGAAATCTGTGGTCTCGTTCAACCGCGACACGTAGTCGCCGCAGGCGAGATCTTCGCCCGCCACGGTCGCCGCGGCGGTCGGTTCGAGTTGTGACGCGGACGCGGTTCTCATCTTCGACTCGGTGCGGCATTCCGGATGCACGCAAGAATGTACGGGACACTCGACGAGGGTTTGAGCAGAGCCCCGGCCAGTTCGTAGTCTGTCGTGCGATCCGGTACACTTGCAGGGCGTTCGTACCAGTGTCTCGACCAGGACTTGAACCTGGATCTGGACCTTCGGAGTGCCCAGTGCGTTCCGCTACACTATCGGGACGATTTCCAATAGCCGACGGCTGGATGCGCACCAGCGACTTCCGGTTTACAGAACCAGCGCCTTGCTGTTCGGCCACGTCGGCAAGCAGGAGCACGAGGATTCGAACCCCGTCGGGCGTCTTTGGAGACCGCTTCCTCTCCCAGGAGGACACTCCTGTACCGTACTCATCACGCTCCGCGTGATGTTAGTCCTCACGCGGAGCGTGAGGAGTACGGTTACTCTCGCAGCGTCACGTTCCAGTACGCTTCGCTGATGAACTTCGACCAGCTTTCGATCCGTACGCTGTGGTCCGCGTAGAGCGGCTTCCACGCCGGCCGGACGGCCGGCTTGCGCAGCTTCATCCGCGCTTGCACGGGCGTGCGATCGGCCTTTCGCTTGTTGCAGGCCATGCATGCCAGCACGCAGTTGTCCCAGCTCGACACACCACCCTGCGAACGCGGCAGCACGTGGTCCAGCGTCAGCTCTTCGCTGCCCGGCTGGGCGCCGCAGTATTGGCAGGTGTAGTGGTCGCGCTTGAAGATGTTCCTGCGGCTGAAGGTGACGTGGGCCACCGGCAGCCGGTCGTAGTCCGTCAAAGCAACCACTTCCGGCACGCGCAGCCGCAGCCGCACACCCCGGATGAAGGCTTCGTCCGCCTTGGGAGCGAGCTTGGCCCAATCCTCCCAGGTGTAAAGCTGGTAGTCGGCCGGGTCGACGACGCGCGCGGACTCGTTCCACAGCAGCACCAGTGCCCGCGCCACGGTGGCGACGTGGACCGGCTGCCAGTTGCGGTTCAGGACCAGCGTCGGCCGCTGGAGTGTTCTGGTGGTCATGGTTCGTTCCTTTCCTACAGGGGTGTCCGGGGAGAGTCGAACTCCCACCCTCTGGTTCACAGCCAGCCGTGCAGCAACCGCTACACCACGGACACCATACGCAGGCCGCCGTCCTACGAGGGCGACGGCCCGCTCAAATCAGTCGAGAAATGCCAGATGCCTCATGGAGGCCGCTTGGCTCTCGGTGTTCGGCATGACCTGGTGCCACCCGTTAAGCTTGACCGTCTTGTGGTCCGGGTGGCGGATCTTGCCGCAAACGTACACTCCCGCGTCCCGCCGCATCACGCGCCACGGCAGCCGCTTCTTCGCCGGGTTCTCGGCGATCACGCGCCGATAGGCTGACTCGCTGATTCCCTGGGGGAACTCGAAGCAAACGTAGACGTTCACTCCGCCGCTCCGGTACAGGAACTCAGCCCAATGCGGCTTGCCGCGTCCGCGCGCCAGCGGTTCGCTCCGCAGCACCAGCTTCGGGTCCACAACCAGGCCGGGCTCCGGGATGAAGAACCATTCTCCCCTGCCGGATGAAAGCCTTGTTGTGACGCCGGTTGCGGTGCCGCGCCTTCAGTCCCTTGCGGGCCTGGGCCGCCAACACCTCGGAAGGCTTGAGGGCCTCCATCGCGGTGCGGACGGTTGCCACGCCCGACGCCTCCGGCACGGCCGCAGCGAACCAGTCCCGCTCGTCGTGACCGCAGAGGAACTTGTGCTTGGCCTCGCGGTGGCCGTCAGGCTCGCGGACGAGCAGGAGCAGGTGCCGCTGGCCGGGCTGGATGTCCAGGACTTCCAGTTCCCGCTCCGCGTCCTCGCCGAGGGTGACGTCGAAGAACGGGCCATGCCCATCCTTGCCGATGTCCACGGCGAAGCCGCTGAAACGGGAGCGACGGATCGTCGGCCGCACGTTCACCTTGAGCCGTGCGCCCATGCGGGCGAACTGCTTTTCCAGTAACGTGGTATCCATAACCTTTCCTTTGTTTGGGCATCAAGGCGGCGCACGATGCCGCCATGAACAATGTCTGTCTCGAACCTTGGGCATACGTCGGTCTGTTTTGGGCATCAGCATCGTCGCGTTCCTCTGGCCATTAGGGACACATCATCCCCGGCAAAAGTTCTCCAGTACCCCGACCAGGAGTTGAACCTGGATCGCCTTGTTAGAAGCAAGGCATGATTTCCGTTTCACTATCGGGGCACATGTAATCCAGCACACCAAGCGGAAGGCAAGGGAGTCGAACCCTCATCTCCACTTCGGGAGAACCGCGTTAGCAGTGCGGCCCGGCCAACCGTATCCGGCTACCTTCCGTAACCACGCATCAGTGGACCCACCGGGAGTTGAACCCGGATCTCCAGAATGCCGTTCTGGTGTCGTCCCGTTGGACCATGAGCCCGTTGTATCGAGTGGACCGGACGGGAGTCGAACCCGCCACACCGACCTTGCAAGGGTCAGTCGCCTCCTGGGAACATGCCAGCCCATCCGTCGAGAGGTCCGTCCGGGAGTTGAACCCGATCTTCCTCCTTACCGAGGAGGCGTGCTGCCGAAACACCTACAGACCGTTCAGTGATCCCGGCTGGAATCGAACCAGCACTTTCCTGGTTGTCACCCAGGCGTCTTTGCCGTTAGACGACGGGACCATCCAATATCGTTTAGAACCTCCTTTTCGCCTCAATAACTGGTCTTTGCGGGGAATTGCTTGAACGACTTGCAACACCTACAATTACCGTTTTATCGTTTTGTCTTGAAACGCTTGAACTGGAGTCTTGATATGAGTGATGAGTTTTACGACGCTGCCGTGTTTGGCGACCTACAAAAGCTCTCTCGGATGGTGGAGGCGGACCCGGCGATAGTCCACTCCAGAGTCGAATTCGAGTTCACTGCGTTACACGGCGTGGCAGGCGAGGAGCAGCTTGAGGCGGCTGAGTATCTCTTGGACCACGGGGCGGACCCGAATGCACGGAATGACGAGGGAATAGCTCCGCTTCATGCTGCCGCCTACCCGGAAATGGCAGAGCTTCTTGTCCGCCGTGGCGCGGACATCAATGCGAGGTCCAACGATGGCAGCACTCCGCTTATCGTCCATGCCGCCGAGGCAGAGCGATGCGATGTAATGAAGACCTTGCTGGAGCTTGGGGCAGATGTGACTGCCAAGGACAAATGGGGACAAAGCGCATTGGACATCGCCCGACAGCGCGAGGAAGAGGACAAGGTTGTTCTCCTTCAGGAACATGGTGCTGTGTAACGGTTTGGATCGCGACAGCCAAGACTGCCGCTGGTCAAAAGGGGTTAATTGTATCCAGGCGTCTTCGCCCTTGGACCACGGGATCGCCAAGCCTCTCAGTGACCGGAGTGGGACTTGAACCCACAGGCACCAGTCTCTCGAACTGGCCGCTATGCCGATTTGCGTACCCGGTCGTGGCGGGTCCGGGTGTTGCACCCGGCGGTCCAGGCTTATGAGGCCTAGCTGAGCACTGGCCCACCCGCGATGGATTTCAGATTTGAGATTCATGATTTATGATTGAACGCCATAGTGCGCGGTTCGCGCCGCCAATCTGAAATCATCAATCTGAAATCACAAATCCCCAGTGACCAAGGGGAGAGTCGAACTCCCATGCCTCATTCGGCGCGACGTTCTGACCGTCGTGTATCTGCCATTCCACCACTTGGTCATCGAGTAGCCCGTGCGGGAGTTGAACCCGCCTCGCCAGCGTGAGGGGCTGGTATCCTATGCCGATAGACGAACGGGCCGTGTTGCAGTGCGACGAGCAGGAGTTGAACCTGCAAATCCTCGCGGGATGGCTGGGTTACGGCCAGTTGGGCTTGCCAATGCCCAATCGTCGCGTGTTTTGTCAGTGGCGCAGGCGGGAGTCGAACCCGCAATCACGAAGGTTTGAGTTTCGCCGCTTTGCCTTGTTTGCGTACCGCGCCGCGTTGTGTCGCCTTTCGCTCTGCGAATGCAGCGCTACTTTCGCGGAGCGAAAGGCGACTCTCCAGCGCCCTCGACGGGATTTGGACCCGCGATCTCCTGCGTGACAGGCAGGCGAGCACTCCAGGCTGCTCCACGAGGGCGAAAGTGAAGGATGAAGTATGAAGGATGAAGGAGAATGCCACTTCATCCTTCATCCTTCCGCCAGTGGTCCCGGGCGGACTCGAACCGCCGATCGTCACCTTGTAAGGGTGCTGCCGTCGCCGCTGGGCCACGGAACCGTGTTCATACCAGTGGAGCCACCGGGAGTCGCACCCGGATCTCCGGCTTGCGGAGCCGGCGTCGTCCTGTTGGACCATGACCCCATGTTTGTTCAAGCGGAAGCCGTGGGGCTCGAACCCACAAGCGGCCGTGTGGCCGCCGCCTGCCTTCCAAGCAGGTTCCTCAACCGTTCGGATGGCTTCCAAAGCTGCGGAGGCTGGAATCGAACCAACATGAAGACGTTCAGACTCGTGCTCCCAAGGCACGCGGGTCAGCCGCTACCCTACATCCCGTCGTTCGCTACTTTCTGCCGTCAGTAGCTCGTGCGGGAGTCGAACCCGCCGCTCTGTCTTGAAAGGGCAGTATCCTCAAACCGATAGACGAACGAGCCAACGAAAAAAGCCCGATGTCGTTGTGACACCGGGCTTTCGGAATTCTCTGCGAATAAGTACAACCCGACAAGGGCCGCCCAAATGTACTCTGTCGTATAGACGCCGCCGAGGCTAAAATGGTTCACGCAAAAACCTCGGAACACGACGGCCCTATGTATAGGACTCTGAAGACGCCGAGATTATTCCCGCTCTGGAAGTGCCGGTGCATTTTCTTTGGCGGCCGCCCGTGTTGTAGACCAGCGGCCAGCATTGCCGCGAACAACCCGGTGCGGTACGCTACCCGAATCGAGGAGATCTCCGCCGGAGGGCGCCCCTGTGCGGAATGCCGGCCCTAACTGAACTGCAAAGGAGCAACCACGCATGGGACTTTCCGTCTGCCTGACGATGGCCATTCTGCTGTCCGCGCCCGCGGAAACGCGGATTCACTCGATGTGCGACGTCTCGCACGAGTTCACCTTCTACATGGACGGCCGTTTCGCGAAACAGTACATCGGCGAGGGCGTAGACGCCCGCAACTGGGGCACGCTCCACAAACTCGATCTCGCCAACGTGAACCTCCTGGTGCTCAGCAGCGGGCCGGGACCGGTGCCGTACGCTGCGGAGAGCATTGCTCATGTGCGGCGATTCGTCGAGGCGGGCGGCGCGGTGGTCATCCTGGGCGACCGGCCGCGCGGCGCATCGGCATATGCCTTCCACATCCAGACCTTGGCCGCGGCATTTCGCGCCTCCTTCCTGGAGGAGCGTGGGGAGAAGCCGCTAAAACCGGCCGCTGCGTTGAAGGCCGAGGAGGTCGAATACTACGGCGGGGGAGTCCTCCAGGTTCCCGCCGGCTGGACCGTCCTGATCGCGGACGCGCGCGGCCGTCCGGTCATGGCCCGCGGAGAGATCGGCAAAGGCTTCGTGCTGATCGCCAGCCGCGGCCTGTTCGGCCATCGGCCCGACGCCAGCGATCCGATCAACGCCGAGTGGATCAAGCCGTTGCTGGTCAATCTGGTGCAAAACCGTCCCGTGGATCGTGCGCATCCGCCGAAATCGCAGTCCGCGGAACTCTCGCACCGCGTCGACGACCTGACCGTCGAGTACCACGAAGGCACCAAGGTCTTTGCGGACGGCATCGTCGAGGAGTACAAGATCGTCAAGAAGCACCTGGAGGAAATCACAGGCGTGCCGCCGTCGAAGGGCAATCTCACGCACCTGCTCATGTTGCCCACGGGCGGAGGCGGGTTCTCCAGCGGCCAGCGGATTGCCATCGGCGCATGGTGGGGCGACTACCCGCGCAACCGTTACCCGATGATCGAACTGATCAGCCACGAAGCGGGGCACTCCTGGGTATTGCCCTACCCGGAGCCCGTCTGGAACGAGCCCATCGCCACCTACTTGGGCATCGAGGTCGGCCGGCGCCTGGGAATGAAGCAGGCCACGGAGACGCTGGAGCGTGCCATCGCCCGCGCCCGCAAATCGGATCCGGAGATGAACCGCGTGGACATCTCCCGCAAGGATGCACCGAACGATGTCGTTTGGGGCAAGACCTATTGGATCTTCGAGCAGCTTCGGGCGAAGTACGGCAAGGACGCGATGGCGACGTACTTCCAGGCGAAGCGGCGGATGCTCCAGCCCGGCCGTAAGGGCTACACGCTCGACGACTGCGTGGCCGTGTGGAGCGCTGCCGTTGGCGAAGACCTGTTTCCCTGGTTCCTGTCGCTGGGCATTTCCGTGGATCGTGCGCGCACCGGCTTGGCCGCCGAGCGTCAACCCTTGGGCCGCCTGCTGAAGGGCGCAACCACAAACAGTTCCTCGACGGCGCTGCCCACCGCGGCGCGATGACCGGCAGTACCGACGTCGGCCTGGGGCGGCGGGCTGAAGGGGGTTTCGTCTGTTTCTCGATCCTCTTGGACTAACGGCTACGGCGACGGCGGAAGACCAGCCAACCCAGCAACGCACTAGCAATCAGCACCCAGGTTCCGGGTTCGGGCACGGCATTGGCGCCCGCGGCGCCGCCGGCCGCGACCGGCGTCGCGCGGATCGTCACCGAGCCGCCGGCGCCGATGATCAGCGAGCCCTGCACGATCGAGTTGGCCGTCAGGCCGGCACTTGCCTTGACGTCGGTCGTGCCCGTCCCGCTGATGTCGCCGAGTTCCTGGGCCGCCGTGGCAATCTCCAGCGTGCCGACGTTGCTGACGTCCAAGCCGACGGGCGTGGCCGGGCCGCCGGAGTGGGCCAACTCGAGCGTCGCCGTCGTGGCACTGACGGTGGCGCTGATGCGGATCACTTCATTGATGTTGTTCTGCCCGCTCAGATCGAGCGTGGCGCCGGAGGCGACGGTGGTGCCGTTGTCGGCCGTGCGGGCGGTCAAGCCCACACCGCCCAAGGCGGCGGCGTTGCCGAGCTTGAGGGT
>Ga0233425_10004220_pt1 | contig 24524 bp, 24 predicted proteins | sample Watercolumn_Towu_2_FD_181712 | JGI IMG/M metagenome (GOLD analysis project Ga0233425, IMG submission 181712) | Freshwater microbial communities from Lake Towuti, South Sulawesi, Indonesia - Watercolumn_Towuti2014_140_MG | ecosystem: Environmental > Aquatic > Freshwater > Lake | place... | reverse complement strand
TAGAGGGATCTCACCGGAAACCCTTAGGTCGGGCCGTTCGACTTTGTCGAAACTTTTGAATCGGCTCCTCAAAGGAGCCGATCGACCGACCGGCTGGTGCCACGCCCCAAAAGGCGGGGCATGGCGGATTAATCCGAAGTCATCAACGCCGACTTCCTCCGGTCTCTTCTCTTTGAGGAAAAAGGCCCTCACTCCAGTCGTGCCCTGATCGTCCATTTCCGGACCATGTCCCCTTTAAAAGAAGGCCCTTTTTTGACTTTTGGCCTTCCCTTTATTTTTAATGGACATTTTAGCGGAATTATGGTTAATTTACCTTTTTTGAGCAGAGTGATCATGGCCGAGCTACGTCAAATTATTGAGGATTTTTTAAAACAGCAGGAGGCTGAGCGGAGATTGTCCGCCAACTCCCTTCGAGGATATTCCCAGGACCTGGAGGAGTTCCGAGATTATTTGAGCAGCCGGCAGGTCACGGATCTTGAGCACTTAACGACCGCTTTTTTAAGGGGGTTTCTGGCCCAGCTGCACAAAAAAAATAAAAAAAGCACCGTAGCCAGAAAAATGGCTGCGCTAAGATCCTGTTTTAACTATGCCCAGAGAAAAGGCTGGATCAGGGAAAATCCCTTGATGCAGATCCGGACCCCCAAGATTGAAAAAACCATCCCTCCCTTCCTCTCTGAAAAAGAGGTGGAGTCCCTCTTGGAAAAGCCGGTCAATGAATCGTGGATGGCTTTGCGGGATCAGGCCTTCTTAGAACTTTTCTATGCCTCCGGCTTACGTCTGAGTGAGTTGACCAACCTGGATTGGGAGGCCCTCGACCTTTCGCTCGGATTGATCCGGGTGGTGGGCAAGGGATCCAAGGAAAGGATTGTCCCGGTGGGACGAAAGGCCCTCCGGTCCTTATTGGACTATCGACAGGCCTTGAATCAGGCTCAAAAAGGAACGGATTTTGAAATAAAAGATAGCCGGGCGATTTTTCTGAATCGCTTTGGTGAGAGACTCAGTGATCGAACAATTGCCCGGCGATTGAAAAAAAGGGTTCTGGGAGAGGACCTCTCGCCGAGTATCAGTCCCCATGCCCTGAGACACAGCTTTGCCACTCACCTGTTGAATGCCGGAGCGGATCTGCGGGTTGTCCAGGAATTGCTGGGGCATCAGTCTCTTTCAACGACCCAGAAATATACCCATATCAGCATGAGCCGTTTAATTGATGTGTATCGAAAGGCTCATCCCAGGGGGTAAGATGTTTCACGGAACGACGATATTGGCCTTGCGCCATCAAGGAAAGGTGGTCCTTGCCGGTGACGGGCAGGTGACCATGGGACAGACGGTCATGAAACACCGGGCCAAAAAGATACGACGCCTTTATCATGATCAGATATTGACCGGATTTGCCGGGGCTACGGCCGATGCCCTGACCTTGTTTGAAAAGTTGGAGGCCAAGCTGGAACAGTTTAACGGTAATCTGACCCGGGCGGCAGTAGAGATGGCTAAAGACTGGCGGACCGACAAGGTCCTCCGGCGGCTGGAGGCCCTCCTGGTGGCGGCGGATAAGGAACATATCCTGGTCTTATCAGGAACGGGTGACGTGATGGAACCGGATGACGGCGTGGCGGCCATCGGATCCGGCGGCCCTCTGGCCCTGGCGGCAGCCAGGGCCTTACTGTCTTTTTCGCCCTTAAGCGCCGCAGAAATCGCCGGGGAGGCCATGAAAATTGCCGCTTCCCTTTGTATTTATACCAATGAGCAGATTGTTTTGGAGGAATTGTAGATTGGTTAATAATTATTTGACACCCAGAGAAATCGTCTCCGAACTGGACAAATATATCGTCGGTCAGGATGCGGCCAAGCGGACGGTCGCCATTGCCCTGCGTAATCGCTGGCGGCGCCAGCAGGTCCCTGAGCCCATCCGGGATGAAATCGCCCCCAAGAATATTATCATGATCGGACCGACCGGCGTGGGCAAGACGGAGATCTCCCGGCGCCTGGCCCGCCTGGCCCAATCGCCCTTTTTGAAAGTCGAGGTCACCAAATTTACCGAAGTGGGTTATGTGGGGCGGGATGTGGAGTCGATGATTCGAGACCTGACCGAACTGGCCATTAATATGGTGAAGGGTGAAGAAAAGCAAAAGGTCTTGAACAAGGCCAGGGAAATTGCCGAAGAGCGATTACTGGATCTGCTGCTCCCGCCAAAAACCGAGCCGGCCAAGCCGGAGGATTCCGGAGGGCCGGAAAAAATCCTCGAAGTGGTCCGCAAACCCGCTTCAGAGCCTTTATCCACCAGGGAAAAACTACGTTCCCTCTTCCGGGAAGGGAGACTCGAAGATCGCTTTGTCGATATGGAAGTCTCCCAACGGGTCGTCCCCATGGTTGAAATCTTTTCCAGCGCCGGGATGGAAGAGATGGATTTCAACTTAAAAGATATGTTCGGCAATCTTTTCCCCAAGAAAACCAAACGCCGGAAGGTCAAGGTGCCCGAGGCCTTTGACCTTTTAGTTCAGGAGGAATCTCAACGCCTGATCGATATGGACAAGGTCACCGAAGAGGCCATTCGCAAGGTGGAACAGGCCGGGATAATTTTTTTAGATGAGATTGACAAGATCGCCGGGCGGGGTTCCAGTCATGGCCCGGATGTCTCCCGCGAAGGCGTGCAACGGGATCTGCTGCCGATTGTCGAAGGCTCAACGGTAACGACCAAGTACGGGATGGTCAAGACCGATCACATCCTCTTTATCGCCTCCGGGGCCTTTCATAATTCCAAACCCTCGGATTTGATCCCTGAACTGCAGGGACGTTTTCCTATTCGAGTGGAATTGAAATCCCTGACCCAAGAGGATTTCATCCGCATTCTCACTGAACCCCAGTCGGCCTTGATCACCCAATATGTGGAATTGATGAAAACCGAAGGGATAACCCTGACCTTTCTGCCGGAGGCTGTGGCAGAGATCGCCCGCATCGCCTTTAATGTCAATTTGCGGACGGAAAATATCGGGGCCCGCCGTCTTCACACCATTATGGAACGGTTGTTGGAAGACTTGTCGTTTGAGGCCCCGGATCAGGTGGAAAAAGAGCAGACCATCACGGCGGAAGAGGTGCGGAAAAAATTATCCTCCATCGAAGAAAATGAGGATCTGAGCCGCTATATTCTTTAAAAAACAGGTATAAGGTGTAGGGTGATAGGTTCAAGGTAATAAGAACCGAAATCCAAAATCCGAAATCTTTAACCGTTAACCATTTTGTTGGGTTGGGCGTGGGTGTAGAGATGAGCAAAGACAAAAGTCAAAAAATATTTCTGGAAAAAGCCTCCATCCTGATGGAGGCCCTGCCCTATATCCGTCGTTTTTATCATCAGACTATGGTAATCAAATACGGCGGTCATGCCATGGTCGATGAGGCCCTTAAAAAGAGCTTTGCCCAAGGCATCGTCTTGATGAAGTATATCGGCCTCAGTCCGGTGGTTGTTCACGGCGGGGGACCTCAGATCAAGAAGGTCCTCGACCAGATGCAGATTACTTCACGATTCGTCCAGGGTGTCCGGGTTACGGACAGTCAAACGATGGACGTGGTTGAAATGGTCCTGGGCGGGAAGGTCAATAAGGAGATCGTCCATTTGATCAATCAACAGGGGGGCAAAGCCATCGGTTTGAGCGGCAAAGATGGACAATTGCTGATCGCTCAGAAGATGAAACTCTTCAAGAGCCGAGGTCCGGAAGACCCTCCGGAACTGATCGACATCGGTATGGTGGGCGAAGTGAGCGAGGTCAATACGGAGATCATCACCACTCTGGAACAGCAAAATTTTATCCCGGTCATTGCCCCCATCGGTGTGGGGAAAAGAGGGGTGACCTATAATATCAACGCCGATCTGGTAGCCGGAAAAGTCGCCGCCGCCCTCAAGGCCCCGAAACTCATTCTCCTGACCGATGTGGAAGGGGTCAAGGATAAAAACGGCAAATTGATCTCGACCCTGAAGCGGGAAGATATTCCGGGACTGATTGCCGACGGGACCATCAGCGGAGGGATGATCCCCAAGGTGAATTGTTGTCTGGAAGCCTTGGCTCAAGGGGTTGAGAAGGCGCACATCATCGACGGACGGGTGGAGAACGCCGTCATCCTGGAGTTGTTTACCGACAGCGGGGTGGGGACGGAAATAACCTAAAACAACGGTTTAAGGTACAAGGTTCAAGGTGTAAGGCATTGAATTCAACACACCGCAGTGTTGATCAAGAGGAACCCGATTATCTTATTAACCGTGGACCTTGGACCGTGAACCTTGGACCGGAGTAAAAGGCTATTCGATGGAAAACAAAACGGAATCAATCACCAAAATCGTAGAACGTGCTGGAAACGTTTTGATGAGCACTTATGGCCGGACCCCGGTGGCTTTTGAAAGAGGAGAAGGGTGCCGGATCTGGGATCAGGACGGGCGGGTTTATCTTGATTTCCTGGCCGGCATTGCCGTAACGGCCCTGGGGCACAGTCATCCCCGGGTGGTGGAACGTCTGAAGGAACAGGCGGGAAGGCTCCTGCATACCTCCAATCTCTATTATATTGAGCCCCAGATCGCCCTGGCCGAGCAACTGCTTGCCCACTCCTTTGCCGATAAAGTTTTTTTCTGCAACAGCGGAACGGAAGCCAATGAAGGGGCTATCAAACTGGCCCGGCGCTATTCTTTGGAACGCTATGGGGGGGATAAGACGACCATCCTCTGCATGCTCAACAGCTTTCACGGCCGGACCTTGGGATCCCTCTCAGCTACAGGGCAGGAAAAATTTCAAAAGGGTTTTGGACCCCTCCTGCCCGGAATTTCTTTTGTGCCTTTTGATGATCTCAAGGCCCTGGACGATCAATGGACGGAGACGGTCTGTGCCGTCATGATGGAGCCGATTCAAGGGGAGGGGGGGATTCGCGTTCCGGCAGCGGACTTTCTGAAGGAGGTTAAAAAACGCTGTCAAGACCGGCAGGCCCTCTTGATTTTAGATGAAGTCCAGACCGGTTTGGGGCGCACCGGCACCTTTTTTGCCTATGAACAATTCGATGCTCAACCCGATATTATGACCTTGGCCAAGGCCTTGGGAAACGGCCTGCCCATCGGGGCCTTGTTGGCTAACGAAGAAGTGGCTAAGGCCTTTCAGCCCGGGACCCATGCCGCCACCTTCGGGGGAAATTTTCTGGTGACGGCCGTGGCCCAGACGGTCCTGTCGGTTATCCTGGAAGAGGGCTTTCTTCCGGAAGTCAGACGGATCGGGGCCTATTTCAAGGAGAGGTTGCTTCACCTACAGGAGAAGTTTCCTCAAGAGATACTTGATGTCCGGGGCAGGGGGCTGCTTGTGGGGCTGGCCTTAAACCGGCCGGGTAAGCCCTTTGTTGATGCCTGTCTGGAAAAGGGGTTTTTGATCAATTGCACCCAAGACACTATTTTGCGTTTTACTCCGCCTTTGATTATCAAAGAAGAGGCCATTGATGCCTTAGTCGATACCCTGGAACACCTTTTTAAGGAATTGCCGGCATGAGCAAGAGAGATTTTTTGAAATTGAGCGACCTCTCTGCTGCAGAGATCGTTCATATTTGGGAAAGGGCCAACGGCTACAAATCAGGAGTGATCCGTGATCTGCCCTTATCGGGAAAGAATGTGGGCCTCCTTTTTGAAAAACCGTCCACCCGAACCCGGGTTTCTTTTGAGGTGGCCATTGTCCAGACCGGCGGATATCCGGTTTTTATCACCAGCCAGGATTCTCAAATGTCCCGTCAGGAGCCGTTGAAGGATACCGGACGGGTCCTGTCCCGCTATCTGGATGCCCTGGTGGTGCGCACCTTTGCCCAGAAAAATGTGGAGGACCTTGCGGCTTACAGCACCAAACCGGTCATCAATGCCTTGAGTGATCTCTATCACCCGGCCCAGGTCTTAAGTGACCTCTTTACCGTCCGGGAACGTCGAGGCGCCTGGGAAGGGATGAAGATCGCCTGGCTGGGAGATGGCAACAACGTGGCCCATTCCTGGGTGGAAGCCGCGGCCTTATTCCCCTTTACTCTGGTCCTGGCCTGTCCTCCGGGATATGAACCCGAAGAAGCCATTTGGAACCGGGCCCAAAAAGAGGCCGGTGAGAGGTTGATCCTCACCCATGATCCGGTCGAGGCCGTCCGAGGGGCTCACGTCATTAACACGGATGTTTGGGCCAGCATGGGACAGGAAGATCAGGCCGCCGGTCGGATGGAAGTCTTTCAGCCGTTTCAGTTAAACCAGACCCTGCTGGCTTCGGCTGATCCCGCTTGTCTGGTCCTTCATTGTCTGCCGGCCCACCGGGAAGAGGAGATCAGCGAGGAGGTCCTGGAAGGGCCCAATTCAGTGGTTTTTGATCAGGCTGAAAATAAGCTGCATGTGCATAAGGCCTTGTTGGAATTTTTATTAATCCGTCATGCCACGCCAGTGGCGTGACACCACCAAAGATGAAAATAGGCTCAGACGGCTCCGAAGCCTATTTTCGTAATAAATAAGGAGAAAAAGAGTAATGAAAATCGTACTGGCCTATTCCGGCGGTCTGGATACGTCGGTCATCTTAAAATGGCTGCAGGAGACCTATAACGCCGAAATTATCGCCTTTTCAGCCGATCTGGGGCAGGAAGAAGATTGGCCGGCGATTGATAAAAAGGCCTATCAAACCGGAGCCACTAAGTTCATTGTCAAGGACTTGAAAGAAGAATTTGTCCGGGACTATGTCTTTCCGGCCTTCCGGGCCAATGCCGTTTATGAGCAATCATACCTTTTGGGGACCTCTTTGGCCCGGCCGGTGATTGCCAAACATCAGGTGGCCGTTGCCGAGGCCGAGGGGGCCGAGGCCGTGAGTCATGGGGCCACGGGCAAAGGGAATGACCAGGTCCGTTTTGAGTTGACCTACATGGCCCTCAATCCCGGTCTGAAGATCATCGCCCCCTGGAGGGAATGGAATCTGAATTCCCGGTCGGCCCTGATTGAGTATGCCAAACAACACGGGATCCCGGTCCCGACCACGCCCGCCCGGCCGTACAGTACGGATCCCAATCTGCTGCACATCAGCTATGAAGGGGGGATCCTCGAAGATCCCTGGATGGAACCGCCGGAAGATATGTTTGTAATGACCCAGTCGCCGGAGAAGGCCCCCGATGTCCCGGAATATGTGGAGATCCGCTTTGAACAAGGCAACCCGGTGGCGGTCAACGACGAAGTCTTGAAAGCAGATGAACTGCTGGCCACGCTGAACCGGATCGGCGGAAAACACGGGATCGGCCGGGTGGACCTGGTGGAAAACCGTTATGTGGGCATGAAGTCTCGAGGAGTCTATGAAACCCCGGGTGGCACCCTGATCCGGGTGGCCCATCAGGCCCTGGAGTCCTTGACCCTGGACCGGGAGGTGATGCACATCCGGGATTCCCTGATCCCCCGCTATGCGGAATTGATTTATTACGGCTATTGGTTTTCACCGGAGCGGGAGCTCCTCCAAAAGCTGATTGATGAATCTCAGATCCGGGTCTCCGGAATCGTGCGGGTGAAGTTGTATAAGGGTAACGCCATCCTGGCCGGGAGAAAGTCGGACCATTCGCTCTATCGTCTGGATTTTGCCACCTTTGAAGAAGATCAGGTCTATCGGCAAAAAGATGCCGAGGGATTCATCCGTCTTAATGGTCTGAGGTTGAAGATCCGGAATATGGTTTCGAAATCTTAGCCGAATCGATTTGAAATTCAGAAACTGGGGATTTTTGCTACTGTTATGACAATCACTCCAACCACAACAAAGAAAAAGGCCCAAAAACTCTGGGCCGGACGATTCTCTCAGCCGACGGATCCTTTGGTGGAGATCTTTACCGCTTCCCTCCCCTTTGATTACCGGCTTCTGCCCTATGATTTGGCCGGCAGTCAGGCCCATTTAAAGATGCTCGCCGCCCAGGGAATCCTTTCCCCGAAAGAGGCCGGACGGATCGCTAAAGGTTTAAGGGCCATCCAAAAGGAATGGGAAGAAGGGACACTCTCTTTTCCCATCGAAGATGAAGATGTGCACATGTTTGTGGAAAGGCGTTTAATCCGCAAGATCGGGCCGGTGGGCGGGAAGATTCATACGGCCCGGAGCCGTAACGATCAGGTGGCCCTGGATTTACGACTTTATCTCAAAGACCAGATCCAGATCCTGAAAGAGGAACTGCTGGCCCTGCAAATGGCCCTCCTGGCCAGGGCTAAAGAGCACGGCCAGTTGATCCTTCCGGGCTATACCCATTTGCAGCGGGCCCAGCCGGTGCTCTTGGGGCATCACCTCCTGGCCTATCTGGAGATGTTCTGCCGGGATCAGCAGCGTCTGAGTGAAGTGCGGGAGCGGGTGGATATTCTGCCCTTGGGCAGTGCCGCCCTGGCCGGAACATCTTTTCCTATTGATCGCAGTCTGGTGGCCCGGGAACTGGGTTTTCAGCAGGTCTCGGCCAACAGCATGGATGCCGTCAGCGATCGGGATTTTGTGATCGAATTTTTGGGCGCCGGTTCTCTTTTGATGATGCATTATTCACGGATGGCTGAAGAGCTGATCCTCTGGTCCGGGGCGGAATTTGATTTTATTGAGATCAGTGATGCCTTTTGTACCGGAAGCAGCATCATGCCCCAAAAAAAGAATCCCGATGTCCCGGAACTCATTCGAGGGAAAACGGGCCGGATCTACGGCCATCTCCTGGCCATGCTGACGATATTGAAGGGGCTGCCTCTGGCCTATAACCGGGATCTGCAAGAGGATAAGGAGCCCGTCTTTGACGCCGTCGATACCCTGATGAACAGCACCCGTTTGCTCAGCCGACTTTGGCCGACGGTGACCTTTAAGGCCGAATCCATGCGCCGGGCTTCGGAAACCGGATACCTTTTGGCCACGGACCTCGCCGATTACCTGGTAAAGAAAGGACTGGATTTCCGGAGTGCCCATCATGCCGTGGGGACGATCGTGGCCTTTGCCCTGAAAAAGGGAAAAGAGTTAAAGGATATCACCCTGGCCGAGTTGAAAACTTTTCATCCGATTTTTGAAAAGGATGTTAAAAAGGTTTTGAATCTTTCTTCAGCGATGTCCGAGCGGAATTCGGCGGGGGGGACGGCCCCCAACCAGGTTCAGAAGGCCTTACACGAGATGGAGATTCGATTGTGCTCTATCTAATCCGGCACAAGACGATATTGATATCCAGTCTTCCGGCCCTCTTCCTTTTTTTGGTTCTTTTATCCTGCGGGAGAAAGGCCAATCCGGTCATACCGGTCAAGGTCCTGCCGAAAGGAGTGGACAACCTCAGTGCTCAGGTCAAAGGAAGGGCCCTGATTGTTTTCTGGACCATCCCCACTCGAAATACCGATGAGAGCCCCCTGACCGATCTCAAAGAATTTAAGCTCCTCAAAGGACAATGGCCGACGAAGGACTTTTGTCCCTCCTGTCCGGACCAGTTTCAGGAGACCCGTCTTATCCAACTCCACGGGCCCCGCCTGCCCGATGTGACCCTTGAAACCAATCGGGTGGAGGTGGTCTTTTCGAAACTTCAACCCGGCCAGACCTACTCTTTTCAAGTCACCGCCCTGACCAAAAATGAGACAGCCAGCGAACCGTCTCGGACCCTGCGGGTGGCCTGGGACCTTCCCCTCCAACCCCCCTCAAAACTGGAGGCCAAACTCCAGGGCGAAGGAGTGCACCTTTCCTGGGAAGCCCCGCAAAACCTGGTTGATGGTGCCTCAGCCACGGGGTTGAGCGGGTATGCCCTCTACCGCCGGACGGGCAAAGATCCCTGGACTAAAGTGACGGCCGAACCGATCAAGGGCACATCCTATCTCGATAAGGATCTGCGGGAATCGGAAAAATATGTTTATCAGGTCAGGGCTCTGCGTCGGGTGGGATCGTCCTTTCTGGAAAGTGAAGGCTCGAACGACGTAAGCCTTGTCTACGTCTACAAGGGACCGCCGCCGGTTATCCGGGAATTGGTCGGGATACCTGATGGTCGGGGGATCGACCTCCGCTGGCAAAGTCTTGAAAATAGTCGGAGCAGCGGATATCATATCTATAAACGATCGGAGAATGAAAGCGAGTCCAAAAGGATTACTGCCGAAAGGATCACCGAGACAACCTTCCATGATGGATCGGTTGTTCAGGGAATCCGATATTTTTACTCGGTGACGGTAGTGGGCGCCCCGCCGGATCTGCTGGAGGGTCCGAAGTCTAAGGAGATTGAAATAACCTATATGCCGTAACTCTCTGAAGAACAAAATTCCCCTCCATCCCCCTTGAGAAAAGGAGGGCGGGAGGGATTTAATAATTTTTTTCAAACAGATAAAGTGATACACACAATTGATTTTTTCAGCAACCGGTTAAATTGAGTTCCCCATCTTTAATGTGAGAGGTCATATTTATGCATCATTTTCATTTTAAACGCGGGGTCCTGTCGGCCGAGGGGGTTCCCGTTCCGGAGATTATTCAAGACATCGGCACACCCTGTTATATTTACAGCCGGGCGACCCTGGAACATCATTTCCGGACCTTTGATAAGGCCTTTTCCGGGATTCCCCATATCACCTGCTATGCCCAAAAGGCCAACTCGAATCTGGCCCTGCTGCGGCTCTTCGGCCGCCTTGGTGGGGGGACGGATATCGTTTCCCAGGGTGAATTGGTCCGGGCCTTGAAGGCGGGCATTCCTCCCGATCGGATCGTCTACTCGGGGGTGGGAAAGACGCCGGAGGAGATCCGCTACGCCCTGAAAGAAAAGATTCTCCTTTTAAATGTCGAATCCCCGGAAGAATTGAAGCTGGTTAACGAAATCGCCGGCCAAATGAAGAGAAAGGCCCCGGTGGGGATCCGGGTCAATCCCGACATCGATCCCCAGACCCATCCGTATATTTCCACGGGACTCAAAAAGAATAAGTTCGGGATCAATATCAAACAGTCCCTTGAAGAATACCGCCTGGCCCACTCTTTACCACATCTTTCCGTGGTGGGTGTGGATTGTCATATCGGTTCTCAACTCCTGGCCACCCAGCCCTTTCTGGAGGCTATTCAAAAATTAAAAAAACTGATCGCCCAACTGAAAGAGTTGGATATCGAGATCGGCTATCTCGATTTAGGCGGAGGATTGGGAATTACTTATGATCAAGAAGAGCCGCCTCATCCCCGGGAGTATGCCAAGGCCATCATTAAAGAATTGGGCCGGATGCCTTACACCCTGATCCTGGAACCCGGACGGGTTATTGTCGGCAACGCCGGGATCTTGGTGGCCAGGGTCCTGTATGTCAAAAAAGGGGAAGAGAAAAATTTTGTCATTGTCGATGCCGGAATGAATGACCTGCTTCGCCCTTCTCTTTATAGCTCCTTTCATCTGATTCAGCCGGTTGTCCGCCGAAACCGGCCGAAGATTCAGGCCGATGTGGTCGGGCCGATCTGTGAAACCGGCGACTTTCTCGGTAAAGACCGGATGTTGCCCCTTCCCAAGGCCGGAGACCTATTGGCAGTGATGAGCGCCGGGGCCTATGGTTTTTCCATGGCCAGTAATTATAATTCCAGATTAAGAGCGGCAGAGGTCTTGGTGGACGGAAGCGAATACCATCTGATCAGGAAAAGAGAGACCTATGCCCAGATGATCGCTTTGGAGAGAATTCCGGGGATGCTGAAGTAGAAAGACAATTAGTTGCTAGATCTTCTGAGGATTTATCTCTAACATGTGGCTGGAGTCTGGGGGAAAAATTATGAGTGCCAACCCTTTTCTAAACATTACCAAAATGAGCGGGTCAGGAAATGATTTCATCCTGGTGGATAATCGTTCCAGACAGATAAGGACTGAGCAGATGGTTGCTCTCACCAAAGGCCTTTGCCGCCGGATGGTCTCCGTAGGGGCCGATGGAATGATTTTCCTGGAGCCCTCGGAGAGCTATGATTTTAAATGGCGCTTTTTTAATGCCGACGGCAGTGAGGCGGAGATGTGCGGGAACGGGGGACGCTGCACGGCTCGCTTTGCCTTTTTGGAAGGTATCGCTCCGTCGGTCATGACCTTTGAAACCTTGGCCGGTCCGATCCAGGCCTGGGTGGACGGCACGACGGTTAAACTGCAATTGACCCAACCCAAAGATCTGAGACTCGATCAATCCATCCTCGTGGAGGGGAAGGCGGTTACCTTTGATTTTCTCAATACCGGTGTTCCCCATACCCTGGTCTGGGTGGAGGATATTGAAAAAACGGATGTGCCTGCTTTAGGTCGGACGATCCGATTCCATGAGCACTTTAAGCCGGCCGGGACCAATGTCAATTTTGGGCAGCTTTTATCGTCCGGGCGTGTCTCCCTGCGCACCTATGAACGGGGGGTGGAAGCCGAAACCCTGGCCTGCGGCACCGGGGCCGTGGCTGCGGCCGGCGTGGCCTTCCTAAAAGGTAAACTGCCTTCACCGGTCCAGGTGCAGACTCGAGGGGGAGAAATATTGACGGTGCATTTAGACGGGACGATCGGACAAAAGATTGAAAAGGTCTATTTGCAGGGGGATGTGCGTCTGGTTTTTAAAGGAGAGGTGTTTGCCGAGGCGCTGAAGGATTAGAGATGCATCGTTCACTCTTTTGGTTTTAGACCTTACCTATTTTCAGGAAAGGAGGCAGTCATGATTAAGACGATAGTGGCCGGGGCCGGCGGCAGGATGGGCGGAAGGATCATCCAACTGATTAATGAATCTCCTGATCTGGAGGTGGCCGGAGCCTTTGAAAAATCGGATCACCCGGCAGTCCAGAAAGACCTGGGAGAATATTTGGGAACAGGGAAAAAAGGGATGATCATTGCCTCCGGTCTGCCGGAGGTGATTGATCAGGGTGAGGTGATTATTGATTTCACTTTTCATGCCGCCTCTCTGGAACATCTGCGGATCGCCGCGGAAAAGCACAAACCGATGGTCATCGGCAGTACCGGATTCAGTGCTCCGGAAATGGAGGAAATAAAAAAGCTCTCTTCTTCTCTGCCGGTGGTCCTGGCGCCGAATATGAGCGTGGGCGTTAATGTCCTTTTCAAAGTCGTCAAGGATGTGGCCCGGGCCCTGGGAGAAGGCTTTGATATAGAGATTTTAGAGGTCCATCATAAGATGAAAAAGGATGCCCCCAGCGGCACGGCCCTGAAACTGGCCCAGGTCCTGGCCCAGGCCCGTTCGCAGGATCTGGATCAGGTGGCGGTTTATGAGCGCCGGGGCATTATCGGTGAACGGAAGCCGGAGGAGATCGGCATTCAGACCTTCCGGGCCGGGGATATTATCGGTGAGCACACGGTCCTTTTTGGAGGAATGGGTGAACGGATTGAAATTACCCACCGGGCCCATAGCCGGGACACTTTTGTCCGGGGGGCCTTGCGGGCGGCCCGCTGGATTATCTCCCAAAAGAACGGACTCTATGACATGCATGATGTCCTGGGGTTGAAGGGATGAAGAAAAGGTCTAAGGTGTAGGGTTCACGGGGCAAGGGCACGATGCAAAAGATGAGCATCGGCAGCCAATCCGTTATCACTTTTTAGATTTTCCTTAAACCTTGAACCTATATTTTATTTAGAGGAGTAAGACCATTATGGATTGGATTCAAAAAGCAGAGCGACTAAGAAAATTACCCCCTTATCTGTTTATGGAGATCGATCGCCTCAAGGCCGAGGTGCAGGCCAAAGGGGTCGACATCATCGATTTGGGTGTCGGTGATCCGGACCTGCCGACCCCGCCCCATATCCTGAAGCGGTTGAACGAGGCGGCCTTGGACCCCAAGAATCATCGTTATCCTTCTTATTCGGGGATGAATGATTTTCGGACGGCCGTATCTTCCTGGTATCAACGCCGCTTCGGGGTGACCCTGGATCCGGCGAAGGAGGTCGTTACCTTAATCGGTTCCAAAGAAGGGATCGCCCATTTCCCCCTGGCCTTTTTAGATCCGGAAGATCTGGCCCTGGTTTCCAGTCCGGGATATCCGGTCTATCACATCGGGACCCTTTTCGCCGGCGGGCAATCTATCTTTTTACCGCTTCGGAAGGAGAATCATTTTCTGCCCGATCTGGCTCAGATTCCTCAAGAGGTCGCCTCCCGGTCGAAGATCCTTTTTATCAATTATCCAAATAATCCCACGGCCGCCGTGGCGGACAGGGCCTTTTTTGAAGAGGTCATCCGGTTTGCCAAGGAACACCAGGTCATCGTTTGTCATGATGCCGCCTATTCGGAGATCGCTTATGACGGGTACAGGCCCATGAGTTTTCTGGAGCTGCCGGGGGCAAAAGAAGTGGGCATCGAGTTCCATTCCCTGTCCAAGACCTACAATATGACCGGCTGGCGGATCGGCTTCGCCGTCGGCAATGCCGAGTTGATTTCCGGTCTGAGTCAGATCAAAAGTAATATCGATTCCGGAGCCCCCCAGGCCATCCAGTGGGCCGGGATCGAAGCCCTGGACGGCCCTCAGGACTGCCTGACTGAGATTAATGCCATCTATCAGAAACGCCGGGACCTGATGGTTTCCGGACTCCGGAAGATCGGCTTGAAGGTGGAACCGCCCAAGGCCACTTTTTATCTCTGGATTGAAGTGCCTCCGGGCTATACCTCCACCCGGACGACCGCCCATCTCCTTGAGCAGACCGGGATTGTGACCACACCCGGAAACGGTTTCGGAGAGCCGGGAGAAGGCTATTTTCGAATCTCCCTGACCATGCCCGAAGACCGACTGGAAGAGGCCGTGGCCCGCCTTAGTCAGGCAGGTTTCTGATGGCCCACCATCAGGCCTTTATCGGACTGGGCTCCAACAGGGGGGATAAAAAAAAAATTGTCTGAAGGCCCTCGATGCCCTGGGCGCTGTTGCCGGCCAGACCGTTCTGCGGGTCTCCTCCTGGTATGAGACTCAACCCCTAGGAATGGAAGACCCGGAATGGTTTATCAATGGGGTGGCCTTGGTGGAAACCCCCTTGTCTCCCGAAGACCTTTTGGCTGACCTGTTGGCTATTGAAGCATTACTGGGAAGGGAACGAACGATCAAGTGGGGACCGCGAACGATTGACCTGGATCTGTTGACCTATGACAGGCTGATCCTTTACCGGCCTGAACTGGTCCTGCCCCATCCTTTTCTGGAAAAAAGGAGATTCGTCTTGGAACCGATGGCCGAGATCGCTCCTGATTATATTCACCCGGTGTTGCACAAAACCATCGCAGACCTTCGCGATGCCTTGACCGGGGAAGGCCAGGATCTCCTTCGATTGACGGATTGAAAGGTTTTTTTCATATACAATCATGCTGAGATGGATTATACTTATCGCGGTTTGGTTCTTGATTTATAAGCTGGTGCGGAGAATTCTGGCATCGCCGAAACTCCCCAAAAGACCTCCGCCTCAACAAATTCAGGATGAGATGGTTCAGGACCCGGTGTGCAAGATCTATCTTCCTAAACGCCAGGCCGTGGTCCTGAATGGCCCGCAAAACGAAACTCATTATTTTTGCAGTACCCAGTGCCGGGATAAATTTATGGGAAAGGATTCCAAATGAAATTTTTTATTGATACGGCAAACCTCAAGGAAATTGAAGAGGCGGTAACCCTTGGTCTGGTGGATGGCGTGACCACCAACCCCTCGCTTTTATCCAAGGAAAAAGAGAAACCCCGGGACTTGATCAAGAAAATCTGTCAGCTGGTCGATGGTCCGGTGAGTGCCGAAGTGATTTCCGAAACCGCCGCCGAGATGGTTAAAGAGGCCCAAGGACTGGCCAAAATCCACAAAAATATTTGTGTCAAGATACCCATGACCCCGGAAGGGTTAAAGGCGGTCAAGAAATTATCCGCTTTGAAGATCCCCACCAATGTCACCTTGATCTTTTCGCCTATTCAGGCCCTGCTGGCGGCCAAGGCCGGGGCCACCTATGTCAGCCCTTTTGTCGGCCGGCTGGATGATATTGCCCAAGACGGGATGGAGATCATCAGCCAGATTCTGACCATCTATAATAATTACGCCTTTGAAACGGAGATCATCGTCGCCTCTATTCGCAATCCGATCCACGTCTTGACGGCGGCTATGATGGGGGCCGATATCGCCACCATACCGTATAAGGTCCTTTTGCAGTTGGCCCAGCACCCCTTGACCGATATCGGGATTCAGAAATTTCTGGATGATTGGAAAAAAATTCCGGTAACCAAATAAACGCCCTTGCACTCAAAACCGTTGAAGAGCACAACCCTTCTGATTTTTCTGGCCCTCTTCCTGGTCCTCGGGGGAGAGGGCCAGGTCCGTCCGGTTTCGGCGGATATTTATCGGTATCAGGATGAAAACGGTGTCACTCATTTCACCAACGTGCCTACCGGATCTAAGTTCCAACTGTTTTATCGAGACCGGATTAAAAGTCAACCGGCCATCCCTTTCAGAGATTATGGAAAGGCCTTCTATTCAAAGACCCCTAAAAATGACAAACAACATTTCGTCGCCAATCATATCGATGAGGTCTCCCAGTTTTACGGAATTGATCCGAAACTGATTCAGGCCATCATTCATGTGGAATCGAATTACAATCCCCAGGCCATTTCTCCCAAAGGGGCCCAGGGATTAATGCAGTTGATGCCCCGGACGGCCAAGGATCTTCAGGTCTTCGATCCCTTCAGCCCCAGAGACAATATTATCGGCGGGGCCCGATATCTGAGGTACCTGCTGGATCTGTATCAACAGGACACCATCCTGGCCCTGGCTGCCTATAATGCCGGACCGGAAAAGGTGAGCCTCTATCGAGGAGTCCCTCCCTATCAGGAAACCCGGACCTATGTCCAAAAGGTCATGCAGATTTATGACCGTCTGAAAAACGGATTTCTCTCCGGCCGTTGAGTCAGGGTTGTTTTATGTCCGATTCCCCTTCCCCTTCCATTTTGAATATCTCCAACAGCCTGACGGTTCTTCGGATCCTGTCCATTCCTTTTGTCCTGATTCCATTGCATTCAGACACACCCAGTTCCAGTTTCTGGGCGGCGGTGATTTTTACCTTGGCCTTTGTCACCGATTGGCTGGATGGATTTATCGCCAGGAAAAAGAACCTGATCACAAAATTAGGAAAAATTTTAGATCCCCTGGCCGACAAACTCCTGATCGGCAGCGCCTTTATTATGCTGATCGATCTGGATCGGGTGGAAGGGTGGATGGGGATTTTAATTATCGGAAGAGAGATCGCCGTTACCTGGCTGCGGGCGATGCTGGCCGCCAAAGGCATTATCCTGTCTTCTTCCTGGTGGGGAAAGTATAAAACTTTTTTCCAGGCGGCGGCTCTGATTCCTTTGATCATTCATTATCCTCTGTTCTCAGTAGACGTGCATTTATTAGGAATGGCCCTGCTGTGGGTGGCCTTAATCCTGACCCTCTGGTCAGGCCTCTTATATTTTATCCAATATTTTTCCATCCTCATGGAGAAAGGTCCGAAAGCCAATCCCTGAGAGGATGATCCTTTTCCTTTTCTGGGCAGCGGGAAATATCGGCTTCAGTCTTTACTCAGAATTAATACGTAAATAGGGTTCAAAGCCGTACTCACCCTGTTTTCATCCTTCGTGGTCCCACGCCCCAAAAGGCGGGGCATGGCGGATTAATCCGAAAATAGGCTTTGGAGTCAATCAAAGCCATTTTCATCTTTGGTGGTGTCACGCCACTGGCGTGGCATGACTGATTAATCCGAAAGTAGGCTTCGGAGCCTTCTAAGCCTTTTTTCATGCCCGGCTTCCTTTAGGAAGCCTCCGGTTAGGTCGGGGAAACCCGACCGTATCGTGGTGTCACGCCACTGGCGTGGCATGACTGATTATTTCCCGGGGGTGTGGGGGTAAGACTCCGGGAAAAAACCTGAAAAGGAATTGAAAATAAGGCTTATTTTTTCTTGACTTTACAGTTAAGACCGTTTTATCATCAGGCCGGTTGTACAGAATTTGTGGTACGTGAAAATCGCTCTAACCAAGAGAGACGTTTTGTTTGTCTGGTTCTTTCCGGCCGGAAGCTGTTACAACTTGATTGTTATGGGGGAGAGGGGGTGAGTTGTAATGGCCAAAGGCCAGGTCAAATGGTTTAGTGATCGAAAAGGGTACGGCTTTATTTCCCAGGATGACGGTAGTGATGTATTTGTTCATTTTTCAGCGATTAAAGGTGAAGGATTTCGCACTTTGCAGGAGGGGGAAAGGGTAGAATTCGAGGTGACCCAGGGGCCCAAAGGACTCCAGGCATCTGATGTCAGGAAAGCAGAATAATTTTTTCCAAGATTTGATAAAGGCTGTGGGATCGAATGGGATCGGCCCCGCAGCCTTTTTTTATTTTTTATCTTCACCGCTTTTTCTTCATACTCCGGGTTTTCCTCCCAGACTTGATTAAATTATCTGCCGCGGGGTTTCAAGCTGTTGGCAAAGCGGGCGATGGTTTTGAAATAATCCATTCCGCACAGGGCCATGATGTCGTTATGGCCGGCTCTGGGGATGACGACCAGTTCCTTCCTGCGGGCACCGGAATTTTTTAAAAGGGTATCGGCTTCCGGCAAGGGAATCAATTCATCATATTGGGCATGCAGGATAAGGGTTGCTTTGGTGATCTGGGTAATCTTCTGGAAATTGCGAAATCCGTCTTTCTCTTCCAGCCCCAGCTGATCGACCGGAATCCCGATCAGCCTCAGGAGAGGCAGAGAATGGGCAAAGCCGCTTTCAATAATAAGGCCGGCCAGTTTCTCCATTCGGCGAGAGGCGATTTCAATGGCCGGGGCGCTGCCCAGAGAGCGTCCCATGACCAGAAAAGGCCCGGTCCGTCCTTGGGCTCTGATCTGCTCATAGACAAAATCAAAGGCTGTCAAGGCATCGCTCAAAAGGGTCCCGACCGAAGGCCTGCCTTCACTTTTTCCATATCCGCGGTAGTCCACGGCTAAGAGGCTGAGGCCCAATTGTCGATAAAGAGGACCCACATCATCGTAATCATCGACGATTTCTCCGTTGCCGTGGAAAAAGAGGAGATGGGGGCCGGCAGGGTCGGAAAGAAAGAAGCGGGCTCCCAGATGGATCTCCGGGGTCACCGGGATCAGGTGATCTTCCGCCCCGGCCGGGGGGGCTGGGCCATAATCCGGGCGGGGGTGAAAGATGAGGGCGTTGATTCCCGGGTGATCAAAAGGGGGCTTGAATGTTTCCTGGTCCACCATAATCTCTCCTTTCCATTTTCTTTAACTTACTAACTGACGTCAAAAAGTCAAGCCGCTTTTTTACAGGGATGGAGAGCGCAGTATAATCAAAAGACCTTTTCATTGCCTGGAATTCCGCTAGGGCTGGATGGGACTTTTAGGCCGGGAGTTTCAAAATTAGCTTGACAGACGGCTCAGAGCGGGATTAGTCTTCACACTTTATCTTTAGATGCGCCCCGGGATGGCCGGGGAATCAAGCAAGAAGAAATAAAATCTTTCGATTTTTTTGAAAAGATTGAAAAGAAGGAGAATTCCCCATGCGCAGTAATGGCCGAAAGACGGACGAATTACGTCCGGTCCGGATCATCCGGAACTATATTAAAAATGCCGAAGGGTCGGTCCTGATTCAACTGGGAGAGACCCGGGTCATCTGTACGGCCTCTCTGGAAGAGCGGGTCCCGCCTTTTTTGAGAAACAGCGGCCGGGGCTGGGTGACGGCCGAATATGCCATGCTGCCCCGGTCCACCAAGACCCGGACCACCCGGGAATCGACCCAGGGTAAGGTCGGCGGGCGGACCCACGAAATTCAGCGTCTGATCGGCCGTTCCCTGCGGGCGGTGATGGATCTGAGTCTGATCGGGGAACGAACCTTCTGGATTGATTGCGATGTTATTCAAGCCGACGGCGGGACCCGAACCGCTTCCATTACCGGGGCCTATATCGCCCTGTATGATGCCGTGGAATATTTGCGCAAACAGATCTCCATTCCCCGGGACCCCCTGGTCGATTCCGTGGCGGCCATCAGCGTCGGGGTCGTGGACGGCCAGATCTGTCTGGACCTGAACTATGAGGAAGATTCCAAGGCGGAGGTGGACTGCAATTTTGTCATGACCGGTCAGGGGAAATTTATCGAGATCCAGGGCACGGCAGAGGGGCAGCCTTTTTCCAAAGAGGCCTTTGAAAAGATGACCGCCCTGGCCACCATGGGTATTGAAAAATTAACGGCCATCCAACAACAGGTTCTCCTTCCCAAAGCATGAAACTGGTCTTTGCTTCCAAAAATAAAGGAAAGGCACGAGAAATCCAAGAGGCCCTCAGGCTTCCCGGCCTGGAGTTCCAATCCCTGAACGATTTTCCCGATCTTCCCGAAATTATTGAGGACGGGACCTCTTTTCTGGAAAACGCCTTGAAAAAGGCCCGGACCATTTCCCAAAGCCTCAACCTTCCGGTACTGGCTGATGATTCGGGGCTGGAAGTCGATTTCCTGCAAGGCGCCCCGGGGATTTATTCGGCCCGCTTTGCCGGGCCGAAGGCCACGGACCGGGAGAATTATGAAAAACTGCTGACCCTGGTGGATGGTGTTCCCGAGGCCCAACGGACGGCCCGTTTTGTTTGTGTGCTGGTCCTCAGCCTGCCTTCGGGGGAGTGGTTTAAGGCCGAGGGGACCTGTGAAGGCCGGATTACCGCGGCCCCCCTGGGAAATCAGGGATTCGGCTATGATCCCGTCTTCTATCTTCCCGATCGGCAGAAGACCATGGCCGAACTTCCCTTGGAAGAAAAAAACCGGATCAGCCATCGAGCCAGGGCCCTGGAGAAGATAAAACCGATCCTTCTTTCGGTTTTCCAGGGTTTTCCGTCCTGATTCGTCAATCATGTCCTGTCGGGCCCCCGGGGCATCTTCTCCTTGTTTTTATTGGGCCTTTGTGATAAAAAAAAATTGTCGGGGCGTAGCGCAGCCTGGATAGCGCACCTGCCTTGGGCGCAGGGGGTCGGAGGTTCAAATCCTCTCGCCCCGACCATCACAAAACCATTTTTTCTTTCTTTTCTTTGATGATCCATCGATCCTCTTTAAAGAGTATTTGGTCCATTCTCCTTCTTCTCGTCTCCTTTCTTTTTCTGGCAGCGGCCTGCTCCCAACAGACCTTAAGTCCTCCGGAGGTTCAGTCCATAACGGTCCGTCTGAAGGGATGGGATCGTACGGCCCTTTTCCTGGAAGGAAAACTGGAGGTGTTCAATCCCAACGACCTGAGCAGCCGCTTCTCGGGTTATGCCTTTGAACTGGAACTGGAGGGCCAGCGGGTGTTGAGCGGCCAATCCGATCAAGCGTTTACGGTACCGGCCCAGGAGATCTTCTCCGTGACCATTCCGGTGACGATCCTCTTCAAGGATCTGTTGGCCTTACGCCGAAAAGAGCTCTTTAACCGGGAGCTGCAATACCGCTTTGCCGGGATGGTGACGCTCGATTCCTGGTTTCCGGGCCGGTCCCTGCCTTTTTCTTCCGAAGGGACTATTAATCTGGCGGAGTGGCTGAAAGGGCAGGTCCTGGATTTTCTGGGAGGGTTGTGACATGGCAGATCAGACCTCTCCTCCCGCCACAACCCAGGTTGCCAAATCCGCCGGATCGGTGGGCATTGCTGTCTTCTCCAGCCGGATTTTAGGGTTGATCCGGGAACAGGTCATGGCCGTCCTCTTCGGGGCCGGGACCTATATGGATGCCTTTGTGGTGGCTTTCCGCATCCCCAATCTCCTGCGGGACCTCTTCGCCGAAGGGGCCCTTTCGGCAGCCTTTGTAACGGTCTTTACCGATTACGACCAGAAGAAAGGGCAGGAGGAGACCTGGCGTCTGGCCAACAATGTCCTTCTGGGCCTGACCCTGCTTTTGTCGCTGATCACCGTCCTGGGCATGATCTTTTCAGAAGAAATTATCCGGATCATGGCCCCGGATTTCGACCGGATCGCCGGTAAGATCGCCCTGACCCAGCTCCTGACCAATATCATGTTCCCTTTTCTGGTCCTCATCTCCGCGGCCGCCGTGGTCATGGGGATCTTGAATACCAAAGGCCGCTTTTTTATCCCGGCCATGGCTTCGACTTTTTTCAATCTGGGTTCGATTGTCGGGGGTGTCTCTCTGGCCTGGTGGGTGGCCCCGGCCTTCGGCCAGCCCCCCATTGTCGGCATGGCCGTGGGTACCCTGCTGGGCGGGTTTTTACAATTGGCCATCCAACTGCCTTCTCTGAAACGCTGCGGATTTCGCTGGCGGCCTACTCTTAACCTGAAAGACGAAGGGCTGCGGCGGATCATGTTCCTGATGATCCCGGCGGTCATCGGCCTCTCAGCCACCCAGATTAATATCTTTATCAATACCAATTTCGCCGCCCGCTGTGCCGAAGGAAGCGTCTCCTGGCTCAACTATGCCTTCCGGTTGATGCAGTTTCCCATAGGCATCTTCGGGGTGGCCATCTCCATTGCCGCCTTGCCGGTTATCTCCCGCCAGGTTTCTCAGGGGGATATGGAAGCCTTGAAATCGACCTATGTCTCTTCCCTGACCATGGCCTTTCTCCTGACCATTCCGGCCTCCTTCGGTCTGGCCTTTCTGGCCACGCCGATTATCCGGATCATCTTTGAACACGGCCGCTTTCACTCCGCCGATACCCTGCATACGGCTGAGGCCCTGGCCTATTACGCCGTGGGCCTCTTTGCCTATTCTTCCATCAAGATTGCTGTGCCGGTTTTTTATGCCCTGAAGGATACCAAATATCCGGTTATCGCCAGCTTTCTGGCCGTGATCACCAATGTCCTTTTTATTTCCTTTACCCTGGAGGCCTTTCAGCACAAGGCCATTGCCTTATCCACCTCCCTCACCATGATCATCAATTTTCTTTTTTTGAGCGTGGTCCTCTATGCCAAGATCGGCGGTTACGATCTCCGTTACCTGCTCTATTCCCTGATCAAGATCACCTTTGCCTCTTTGATCATGGGGCTTTTAGCCTACCGCTTTCATCAGACCCTGGGTCGGTTTTTCAATTATCAGCGGCTGGGGGATGAAATACTCTCTCTGATCCTGGTTATGGCCCTGGCCGTGGCCGCCTATTTAGTCATGATCCGCTGGCTGGGGATCAAGGAGTTGAATGAGGTCCTGGAAAGCCTGAAGCGGCGGTTCAGAAAAGCTCAGAATTAATACGTAAATAGGGTTCAAAGCCGTACTCACCCTGTTTTCATGCTTCGTGGTGCCATGCCCCTGGCGGGGCATGGGAATAAATCCGAAAACAGAGTTTGAGCCTACGTCTTATTTTCATGGTTCGTGGTGCCACGCCCCTGGCGGGGCATGACGAATTAGCTTGATAATTTTCCGGAAATTGATTAAAAAGAAGACCAGGTGCCTGGGTGGCGGAACTGGTAGACGCAAGGGACTTAAAATCCCTCGGTCCTCGTGGCTGTACCGGTTCGATTCCGGTCCCAGGCACCAGAAAATACAAAATAAATCGGTCCTTCGGGACTTTTTTTTATTGTATTTGCTGGACTTTGCCCCTACCACTTCCGCAACCTCTTTTAAATTCAATGTATTACTCGATTATCTTCTGACTGACTCTTGGGTTCCTGTGCCCATGCTGTGCCCAAATTGTGCCCGTGGGTTTCCTCCACGTTTTGAATTTGGTCAACCTTCTCCTGATGATAGACAAACAGTTTCTTTGAAGCTTGTTTAAGGTCTTCTTCATTGATGATGTTATACCGTTCAAAGGTGCTTCTGGTCTTGTGGCCGGATACCATATCATTAATCAGCCCATTCATTTTTTTCCTGATCTCATTATCCCTATATTCCTTGTCCGGATATTTCAAAAGACAATCATTTCTAACTTTTCGCAATTCTTTCTAGAAATTTATTTCGTATTTCATTAATCACAGATAATTTATTACTAAAAAATAAATCTTTATTGTTGACTTTTAGATGTTTAACAGATAGGAATTCTTATATATTTTTTAGGCGACTCCTTGATTTTAACCCTTAACGAGGGAATATCGATGGAAGAATAATAGACCCCATTTTTCAATAAAGAGATGGGGTTTTTTATTCCGGGGTGCATAAATGAATCATAATGGAAATAATATCGAATCCCGCCTGTGGGACGCTGCCGACGAACTGCGGGCCAATTCCAAACTGAAGTCCTCGGAATACTCCGTGCCGGTGTTGGGGCTGGTCTTCTTACGTTATGCCGATCACAAATTCCAGGCAGCGGCCAAGGTATTGGCTGGAGAAGGGGGCGGACGTCGGAAGATCGGCCCGGCGGACTATCAGGCCCGTGGGGTGCTCTATCTCCCCGAAACGGCCCGTTTTTCAGCGCTGATTCAACTGCCGGAGGGTGGTAATATCGGCGGGGCCATCAACGAAGCCATGCGCGCCATCGAAGCGGAGAATCCCGATCTCAAGGACGTGCTGCCTAAGACCTACAATCGCTTCGAGAACGCCCTGCTCAAGGAACTGCTCAAGACTATGAATTCCATCCCTATGGATATCGAGGGGGATGCCTTCGGTAAGATCTATGAATACTTCCTCGGTCATTTCGCCATGAGCGAAGGACAGAAAGGCGGCGAGTTCTTCACTCCCACCGCCATTGTCCGGCTCATCGTC
>Ga0233425_10004219_pt1 | contig 24526 bp, 25 predicted proteins | sample Watercolumn_Towu_2_FD_181712 | JGI IMG/M metagenome (GOLD analysis project Ga0233425, IMG submission 181712) | Freshwater microbial communities from Lake Towuti, South Sulawesi, Indonesia - Watercolumn_Towuti2014_140_MG | ecosystem: Environmental > Aquatic > Freshwater > Lake | place... | reverse complement strand
CACCGCTGCCTTGGCCTGCTCGGTGTGCTCCAGGGCCTTGCGGGCGTGTTCGGCGACCGACTTGGAATCTCTGGCGTTGGCGGCCTCGGTGGCGTGTTCCAGGGCCGAAGCGGCGTGGGTTTCGGCGAGCGCCGGGAGCGGAGTCGCGAGGGCGGCGGCGAGCAGGACGGTCGGGACTCGGTTTGGGGTTTTCATGTTGTTTTCCTCTGGACGGCGGTATGTTGGCGGAAAGGCGGAGGGCAAAGTTGTTGTCTGGTCGCGCTACCGGCGCGCGACGCGCAGATTACCGTTAGACCGGAATCGTCGGCAGAATGCCACGTGACCGTCTGACGATTCCCGGCCGCTCGGCGGCGCCGGCGAAAATTGCCTGCCGCCGGAAAACGCGGATTCCGGGTAGGCCGTGGAATCGGCGCCGGGCAGTCGCCGATCTTGGCCTTTGTCCCGGTACCGAGGGAATCACGGAATCGATCAGCGCATCCGCCGGTCCTGCGAACCGGCCGCTTCCAGGCAGGCATTCAAGGCTGCGGACGGGGTCCAGCTGCAGTTGCCTCCCGGCTGACGTTCGCAAATGGCCGTCTGATAACAGGCAAACTCCGGCCGGTAGATGCAGGCCGAGACGAGGTCGCTGCGATCACTGCACAGCTCGCCGGAACACCCCCCGACTTGGCAGTTCTGGCGGAGGCGGGAACCGGTACCGTTCACCGGCAGATAGAACTGGCTGGCGACGAAGGCAAGGGCCCGCCCCGCGGGTCCGGATACGCGCCGGTGGGCGCCGGCGGCGAGGATGCCGGCCGCTTGTCTCTTCTGGGCGAGGGCGGCGGACAGGTCGGCGTCACCGGCACCGACGGGGATCAGATCGACCCCGGCGAGGTCCCGCCGGCGGCGGGAGTTGAGCTTGGCTTCGCGAAAGGAGAGGCAGGGATCGGTGATGCACACCAGACCCTTGTCGTTGAGACGGAAGAAATTGCCGGAGGGGGCGGCGTCGGTAGCCGCTGCCCACACCTCTGCCGCGACAAATCGCCCTAACCGACCGAAGTCCGGGAATTCCTGATTCTCCAGCCTGCCCTTCAGCAGCACCGTGCCGGAACGGATCCGGGACTGAACCGCGGCCGCCTGCTCCTCGCGCAGGCCGAGCGCGGAGAGGTCCACTGCGGCGGCGTAGCACTCCCTTTGCCGGCTGCCGTCCGCGCAACGGGTGGAGACCTGGTTGACGCGCTGCACGAACACGCCGCCGCAAAGCGGCGAGACACACTTGCGAAGATCCGGGCGGATGCTGTAGTAGGCCGCATTGGCGGCAGCATTGACGGCAGCCGCCTGGGCGGCGAAGGGAACCAGAAGGAGCACGAGGAAGAACGTCCGAACAATCATCGTCATTTCCCTCCCATGGTGGAACAATCGGTTCGATGCCAGTCGAGCTTGCTCGGTCCTCGAAGCGTTGTCAACGCTCGGATTCCTGCCCCGAGTCGCCGGTGGCTCCGGCGCCGGAAACGGCATTTCGACGGCAAGGCGCTGGATTTTTCCATGTCTGTCGCCGGAAAATGCCCCGAACCGCGCATTCCCGAAACTGCGGATCGCGGCTGGTCCGTGACGCCGCTGCCTTGACCTACCGACCCCGTTGCCATGTCCCCCCATTCCTTGCCCTTCCGGAAGCTCATCAGCGGCCTTCGCGGGGTCGCGACGGCCTTGCGCGGTCGCCTGGCGATGCTGCGCACGCGGCTGGCGCTGGTCATCGGGGTGTCGCTGGGGTTTGTGGTGATTCTGGTGGTGACCCTGTTCTCCGGTACCGAGCGGGCCGCCGCCTATTACCAGAGGGCTCAGGCCGCCTACCAGGCGCTGGATCGCTACCAGGAGCTATCCCATTCCGCCTACCGCCACTTCAAGCACCGCATGGACCTGCACCTGGCCGACAGCGAGGCGTCGCGGGCCGAGGTGGAACTGTCGCGGCAGCGCCTGTTCGCCGCCCTGGACCGGTTGCGGGATGCGGTGGAGGCCGGCGAAGAGGGCGGGGAGCTCGGTGGCGAGGGTTCCGGTTCCCTGCAGTCGGTGGCCAAGCTGGCGGCCTTTCTGGAATCGGGGATGTACCGTTTCGACGAGGCCGAGAAGTTGCGCCAGCAGGGTAAGCGGGAAGAGTCCCTGGCGCTGCTGGCCAAGATCCTGAAGGAGGACATCGACCGCAAGTTCCAGCCCCTCATCGACACCGCCATCGCCGACGAGCGGGAGCAGGCCCTGGTGGCGCGCGAGCGCATGAGCGCCATCATGGACAAGCTGCAGTGGATCGGCACCCTGGCGGCCACCTTCGCGGCGGTGTTCAGCATCGTCGCCGGATCGATGCTGTTCCGCAGCATCCGCCGGCCCATCGAGGCGCTGATGCGGGGCACCGACGAAATCGCCGCCGGCAACCTGGGATACCGGATCGCCCTCCCGGGTCAGGACGAGTTCGGCTATCTGTCGCGCCACTTCGACCAGATGGCGGAGGGCCTGCAACAGCAACAGGGCAAATTGCGGGAGGCCAGCACGGTGCTGGAACGAACGGTGGAGGAGAGGACCCGGCAGTTGCACCGGGCGATCGAGGAGCAGCGCCGGATGGATGACGCCCGCCGCCAGTTCTTCGCCGACATCAGTCACGAGCTGCGCACCCCCCTGACGGTGATCCGCGGCGAGGCGGAGGTCACCTTGCGCGGCCGCGACAAGGATGCCGAGGAATACAAGGACACCCTGGAGCGCATTCGCAATCTCGCCATGCAGCTCGGCAAGCTGGTCAACGACCTGTTGTTCCTGGCCCGGGCGGAAACCGCCAACCTGCAGTTCGAATGGGAGCCGGTGGAGGTGGTGGCCTTGCTGGAGGACATCGCCGAAGACATCCGGGTGCTGGCGGACGAGAAGTCGATCGCGGTGAGCCTGAACAACGCGCTGGCGCCGGTGTGGGTGCGGGGCGACAGGCAGCGGCTGCGCCAGGTATTTTTCATCCTCGGCGACAATGCCTGCCGCTATTCCCGCCCGCAGGGCCGCATCGCCATCCGGGTGCAGGCCGATGGCCGCCACCTCGCCGTGAGCTTCCACGACCGGGGCATCGGCATCGCTCCCCACGAGCTGGATCTGATCTTCGACCGCTACTACCGCAGCGCCCACGCGCGCAGTTCGGTGGAGGACGGCAGCGGGTTGGGACTGCCGGTGGCGAAGACCATCGTCAAGGCCCATAGCGGCCAGATCGCGGCCACCAGCGGCGAGGACACCGGCACCACGTTCACCGTCACCCTGCCGCTGCTGCAGAGCGAACACGCCTAGCCCGGAACCCCGAAATCATGGCAAACATCCTTCTGGTCGAAGACGACGAACGCATCGTTGAATTCCTGCGGCGTGGCCTGCGGGCCGACGGCTACGCGGTGGAAGTGGCGCGCAGCGGCAACGATGCCCTCGCCCTGGCCACGGGGCCTCTCGAGTTTCAACTGATCGTGCTGGATCTGCTGCTGCCGGACTACAACGGCCGCCAGGTCTGCGAACTGCTGCGGGCGCGCCAGATCGACACCCCGATTCTGATGCTGACGGCCATGGATACGGTCCACGACAAGGTTTCCGGCCTTCGCGCCGGGGCCGACGACTACATGACCAAGCCCTTCGCCTTCGAAGAATTGCTGGCCCGGATCGAGGCACTGCTGCGCCGTCGCGGCGGCGATGCCGCCAGCGATGGCAAGACCTTGCAAGTGGCCGACCTGGTGCTGAACCGGGAAAGCCACGAAGTCCGCCGCGGTGATCGGCCGATCGAGCTGACGCCGAAGGAATTCAGTCTGCTGGAGTGTTTCCTGAGCGCCCAGGGCAAGGTGCTGAGCCGCACCCGCATCCTGGAGCAGGTATGGGGCTACAGCGCCGATCCCCTCACCAACGTGGTGGACGTCTACATCCGCCAGTTGCGGCGCAAGATCGACGATGGCCAGGACCTGAAGCTGTTCAAGACGGTGCGCGGCTACGGCTATAAGCTCGACGCCGGTTGACCGTGGCAGGGGGTTCAGCCAGGATCCTGGTTATCGAGAAACGCCTTGATGTCCGCGCGGACGTCGGTGCTCACTCGTTTCGATGCCAGCTTTTTCTTGAGGCGCCCGATCAGCTTGCGATAGGCGGCGGACTCGCTGTCCAGGCGGTCGACCAGGCGGGTCAGGGTGTCGCAGGCGGCGATCTGGACGTCTTCGGATTCGTCCTCCAGCGCGGCGAACAGGGCGTCGACGGTGGGTTTCTTCGGACGTGCGATCTCCTGCAGGCTGATTGCGGCCGTCCGTCGCACCTCCGATTCGGTATCGGAGGTCAGGGCTTCGACCAGCGATATTTCGGCTTCCGGAGTTGGGTAAGCGGCCAATTGCTCGGCTCCGGCGATGCGTTCCTCGACCTTGATGTCGTGCAGTGACTCCGTCGCGTCGGCGACCTGTTCGCGGTAATACTCTTCGGTTTCCGCTTGTTGCGCTGGCGTCACTTCCCGTGTGTCGTTGAGCGCCGCGGCTGCCAGTGCATTCAGGTCGATCGGAAGTTTCGATAAGTCCGGCTTGATGGCGGCGGTCTTCGGCTGGACTCGTGGCGGGGATGACTGATTCAGCCAAGGCCATAACCAGGCTCCGATGCCAGACAGGAAACCGGCGAGCAGCAATGCTGGTAACAGGAAGCGAAGAAATTTGGGACTTCGCAAGGGAAAATGGGGTGAGTGAAAGCTCTTGAATGAGCAAGGGGCGCGATGCGCCCCTTGAAGTGCGTGATACCCTAGTAAGGCGATTACTGGGCTGTCGTTGGGGCCGGAGCGGCGAGTACGCCATTGGCCGTGCCAGCCGTCGGTGCGGTATAGCAGGTGGGTTGATACCAGGAGTTTGGCAGCTGGTCGGCGGAAGCGGCTATGACCAATTCGTCTCCGATCGTCGTATCAGCGTGAGTTCCCAAGGTATTGAAACCACCCGGTACCTTATCCAATACCAAGGTATGACGGATCCGCCAGGCGACTGCATGGTCGGTGCACGAGGTATCGCCGGAGACGCCAACCGCGCCGACCTTTACCTTGGCGGAGCCGTCCCCCGCCTTGTAAAGGGCAAGACCGCCGCCGAAGACATTGACACCCCCGATGGTTTTCTTATTGAGGGGATCTTTGGATGTGCCGAATTTCGAAGCGGAGCCCTTGTACGCAGTGACAGGCTCAATCGGGTTGCTGTGCTGCAAACCGTACAGGCTGCCGCCTTCCTGCACCAGGCCGTAGAGGTTGGCGGTGGAAATCGCGAAGCCGTCGAGGCTGAAGGCGTTGGCGGTATTCGCCTTTTGCGCGGAGATCACCCGGCTGCCCAGCCAGCTCTTGTTGCCGATGTTGGGGCCTTCCGTGCCCTTCGCGCGTGCGGTATTGACGACGCCGCCCTTGCACACCATGCCGGTTTCATCGACGAACGTGACCCACATGTCTAAGCCAAAACCGCCGCCGTTGTCGGCGCTGTGCTTGCCTTCTCCCTGGTTGGCACTGACTACGTCGTTGGCAATCTTCTCTAGGCCGCCGCCGGCACTGGCTGCTGCAAAGATGTCATCGCAGGAGGCCAGTGCAACCTGGCTCGCCGCGGCGACGGAAAAGGCGCATAGCGATTGGAACAGGGCTTTTTTCATGGTCGATCTCCGTGTTTTGTTGTTTCGAGTTTCGGTTTTCGTTGTTTCGACAACGGTTTGACGTCGCGGGCAACGGGATCTGCACGAAGCAGCAAGGCCGCCCCGCCGCGATCGTCGGCGTCAGCGCCCGACACAAGCGCAAACGGGCCGATACTAGCACAGGGCCTCAGGAGGGCGCAGCCGGTCTGGGTGAAGCAGACCTACGAGGCGGCCGAGGGGCAATAAGAAGCCCCGACAGCATCCTGCTGTCGGGGCTTATCGCCTGCTTGGTTGGCAGAATCCATCCCTGGCAGCGTCCTGCTGAGATTCCTCGAAGTCCCTATCCGGATTCGGCGACGGCTATAGTGTGCGCATCCGTGGCAGACTTTGCTGTAGTACGGGGATGATTTTTTTGTAAGAAATATCTTACACCGGGCGCCGCTCGCCACCACCGGACGCGAACCGGCAGTTTTGCCGTTCCGGCTGGCAGGGTATCATTTGGCGCTTTCAGATCAAGCCAGTTTTGAGCCTTCGGCAATGAACCGTATCGCGGAGTTGGAGCGAAATACGTTGGAAACCCGGGTCAAGGTCCGGGTCGACCTGGACGGCAGTGGGAAGCGCAGCCTGCAGACCGGGATACCCTTCCTGGACCACATGCTGGATCAGGTGGCGCGCCATGGCTTGATCGACCTCACGGTCCATGCCGAGGGCGATCTCCACATCGACGCCCATCACACCGTGGAGGACGTGGGGATCACCCTGGGCGCCGCGCTCGACCAGTCGCTGGGGGAGCGCAAGGGTATCCGCCGCTTCGGCCACTCCTACGTGCCCCTGGACGAGGCCTTGTCGCGGGTGGTGATCGATTTTTCCGGACGTCCCGGGCTGTATTACCAGGTGGACTTCCCCAGGGAACGGATCGGACAGTTCGACGTGGAACTGTTTCCCGAATTCTTCCGGGGTTTTGTGAACCATGCTAAAGTCACGCTACATGTCGACAACCTCAAGGGTGTCAACGGGCACCACATCGCCGAGACGGTCTTCAAGGCATTCGGCAGGGCGCTGCGCATGGCGGTGGAGCTAGACCCGCGCATGCGGGATGATCTTCCGACCACAAAAGGCATGCTTTAACCCGATCCCTTCGCTTCTTCCATGTCCCCGGTGGCTGTGATCGATTATGGAATGGGAAACCTGCATTCCATCGCCAAGGCGCTGCAGCACGCAGATCCCGGCCGGGCGGTGGTGGTCACCGACGATCCCGGTGGCATTCTCGCGGCGGAACGAGTGGTTTTTCCCGGGGTGGGGAGCATCCGCGACTGCATCACCGCCCTGCGCGAGCGCGGCCTGCTGACGGCGCTGACCGAGGCCGCCCGGACCAGGCCTTTCCTGGGGATCTGCCTGGGCATGCAGGCGCTGCTGGAAGACAGCGAGGAGAACGGCATGACTGCCTGCCTCGGGCTGTTTCCGGGGCATGTCAGGCGCTTCGCCGGCGACCTGCAGGACGCCGCGGGCAATGCCCTCAAGATTCCACACATGGGCTGGAACCGCGTCGAGCAATCGCGTCCCCATCCATTGTGGGACGGCATCGCCGACGGCAGCCGTTTCTATTTCGTGCACAGCTATTACGCCGTTCCCGCCAACGGCGCGGATGTCGCGGCCACCAGCAGCTATCCGCAGCCGTTCGCCGCCGCCGTCGCCCGGGACAAGGTGTTCGCCGTGCAGTTTCACCCGGAGAAGAGCCAGGCCGCCGGCCTCCGTCTGCTCGCCAATTTCCTGCATTGGAACCCTTGAGAGGAGCCGCGGAACCCGCTCCCGTTTCCCTATTTGCCCGAGAGCCGAGAGGACCCCACCATGTTGTTGATACCTGCTATCGACCTGAAAGATGGCAAGTGTGTGCGCCTGCGACAAGGCCGAATGGATGACGATACGGTGTTCTCTGACGACCCCGTCGCGGTTGCCGGGCGCTGGGTGGGAATGGGGGCGAAGCGGCTGCATCTGGTGGATCTGGACGGGGCTTTTGCCGGCAAGCCGCGCAACGGGGAAGTGATCCATGCCATTCGCAAGACCTATCCCGACGTGGAGATCCAGGTCGGCGGTGGCATCCGCGACGAGGACACCATCCAGGCCTACCTCAATGCCGGGGTCGACTTCGTCATCGTCGGCACCAAGGCGGTGAGCGCCCCCCACTTCGTCAGCGACGTGGCGGCGGAATTCCCCAACCACATCATCATCGGCCTCGACGCCCGCGACGGCAAGGTCGCCATCGACGGCTGGTCCAAACTGTCCCACCACGATGTCATCGACCTGGCACAGCGGTTCGAGGACGATGGGGTAGAAGCCATCGTCTATACCGACATCAGCCGCGACGGCATGATGGAGGGCGTCAACGTCGAGGCAACCTCCCGCCTCGCCCGTTCCATCCGCATTCCGGTGATCGCCTCCGGCGGCATCACCAACCTGGACGACATCCGGGCGCTGGGCAACATCGTCGGTGATGGCGTGATCGGTGCCATCACCGGGCGTGCCATCTACGAAGGTACCCTGGACTTCGCCGAGGGCCGCAAGCTGGCGGAAGGGTTCTAGCGTGCTGGCGACCCGCATCATCCCCTGTCTCGACGTCGATCAGGGCCGCGTCGTCAAGGGCGTCCGCTTCGTCGACATCCGCGACGCCGGCGACCCGGTGGAGATCGCCCGCCGCTACGATCAGGAAGGCGCCGACGAGCTGACCTTCCTCGACATCACCGCCAGCTCCGACGACCGCGAAACCATGGTCCACGTGGTGGAGGAGGTGGCCGGCGAGGTTTTCATCCCGCTCACGGTGGGGGGCGGAATTCGCAGCCTCGCCGACATCCGCCGCATGCTCAACGCCGGTGCCGACAAGGTGAGCATCAACACCGCCGCCGTGTTCAACCCGGAGTTCGTGCGGGAAGCCGCCGACAAGTTCGGTTCCCAGTGCATCGTGGTCGCCCTCGATGCCAAGCAGGTGAGCCGCGAGCCGGCCCGGTGGGAGATCTTCACCCATGGCGGCCGCAGGCCCACCGGAATCGACGCCATCGATTGGGCACGCCAGATGGTCGCCTACGGTGCCGGCGAGATGCTGCTCACCAGCATGGACCGGGACGGTACCAAGGCCGGCTTCGACCTCGCGTTGACCCGCGCCCTGAGCGAGGCGGTGCCGGTGCCGGTGATCGCCTCCGGCGGGGTCGGCAACTTGCAGCACCTGGCCGACGGCGTCCTCGAGGGCAAGGCCGACGCGGTGCTGGCGGCCAGCATCTTCCATTTCGGCGAGTACACCGTGCGCCAGGCCAAGGAATACCTGGCGGCGCGGGGAATCGAGGTGCGTCTGTGAGCGACTGGCTGGATCAGATCCGCTGGAACGGCGACGGACTGGTGCCGGTGGTGGCCCAGGAAGCGGAATCCGGCACGGTGCTGATGGTGGCCTGGATGAACCGGGAGGCGCTGGCGCTGACCGTGGCCGAGGGTTACGCGGTGTACTGGTCGCGTTCGCGCGGCCGGTTGTGGCGCAAGGGCGAGGAATCCGGGCACCGCCAGAAGGTGCTGGAAATCCGCCTCGACTGCGACGAGGACGTGGTCTTGCTCAAGGTGGAGCAGGCCGGCGGGATCGCCTGCCACACCGGGCGTCACCACTGTTTCTTCCGCAAGCTCGACGGCGGCGTCTGGGTCGCGGTCGAACCGGTTCTGAAATCCCCATCGACGATTTATCGCACATGAACCCGGAAATCCTCGGCGCCTTGGCGCAAGTCCTGGAACAGCGGAAGTCGCAGGACCCGCAGCAATCCTACGTAGCTAGTCTATATTCCAAGGGTCTGGATACCATTCTCAAGAAAATCGGCGAAGAAGCGACGGAAACCGTGGTCGCCGCAAAAGGCGGCGATCGCCAGCAGCTGGTTTACGAAATGGCCGACCTGTGGTTTCACTGCATGGTTCTGTTGGCGCATCAGAATCTGGGGCCGGACGCGGTCCTGGACGAATTGGCGCGGCGCTTCGGCCTTTCCGGCCACGCCGAGAAAGCAGCGAGGAATTCCGCGGTTCCGGGATCCGGCTACGGCAGCTGAACCGGAGCCTCGGCAGCGGGAGGGTCGGGAGCCGTAACTGAAGAGTCAGAAGCGATGAATCCGAACTTGGCATACCAACCATCCCGCAAAGCGCAACTGGCGATTCCCTACGAATTTACCGAGCCGGTGGTCAAGACGTGGCTGGCCGACCTGCCGGTGGTCGACGCCGATTACTCCGGCGACGTCCTGTTGCACGGTCTGCGGGTGCTGAGCCGCACCGCCGGGCTCTCCCTCCGGGCCCGCCTGGCGCTCCTGGAGAGCGTGCGCACCAAGCTGCTGCAGGTGGTGGACGAGTCGGTGGCACGGTCCAGCACCGATGAAGTGCGCTTCCCTTTGAGCGATGTCGCCAGCCGGACCGTGCACCGCAATTTCAGTCTCTGCATGGAACTGGGCGAGGCTTACCAGGGCCTCGCCGTGATGGAAGCGGCGGCCGGCAGCGATGGCCTGGGGCCCGCCCGGCGCGCCCAGATTCTGCATCGCGCGCTGGCTTCGAAGAGTCTGGCGATGCTGCGACTGTACGAGAACTATCAGTCCTTGCCGCAGCATTTCTGGCTCGGCGTCTACGCCCTCTACCGGGACGCCGTTCAGGACAAGCTGGAGCTGGAACCGGTGGCGGGAGAGTCGCTGTGCCCGACGGTGTTCGCCGAGTTCATGCGCGTGGTGCTGGCCGCCAGCGCCAATGTCTTCCGCTACCGTCCGCGGGAAATCCGCCAGATCTTCCTGGTCCTCGGCGTGGTGGCCGACAAGGCGGAACTGTTCGACATCCCGGTGCGCGACGACCACAAGGCCCAGTATTATCTCGATCTCGGTATGGATGCACCGCCCCAGCCGATTCTGTCCCTCAAGGGGCAGGGTCCCATCGAGCGCCGCTTCGTCATGACCCAGTTGCTGGTGAAAGCGGCGTCACGCCATTTCGCCGACGAGGGCAACCGCCGCATCGAGGGGGCGCGGATTTCCAAGTCGGTGCTGGGGAGCCTGTTGAAAAGCCTGCGAGTTCCGGAGCGGCGGCGCTCCCGGCGTTTCCCCGAAAGCGGCAAACATCGCCTGTACCTGGGCCTGGCGGCGCTGTCGGACTATCTCGCGGCGCTGGCCGTCCGCGGCGCGCCGCTGGACGAGGAGGAGCTGGCCCTGTTCAGCGGCGCCAACTGGCTGCAGGCGCCCAATTACACCGTCGAAGACATTCCCCGTAACGCCGATGCCGGCGGCGAAGGACGCATGGGCCGGACCGACCGCCAGGCCGGCTGGCTGCTGGAAGAGCATCTGGCCCCGGTGCGCAGCGGGGAGATCTGGCCGGACGGCGGTGGCAGTGCGCCGGCCATCGGCAAGCTGGTGAGCGCCACCCGTTCCGACGTCTGGTTGCTGAATTCCAGTGCCCAGGGTTATTGTCTGCTGTGGGCGAGCAAGGAGGTTTCCGGCGCCCGCGTCGGCGAATTGGTAGGGGTCGCCGGGGTCCGGGGAAAAGTCTATCTGGGCGTCATTCGGTGGTTGCAATACAACGCCGATGACGACCTGATGCTGGGCTTGGAGCTGATTTCGCCGGAGGCGGAAGGGGGCAAGGCCAGGCCCTTGAGCAAGCTCGCAGCCGAGCGCAAGGTGTTGTATGTGGCCGCCAACACCCGGTTGCAGCGGGAGGCGACCGTGTTCGCCGCCCCCGGAGATTTCGAGATCGGCCAGGTGATCGAATTGGACACCCAGGCGTCGGGCCGGGTGCTCAAACTGGAGCGGGTCGCCGGATCGAGCCCGGCCTTTGTCGCCTTCGCCGTTTCCGCCGTTCATCGCACTGGGGTCCGCGCCACCTTGTAAGTGCCGTTCCGCGCGGCCACCCCGGAGTTCCGCCGCCATCCCCCTTGTAGAACATCGGACATGACATCGCAGGCCGTCGACTCGGACAATTCTGCGCGCACCAACATGAAGTGGCTGTTCGTGCTGCGCAACCTCATGATCGGGGGCGAGGCGCTGACCGTGCTGGTCAGCGTGCACGGCCTCGACATCCCGCTGCGGCAGCCGCCGCTGTGGGGCATCATGACCGCCATGGCCTTTCTCAACTGGTTGACGCTGCAGCGTTTGGGACTGGAGGAGCCGGTCACCGACATCGAGTTGTTCATCCAGCTCACCTGCGACGTGCTGGCGATCGCCGCCATCCTTTACTACACCGGCGGTGCGACCAATCCTATCGCCTGGTTTTTCCTGCTGCCCCTGATCATCGCCGCCACCGTGCTGCCGCAGTCCTACACCTGGTACATGGTGATCTTTGCGTCTTCCTGCTACACGATCCTGATGGGCTATTACCAGCCGCTGCCGAAGATCGTGCCGATGACCCTGAACGAAGACGTGCCGCCCCACCTGCATGCGATGATGGAACACCACGACATCGAGCTGCACGTGTTCGGGATGTGGTTCGGCTTCGTCTTCACCGCCGTCCTAGTGGCGTATTTCGTGGTCGAGATGGCGGAAACCCTGCGCGAGCGCGAGCGCAAGCTGGCGGAAATCCGGGAGCAGGCGCTGCGTAACGAGCGGGTGGTCTCCCTCGGCACGCTGGCGGCCGGCGCCGCCCACGAGATGGGTACGCCGCTGGGCACGATGGCGATCCTGATCCACGATCTGGAACAGGATTTCGAGGAATCCCAGTCCCTCGATCTGCAGGAGAAGATGCGCATCCTGCGCGCCCAGGTGAACCGCTGTAAGGAAGCTCTGTCGGTGATGTCGGCGACCGCCGGCGAACTGCGTGCCGAATCCGGCCACGTCATGCCGGTGTCGCGCTATATCGACGAAGTCATCGCCAGCTGGCGCCAGCAGCGCCTGAACGGCGAGCTGGAATACATCAACCAGGGGTTCGAGCCCAGTCCCAGCATCCTGGCCGAGCGGACCCTCACCCACGCCCTGGTCAACGTGCTCAACAACGCCGCCGACGTCTCGCCCACCCGGATCGAGCTGCGCGCCCGCTGGACCCTGGAGCGGGCGGTGCTGGAGATCGCCGACGAAGGTCCCGGCATCGCGCCGGCGGTTTCGGCCCGTCTCGGCAAGACTCCGGTCAGCAGCAAGGAGCACGGCCTCGGTGTGGGCCTGTTTCTGGCGTTTTCGGCGATCGAACGGCTGGGCGGTGCCATCGAAATGCATTCCCGCGGAGTCGGGCGCGGTACCGTAACCCGCATCTCCCTTCCCCTCAGCGGGAAGGGGCGCTGACGATGGCGGCGATGGAGACGTCGGAAAAGCCCCACCTGCTGCTGGTCGATGACGACCAGACCTTTTGCATGGTGCTGGCCCAGGCGCTGGCCAAGCGCGGCTTCGAGGTATTCGTCGCGCACGATCTCGATGCTGCCCTGGACCTGGCGGAAACGGCCGATCCGGAGTACGCGGTGATCGATTTGCGGATCGGCCACGAATCGGGGTTGATACTGGTCAAGCGGCTGCAGGAGCTGGACGACAACACCCGCATCGTCGTCCTCACCGGGTTCGCCAGCGTCGCCACCGCGGTGGAGGCCATCAAGTTGGGCGCCACCCACTACCTCAGCAAGCCGGCAGATGCCGACGAGATCGTCGCGGCGCTGCACAAGGACAGCGGTGACGCCAGTGTCGAAATCAAGGAAAAGCCCCTGTCCGTCAAGCGCCTGGAGTGGGAACACCTGCAAAAGATCCTGGTCGAGCACGACCACAACATCTCGGCGGCGGCCCGTGCCCTCGGCATGCACCGGCGCACGCTGCAGCGCAAGCTGGAAAAGCGCCCGGTCAAGGAGTAGGGCGGAAGGCCCAGGCGGTAACGCGGCGGATTTCGTAGGCGCCGTCCGCCAGTTCCCCCGGGGGGTGGACCAGCCAGTCCCATTCCCGCAACAGGCGGGCATTTGCCCGGTGCAGAATCGGCTCGAGCAGGGGCCGGTAATCGGTGCGCTCGAGGCAGCGGCCAAATCGGTCGTAGCGGTGGTCCTCCGCTTCCGCGATCAAGCGGCCGGGTCGGCCCGAAGCCAGCATCTGGCGCAGATGGGCGACGAGGATCGCCCGCCCCAGCGCTTCTGCCTCCGCTTCGCCGCTCCCCTGGCGCAGCAGCCAGGCCAAAGGGAGCAGCGGCAGCTGGCTCAGACAGTTCACCGAAGCGATCCAGCCGACGTCCGCCAGCAGCTTTGGCGGCAGCGTTTCGCTCGGCTTGCCCGCGGGGAGTCCGGCGCCGATCCGGGGAAGTAATCCGGTGAGATCGATGGGCTGCAGTTCCAGCCGTTGCCGGTGGCACAACGCCAGCCAGCGGGTGGCGGGCGCAAAGGCCGCGTCGGCCAGACGCAGGCGATCGAAATGAAGCGTCAGTTCGCTCCACGGAATGTCCAGCAGGAGACCGCCGCCCAGGATGAGGGCACGGTCTTGCGGATCGCGGTGGCGAGCGGCCTGCTCTGCGAGGATTTGGCGGGTTGCTGCCAGGTGGGGCTGCCAATGCCGGCGGCAGCGGCGATGGCGCGCCGCCAGTGCCGCCATCTCCGCCGCGTAGCCCAGCCTACGTGCGGCCGGGCTGGCGACGCGGGTCAGGCAGGAGCTCAGCCATTCCCGCAGCACCGATGGCGGCCTATTCCAATCCCAGGATGAACTCCCACTGCGCTGTCGTGACCGGCATGACCGACAAGCGGTTGCCGCGCCGGATCAGTGCCAGTCCCGACAGTTGCGGGCATTCCTTCAGCTCCGCCAGGGTGATGGTACGCTTCAGCTTGCGCAGAAAGGCCACGTCCACCACGAACCAGCGCGGCTGGTCCGGGCGCGAGACCGGATCGTAATGGCGGTGATCCGGCTGGAAGGCGGTGGCATCTGGGTAGGCCTCGCGGACGATGGTGGCGACGCCGGTGACCCCAGGCTGGTCGCAATTGGAGTGATAGATCAGCACCTGGTCGCCGCACTTCATCTCGTCCCGGATCATGTTGCGGGCCTGATAGTTGCGCACCCCGTCCCACGGTTCGGGCTTTCCGGGACGGCTGGCCAAGTCATCGATGCTGAAAGCGGTGGGTTCCGTCTTCAGCAGCCAATACCGGATGCTCATGAATCTCCTGGCTGGGCAAATTAGATGCCTCCGTTTCCAGGTGTCCGGGGACTCTGGAAACGGGAGGTCGGTAGGTTGGCGCGGATACCCGGGAAACCGCCTCCGCCATTGTCGCCGCGCCGCGCGGGGCGCTACTCCCGACGCGGCAAAGGGATCCGGTAACTGTGGAATTGGTGCCTCGGGCCGGAATCGAACCGGCACGCCTGTTACGGCGAGGGATTTTAAGTCCCTTGCGTCTACCTATTTCGCCACCGAGGCAGGTATGGGGGAACGCTGCGGTCTTCGCAGCCGGCTCTAGGGCGTCAGCCGTCCTGGATCAGCCGGTATTTGATCGCCAGCCGGGTCAGTTCCACATCGTTCTTTACCCCTACTTTCTCCTGAACCCGGTACCGGTAGGTGTTGACGGTCTTGGTGCTGATCTTCAGCAGATCGGCCATCTCTTGGATGGAGCGGCCGTCCAGGGTCATCTCGACGATCTGCAGCTCCCGCAGGGAGAGGAGATCGAACGGGTTGTTTTCCGTACGTTGACCGGCCCACACCATTTCGGTGGCGACGTCGCTGGTGATGTAGCACTTCCCGCTGTGCACGTTCCGAATCGCCCGGATCAAGTCGGAAACGTTGCAGTTCTTCGAGATATAGCCCAAGGCTCCGGCATGCAGCAACTGTTGCGGGAACGGTCCGTCGGTGTGCACCGTGAGCGCGATGATCCGAACGTTGGGGTGCCGCTGCATGATCTTGCGGCTCGCCTCGATTCCGCCGATCCCCGGCATGTTGATGTCCATGAGCACCACGTTGGGATGCAGGAGTTCAACTTGACGAATCGCCTCTTCGCCGGAATTCGCGCAACCGATGACGCGGATATCCTCGCTCTGCGCCAAGAGTTGCTGGATCCCGGCACGGACCAATTCGTGGTCGTCGACCAGCAGGACGGAAATTGCCATGAGTTAAGCCCAGCGACGGTCGTGGCGGAGAGGGTGGGATTCGAACCCACGGAAGGGTATTAGCCTTCAACGGTTTTCAAGACCGCCGCGTTCAACCGCTCTGCCACCTCTCCCTTGCAACCGTAGAATAACCGATCGTTGCGGGGGCGCCAACTGACTCTGACGCCGACTCGGCGCAACCGATCAGGTGGCGGGCTTGCGTGCCGCCAGCATGTAATTGATGCCCAGGAAAGAGGACAGCCGGAATCGCTTGGTGATGGGATTCACGGTGACTCCGCTGCGATCGAATACGACCAGGCCGCGGTCATGGAGAAGATTTTCCAGTTCCACGTCGGTGGGGAACTTGCTCCAGCGGTGGGTTCCCTTGGGCAGCCAGCGGAGGAGGTATTCGGCGCCGACGATGACCGCCAGCCATGATAGCAAGGTCCGGTTGACGGTCGCCACCACCATCGTTCCCCCCGGCTTGACCAGCCGGACACAGGCGTCGAGGAAGATCGGCAGTTCGGCGACGTGTTCCACCACTTCCATATTGAGCACCACATCGTAGAGATCGCCGCGGCCGGCCAGGATTTCCGCGCTGGCCACCTGGTAGCGAACGGAAGAGCCGGTGTCGTGCGCATGGATGCGCGCGCATTCGATATTCTTGGCCACGATGTCGGCCCCGGTCACCGTTGCGCCCAGCGCCGCCATGGCCTCGCTGAGGATGCCGCCGCCGCAGCCGAGGTCGAGGATGTTCAAGCCGCGCAGCGGAAGGCGAGTGTCCGCAGCGGGCCAAAGGGATAGCAATTGGTCCCGGATATAGCCGACCCGCAGGCCATTGAGGCGGTGCAGCAGCCAGAAGGGACCGTCTTCGTCCCACCAGAGGGCGCTGAATCGTTCGTAGTACTCCATTTCCCTGGGGTCGATGCTGGGGTATCGGGTCATGCTGTGCTCCGGCCTGGGTGCTGTCGGGTCGCGGTTCTGCCGTATTCTGGCAAGTGACCTATACTTTTCCTAGCCATTCCGTGGCAGGCGCAGAGGCGGAATCCCGGTGCGGCTTACTTGGCGAGACCTTGGCTGGATACCCAATGGACAGTGCGCCGCCGCCATCACGACAACGATTCGCCTCGCCGGAGGTTTCATGGATACCAATGCTGCCCATACCGACATGCTGCAGTTTGTCACGTTCAACTTGGGAAAGCAGAAGTACGCGATCGATATCCTGAAGGTTCAGGAGATCAACAATCTCAAGGAGATCACGCCGATTCCCAATGCTCAGGCATATCTGGAAGGGGCAATCAATCTGCGTGGCAAGGTCATACCGGTTCTGAACCTGCGCCGCCGCCTGCATCTGGAGGATCAAGCGCTGACCGATTTATCCAAGATCGTGATTGTGGACCTCAACGGGTTGGTCTTGGGCATGATCGTCGACTCGGTTTCCGATGTGCTGCGGCTCCCGTCCGAAACCGTCGAACCCGCGCCGCCGGTGGTGACCGGAAAGAGCAGGTCGGATTTCGTACTGGGCATCGCCAAGCTCTCCGACATGCTGGTCATCATCCTGGACATGGACAAGATGATCGACCGGACCGATCTTCAGAGAGGGGTGGTCCGTTAGAACCGCTGAACGATTCGGCGATTCCCGCGGTGCCGGGAGCCGCCGCCAAGATCGGCTGCAGTAAGCGCCCGATCGGGTGTGAGCAACGGGAAAGCCGCGTTTCGGGTGCCGGCTGCCAAAAGGTCCAAAGGTCCAGGATGGATTTCTTCAGCGCTTCCTGAAGGATGGGTCAGCGCCGGATTTCCCGGATCGCACTGGAAAGACTATCCCAGAAGAGCACAAATTGGATAGCAATCATGAAATACGCTGATCAAATCAAGATCGCTTTGTTACTCCTGCTGAGCGTGCTGCTGGCTACCGCCTACGGCGGTTACGCCGCGGGTGCGGCCGCTGGCGGCTGGGTCACGGGGGTGGCGTTATCGGGGGTGGTGGTACTCGGCTACCTCTGGTTCGTCGTTACCTTCCGGTTTCTTCGCGGGGTGCGCTCGCTGAGCGACACGCTTGTGCGCATGGGAAAAGGTGATTTGACCGTGAAACTGGATGCGACTGCGGGCGGAGAGTTCGGCTCGACGGCGCAAGCGGTGGATTCCCTGTGCACATCGATGTCCGCGCTGGCCGGAAACACGGTGACCTTCTCCAACGAAATCATATGTCTGATCGACGCCTTGGTGCATCAGTCGGATCAGACCATGCACGACGCCCGGGACCAGGCCGGTCAGACCCAACAAGTGGCGGCGGCAGCCGAACAAATGAGCCAGACCATCAACGATATCGCCCGCAATGCCCTGTCGGCACGGGAAACCTCGGGCGCTGCCCTGGACATTGCGCACCAAGGCAACCTGGCGGCGGAGTCCTCCGCGGCCACCGTGCAGCGGGTTTACGACGCCACCATTTCCCTGGCCTCCCTAGTGGAAAAGCTGAACCGCAGCGTAGCGGAAATCAGCGGTATCGTGACCGTCATCAAGGGAATCGCCGACCAGACCAACCTGCTCGCGCTCAATGCGGCGATCGAGGCGGCCCGTGCCGGCGAGCAGGGACGGGGCTTTGCCGTCGTGGCCGACGAGGTGCGCAAGCTGGCGGAACGCACCATCAAGGCGACCCAGGAGATCTCCGACAAGATCGCGGGATTGCAGGCGGATTCGGCGAAGACGGCACAGTTCATGGACAATACTTCGGACGAGGTCATACTGGCGACGGACGGCATCAAGAAGGTGGAGGGAGTCTTGAATTCCATCGTCGCCTCGGTGGACCAGGTTCGCGACCAGATCGGCCAGATCGCCGTTTCGGTCGAAGAACAGTCGCAGACGACGGAGGAGGTCGCGGCCAACATCGAAAAGACGGCGACGATCGCCAAGGGCATCGAGGACATGGCTGGCAGGATCGCGACCGATGTCGGCGCCATCATCGGCGTCACCCTGCAGGCACGCGATTCCGCCGATCGCTATGTGGTGGACAACACCCTCGACAAGATTCTCGACCGCGCCAAGTCGGATCACATCGTCTTCATGAGCAAGGTCAAGGGACACATGCGGAAAGCGGTCGCGCTGGAGCCCGCCAAGATGCCAGACCATTACTCCTGCCGATTCGGCAAGTGGTACCACAGCCTCGGCAAGGATAAGTACTCCGGCAGCGAGAGCTTCCGCGCCATCGACGCTCCGCACGCCCGGCTCCACGCCGTGGCGAAAGACATCGTCAGTGCCTGTAACGCCAACGACGAACGTCGGGCCGTCGAATTGTTCGAGCAGGCGGACCAGTTGTCGCAATCCATCGTCGAGCAGCTGGATCGGCTGAAGGCGGAATACCATTGAACCTGGGCCGCGTTTCCTTCCTGCCGCTGATCCCGTTTGGGGCGGGTCGCGGTTCGGTTCCGAATCATCGTTGATGGCCGGCGGCGGCGCCTGGGATCGCTCTCCAAGGCTTCGCGGTCCGGCTGAGAGCCGGACTCACGGGGTGCGGAGGGAACCGATCGCCGGTGTGCCGGTCGGTCTCGGACTAGCGGAAGCAAGAATGCCAAATTGCGGGTGGCGGTGATGAGTGATTCGGAGACCTTGGGGCGAAGCCTGATCGAGTTGGAAGACCCGGATCCGGCTGTTCGCCGTTGGGCCGCGGAAACTCTCGCGGACGGTGACGTACGGGCGTTATATCCCTTGATCAAGGCCCTGAAGGACCCCAATTCCGGGGTGCAGGATGCGGCACGCCGTTCCCTGATCGCGATCGGCGGCGAATGTACCGCCTACATGACGTTGCCCCTGCTGCGGGAAGATGCCTATCTGCGCAACACCTCGCGCATTATCCTGAAACAGATCGGGGCGCCGGCGGTACCGCTGTTGAGGACGCTGCTAAAGGACAAGGACGACGACATCCGCATCTTTGCCCTGGACTTGATCGCGGAGATCCGGGTCTGTCCCTACCCCGAGGACGTCGCCGCTTTGGCCGCCGAGGATCCCAATATCAATGCCCGCGCTTCCGCCGTGCGAGCCCTCGGTCGGCTCGATTTGCCCGAGTTCTGGACGAACCTCCGTCTCGCCCTCAAGGATGAAGAATGGATTTGTATCGCCGCGCTGGAAGGACTGGCGGACGTCGGTGACCGCGGCGCGATTCCGGAGATTGCGCAATTGCTGGCGAGTTCTTCGGATTCTGTCCGGTATTCCGCGATCGAGACCTTGGGTCGTCTCGGTTCATCGGAGGCCAGCGAGGCACTGTTGGCGTATCTGGACCAGGCGACGCCCTGGGAGCGCAGTGCCATCGTCAAGAGTCTGGTGCAGATTGGCGTGACACCGGCCATGGTCGAGGCTTACGAGGTCTTGATCGAGATCCTCCAGTCCGGTGAGTGGGAGGACAAGCGGGTGGCCATGCGGGGGCTCTGCAGCCTGCGGGACGAGAGGGCGATTCCGGCGATCCTGGACGTCGCGGGCTCGTTGGATCCGTCCGAGCCGGATAGCGAGGACCTCATCACTGCGGCTATGGAAGGTCTTAGCCAGTTCGGCTGCAATCCGGCGCTGATTGACGCCGTCGCTTCGCCGCATGTCAAGCACATCGGCAAGGTCATCGCCATCGACGTGCTCGCCGCGCTGGGCTGCCGTTCCGCTCTGCCGGCATTGATCGGCGTCATGGACAGCGACTTGCGGGAAGTGCGGCGGGCCAGCGCGCGGGCACTGGTGGAAATTGACTGTGAGGCGGCGCAGCAGCAGTTACGGGATGCCATCGATGACCGCGACGGCCACGTGCGGCGGGCGGCGGTGACGGCCTTGGGCAGAATGCCGGCATACGCCGCCTTCGAACCCCTGCTCCGTCACCTGGCCACGGAGCGTTACCGGGATGTCTACGAGGATACGGTGAAGGCATTGCTGGCGATCGACGAATGTGAGTTGTGCCGGCACATGGAGGAATTGGGTCCGGTGGCGCGGGAAGTGATCGGTCGCCACGGGAGGGATGAAACCACCCTGCTGGGGCTGTCCGAGGATCCCGATCGGACCGTTCGCCTGGCGGCGATCGCCGGTCTCGGCAAGATCCCGACGGATCCGGCGGTGGCGCGGCTCATCGCGACGCTTCGGGACGAGGATCCGGAGGTTCGGCGTACCGCCATCATCGCCCTGGGTGCGATCGGTGACGGCCTGGAGGCGGTGAGGCCGCTGCTGGAGGATCCGGATATCTGGGTGCGGATGTCGGCGGCAACGGTGTTGGGGCTCACCGCCAGTGGCGACGGCGGAGAAGAGATTGGTGACGCCGCGGACGACGATCCGTGGCGGTGAGGGTGTGGTTGACCCGATGCCGAATCGAAGCAACTAGGGGAAATGCATGATCCTGCAAGACGGCACTTTCCGGCAAATCCGCGATTTTATCTATGAGAAATGCGGGATTTATGTTCCGGATACCAAGAAATACCTTCTCGAGAAGAAGGTGGGTGCCAGGGTGCAGGCTCGCAATCTCGGAAGCTTCGAAGACTATCTGGTATTGGCGCGCTCCCCGCAGTGCGGGGACGAAATGAGCAAGCTGTTCGATGCCATAACCACCAACGAAACCTATTTCTTCCGGGAAACCCAGCAATTCGACGTGTTGCTGGACACCATCGTGCCAACGGTGGTCGAAAAGCGTCCGGCCAAGGACATCCGGATTTGGTCTGCCGCTTGTTCCAGCGGCGAGGAACCGTACACCATCTCCCTGCTGCTGGCAGAGAAGAAGGCCTCGGTGCGCCCGGAAATCCTGGCTTCGGACATCAGTGAGGAAGTGCTCGTGTCGGCCCGCAAGGCGGTGTTCGGCTCCTACTCGGTCCGCAACGTTCCTCCCAATTACCTGCAGAAGTACTTTCGCGAAGCCGGATGGGCTTTGGAGTTGAGCGCGGCGGTGCGGGCGCCGGTCAAGTTCCTGAACGTCAACCTGATCGATGACAAGAAGATCCGGTCGATCCGCGACGTGGATGTGGTGTTCTGTCGTAACGTACTGATCTACTTCGATGAAAAGGCAAAGCAGAAGGTCGTTGCCAACCTCTACGACAGCCTGCGCCCCGGCGGATACTTGTTCATCGGATCATCCGAGAGCCTTCATAGCGTCACCCGGGCATTCCGGCCCCTGACCTACAATAAGGTCGTCGTGTATCAGAAGGTGTAGTCATGAAGATTCTTGTCGTTGATGACGATCCGACTACGCGAAAGGTACTAAGCTTGTACCTGAAGTCGAAAGGGCATGAAGTGGTGACTGCCGAAAACGGTCTCGACGCCTTGGAAAAGCTCGGAATGCAAAATGTCAATCTGATTATGAGCGACGTCAATATGCCTTACATGGACGGTATCGAATTCGTGAAGAATGTCAGGGCCAATTCGGAATGGGCCGATATACCAATCCTGATGGTTAGTACCGAGGCTGATCATGACGAGCAGCAGTTGGCGTTTTCGGCAGGGGCTAATGGCTATCTGATCAAGCCGGTAACTGCAGAAATGGTCAACGAAAAAATCAAGGAACTCGTAAGAAATATCTTCGCACAGGGGAGGTCCCGCGATGCCTGATCCAAAAATGCGTATCCTGGTGGTTGACGACTTTGCAACCATGCGGAGGATCAACAAGAACATCCTCAAGCAACTCGGTTTCGAAAATGTGGACGAAGCAGAAGACGGCAATGATGCCTTTGCCAAGTTGCAGAAGGGCGGTTACGGGTTCGTAGTGAGCGACTGGAACATGCCGAATCTCGATGGGCTCGGCCTGCTCAAGAAGATCCGTACCGATCCGGCGCTGAAGGATCTGCCGGTCATGCTGGTGACTGCAGAAGCCGAGAAGGACATGGTGGTCGAGGCGATCCAGGCCGGGGTCAACAATTATGTGGTCAAACCCTTTACCGCGGAAACGTTCAAGGCCAAGATGGATAAGGTATTCGAAAAACTGGGGGGCTAATTAACCGTTATTGGTTAGCGCCGCATTCCTGACAACCCAGCTGTGGGCGAGTGAATCATGTCTGATGAAATGGAAGAAATCATCGCGGAATTCCTGACCGAAGCGGAGGAGACGCTCGACAAGGTTGATCCTTTGTTCGTCGAACTCGAGGCTCGGGGCGAGGACAAGGATATTCTGAATGACATATTCAGAAGCGTGCATACCGTCAAGGGAGCGGCGGGCTTTCTCGGCTTCCAGGCGGTGGTCGACGTTGCCCACAACGCCGAAACCATCATGAAAAAGCTGCGGGACGGCGAAATCTCCCTGTCCAAGCCATTGATGGATGCGGTGCTCAACAGCGTCGACATGCTGAGACTACTGCTGAAGCACATCAAGCTGAAGGACGGTGTGGAGGAAAACATCGCTCCGGTGCTGGCGGAGTTGCAGGCCGCTCTGGCAGGCGCCCAGTCCGGTGGAGCGGCAGCCGCCGGACCGCCATCCTCCGTGGCAGCACCGCCACCGGTACCCGTTCCCGCTCCGGTAGCGGCTCCGGCGCCACCACCGCCAGCTTCTCCCGCGGTCGCGGTCGCAAAACCCACCGTGGCCGGCCATACCCACCCACCGCCGGAACCGGCGCCGATCAAGGCGGCGGAAGTTCAGTCCGACCGCGCTGCCCACGAGAAGGCCGAAGCGGTACAGACGCTCCGGGTCGACGTCGACAAGATCGACAAGGTCATGGACCTGACGGGTGAGGTGGTGTTGGTGCGGAACCGGCTGCTCAATATCGCCCACCGTCTGGATCAGCACTACCCCGACGACGAGAACGTGCAAAGCCTGACGGAGGCGGTTTCCTTCCTCGACTTGATCACTTCGGACATGCAACTGGGCGTCATGAAGATGCGGATGCAGCCGATCCAAAAGGTGTTCAGCAAATTTCCCCGGCTCGTCCGGGACTTGTCCGGTCAGTTGGGGAAACTGGTGGACCTCAAGCTGTCCGGAGAGGACACCGAGGTGGATCGATCGGTCATCGAGGAAATCGGCGACCCCATGGTGCACATCATCCGCAACGCCATGGATCACGGTCTGGAAATGCCACAGGACCGTCGTGCCGCCGGCAAGTCGGAGCGCGGCACCATTTTTATCGGGGCGTCGCAGAAGGGGAATCAGATCGTCATCGAAGTTTCCGACGACGGTCGCGGCATCAACCTGGAGAAGGTCAAGCGCAAGGCGATCGAACGCAAGCTGATCAGCGAAGACGAGGCCGCCCGGCTGAGCGAGGAGACCGCGATCAATCTGTTGTTCCTGCCGGGATTTTCCACCAACGACGTGGCGACCGAGATATCCGGACGCGGGGTCGGCATGGACGTGGTCAAGACCAACATCTCGAAGCTGAACGGCACGGTTGAGGTCACGACGGTGTCTGGCAAGGGTTCGACGTTCACCATACGGATTCCGCTGACACTGGCGATCATTCAGACCCTGATGGTACGTGCCGGCGGTGGTCAGTATGCGATTCCGCTGGCACCGGTGGAAGAAACCCTGATGGTCACCAAGGAGCATCTGTCGGAGATTTCCGGTACCGAGGCCCTGGTTATCCGCGGCCGTGTGTATCCCCTGTTCCGGCTGGCGGAGGTCCTCGGTCATGTGGACGGAGACGATGCCGAGTTCCGCTATGCCGTCGTCGTTTCCATCGGCGACAAGCGCTTCTGTGTGTGCGTCGACGAATTGCTGGGTCAGGAAGAGGTCGTCATCAAGTCCGTGGCCGGGATCAACGTCAAATCCTCCTACTTGCTGGGGGCTACCATTACCGGAGACGGACGCGTCGTGTTCATCCTCGATCTCGGCGCGCTGGCGGTGGCGGGACTGGAGACGATGGCCGCCTAGGCCGGACGAAATCGAACCATGGCGGTTGTGCCTTGGCAGACAAAGGCGCCGCATCGAACTGAGGACGGAGGTCACTGTGTTGCAATACATCGGTTTCCATCTCCATGGAAGCGAATACGCA
>Ga0233425_10004218_pt1 | contig 24527 bp, 25 predicted proteins | sample Watercolumn_Towu_2_FD_181712 | JGI IMG/M metagenome (GOLD analysis project Ga0233425, IMG submission 181712) | Freshwater microbial communities from Lake Towuti, South Sulawesi, Indonesia - Watercolumn_Towuti2014_140_MG | ecosystem: Environmental > Aquatic > Freshwater > Lake | place... | reverse complement strand
GCTTCACGTCTTCCGAGGCAGGAAGTTCTCCGTCTCGGTACGGTGCAAAGAGGGCTTCCGCACCAAGAATCTTCGCTGATTCCTCCGCTTCCCGCCGTTTTTGCCTGCCATACGCATCAGGAGCCATGTTCGGATTTCCTCCTTCGCCGGGCGTGAGATGAAGGATGGTAACTCGGTCCCCCATGCGCGCGTGTTTGGCAAGGACGGCCCCGCATGCTACTTCGATATCGCCGCAATGCGCGCCGATAGCGAGAATGGATCGTGAAGGAGAGTTGGTCATCGAGGTCGTTCTCCTACAGAGTCTTTTTCAGGAGTGCGAACCGCCGCGTTTCCTTGAATCCGAATTTTCCGTACACCTTCGCTGCCACGTCGTCCGTCCACATAACCCATGCGACGTGATGTCCTTCGTTGCGCATCCGCTCGAGCGTTCGCGCGAGGAGGACGGTGCCGATGCCACGGCCCTGGTATGCTTCGCTCACGCCAAACGGTCCGAAGTGCGATCCCTCAAACTGACAGTAGCCGATGATGCTTCCTTCGTGCGTGACGACCATGATCTGCTCGGCTTGGAATCCGCCCTCCGTGATCTTTCTCAGATTCCGGCGCTCAACCCGCACCCAATCGGATGGCATGGCCTGTTCCAGGAACTTCATGAATTCCACCAGGTCACTGCGTCGGTAAGGACGGATCTCAATTCCCTGGGATTTGAGTGTTTCCTGGATCCCGACAGTCTTTTCAGAGACCGTGAAGAGGACAATCGGTGCATCCATGCTGATTGCTTCATGGAAATCCTCATAGCCGTGGGTTCGGAGGAACTTCAGGAGCGGATTGTATGCCCGCACGTCGATACCGGGTGTGAAGTAGCCGGGTGGATAACTCGAAATCCTGCATTCACGCTTGCTGAGGCCTCTCAATCGGGTCTCGACTTCCTTGAGCAACCGGCCGCCGACGTTCTCGAGCTGTGATTCCGGATGCACGCCCAACGCGGTAATCCAGCATCGATCACCATCCGGGTCCGCGTCGCCGAGGGGCAGCCGCTTCGCGTGGATTCCGAGAACGAATCCAACGAGCGTCCCTTCCGCCCTCGCAAGTAGAAACGTCTCAGGGTCAAAGTTCTCGTCCAGGAGTACGCGTGATTCGAAGATGTCTTCGGTGATCGCATCGAGCGGGAGGGATGCTTCCCAGAGCGAGAGGAGTTCATCCCGTGCCGCGTCGGTGTATGGGGCAATCGTGAGTGGCATAGCAGGAATCCTTCAAGTCCGCGTGCAGAGGAGAATTTCTGTCACGAAGATCGATCGGAATGAACGACGGTGACGGCCTGCGCCGCAGCGGAATTGGGATGATGACCCGCCGCCGGCATCTGCAGGGAGGCAACCAGGGTCGTGTGCGAGAGCGCTTTCGCGCTCCCGACGCGAGAGATTTGCTGCCCGGAACCAATATGACGAAGGATCACGGTGTAGTCAAGTGCCGGATGAGGAGTTGCGGGGAACGGGAAGGAGGGGAGAAGTCAATTGCCCTGAGGAGCTGACGGCAGTCCTTCATTGACCGCTTTTTCGTATGCGTCCTTGAAGCCGACGATCGCCTTGAAGAGAGCCTCGGCGATCTTTTTCTGACCATCCGCGCTGCGCAAGACACGTTCTTCGGCCCTGTTTGAAAGATATCCCGTTTCAACCAGTACATTTGGCATCGAAGCGTAGACGAGAACATAGAATCCGGCTTGCCGGACGCCGCTGTTCTGGATTTTCAGGAGGCTCGCCATGGTGTCCGAGGCAACCTGGGCAAAATCTTCGCTGTGACGCACGAAAGCGCTTTGCCTCATGGTCATGAGGATGAACGATTCCTCATTTGTTACCTCCTGGTACCGGGCGCGGAAATCCTCTTCATACTCAATGACCTTGTTCTCACGCTCGGCAACGTCGGTCGAGTTCTCGGCCGAACGAATCGCCTTCTCAGTCTCGGTTTTCCCGGGTCTGATGATGTAGATCTCGAATCCGTTTGCTGAGGAGGGTTTCCGCTCGGTGGAATTGCAGTGAATACTGATGAAGAGTTTTCCGTTTTCTCTGTTCGCGATCTTGGCGCGCTCACCCAACTCGACGAAGACATCAGTCTTGCGCGTGTAGATCACCTTGACGTTCGTGAGTCCTTGCTCGATGAATTTCCCGAGCTTCAGGGCGACGCCGAGTGTGACGTCTTTCTCGCGGGTTCCTGCAACCCCAATAGTTCCGGGGTCTTTACCACCGTGCCCCGCATCGATCACGATGACATCAAGGCTTGCCCGTTTTCGCGCCTCCTGGAGCTTGTCCTGCATCTCTGCCAGACGCAGTCTCTCCTTCTCCGCTTTCTCGCTCTCTGCTTTGGCCTTTTCCATTGCCGCGCGGGAGTGCAGGGCGAGGAGCAAATTGTTGGTCTTCTGGTCGACAATGGGATCAGCCTGAACGATATCAGGTGAAATCTTGAAGGTCAGCTGCACGGAGGTTGGATACTGATACACCTGAAGGCTCCGGATGGCATCGCCAGTCTTGAGCCGGGAAAGTGCAGCGGTATCAGCCACGGCGTCCGGAATTGTCACGTAGAGCCAGCCATCGGCGGCGATAAACGCCTCGAAATTGCTCAGTTTTCTCCCTGCCTTGATCGTGAGGAGATGGCCATTCGAATATGGTTCAAGTTCGGCGCCCGTGATATCATATCGGCTGGTGCGTTCCTCTCGTGGCTTGGAGATGGTCCGGCCGGTTTGCAGTAGAATCCCCGTTGGCTCGAGGCGTTCGAGCAGATTGATAAAATCGGCGGCCGGCGCGAAGTAGGCGCTGTCAAAGCACAATACGCCATGTGCGAATTGGTATGATGAGGAAACCCCGTCACCGATGCCGGTAACGACGAGGAAGGGATTTGAGGCGGTAATCTTGACGCGGTACCTGGGGAGGCGCAGCTCGATTTTTCGTCTGTCGGGGTTGTCAGAAATCGGGAATGAAAGAACTCCGGCGAGCTCCCGAACTGCAATGAAAGCCACTCCGGAGCTGTCGTATCCGCTGACGCTGATGTTCCGGTCGCCGATCTGAAAACGGACGGTTGTTCGCTCGGCTCTGAGGGGAATCGTGGCAGAGAGCAGAATTGAGAAGATGAGGCAAGAAAGCGGAATCCAAAGAGCTTTCTTATGCATCTAGCGATAGTTCACAAATTGCACCGGAAACGACAATTCTGTTTCACGGATCAGCTTGATGACTGCCTGCAAGTCATCTTTGTCCTTTCCGCTTACGCGGACCTGATCATCCATGATCTGAGCCTGAACTCGTATTTTCGAGTCCTTGATAAGCTTAACGACGGCCCGAGCGTCGTCTTTGTCGATTCCGATAATGAGTGTGATAAGTTGGCGGACGGTCGAATTCGCCGCAGGATCGATGCTGCCATAGCGCAACGCTTTCAGCGAAATGCCGCGCTTGACAAGTTTCGATTGTACCACATCAACTGCGCTCTTAAGGTGAAACTCGTCGATGGTGTGAACGGAAATCTGCGTGTCTTTGGCGTTGTACTCGATCAGCGTTTTCGAATCTTTGAAATCGTACCGCTGACTGATTTCCTTGCGGGCTTGATTGAGGGCGTTGTCGACTTCCTGCAGGTTTACTTCGGAGACAATATCAAAGGAATTTTGCTGCGCCATGCGCTAGTTCAGAATCTCCACAATATTTCGTTGTGTTGTGACACGGATCCGAACTCGGATGGAATCACCGTTCGTCGTGACGATTTTGCCCACGCCGACGATGACACATTGATCGTCCTGCGTGCTTTCAATGGAGTACCGCGCGTTCACGTTTTCTGCCATCGGGTAGATTTGCGCTAGAGTAATGTCGGAAAAGCTTTTCCCCCCTCCGCCCTGCGACACGGGTTTCCAATAGTAAGCGATCGCGCGCGTAGCGAAATTTTGCAGGTCAACGATAATCGCGTTGCGTGTGTCTTCAACCGTGTTGGCCGAGAAGATGCTCACACCCACATAAATAGCAATGCCGACAAGCATCAAACCCAGGACAACCAGCAAGAGCTGTGTCTGGCCCATTGATTATTCCGTTTGGTTTGTTTGTAAAACCTCCGGATGAGGCACTTTCTCCCTGCCGCGCACCTCGAAGCACCTTCAGATCACTCTCCATGCGGAACTCATCGGAGTCAGTGGAGGATTCTGCTCCAAGACGAAGTTCGCACTGTTCAGAGATTCGCCCACCGTTCTGTTGCTCAAGAAACGGGCGAATCGTCTATTCGCTGTCCTGAAATATTATGAATCTCGCGCTTAAAATCAATGGCGAGGGTAATCACGTATGTGATTGTGACTACGGAGGATGAAGCGGGTGCGGAATCCCGGCCGCTCGATCTGGAGCGTAGTACCTGAGGTTTCTGTACGAATTTTGCGTACACGGGCAGGAGCGACTGGCGACCTCGGGATTTCAACAGGCGCGGAAAGTAACCGGTTGCTGGGGTTGGCTAAGGCCGAATTGTCTCCGAATGAGGCGTCAGGGCTCGATGTCATGCCTTATTTCCGGATGACGCCTGTCTCGATACTCCAGAAAAGAAGGTCGAGCTCATCGACTGGAATCCCGACGCGTTCCGCGAATTTCCCGAAACGCTTCTCAATGCGGAGATAGTGTTTTCGCGAGAGCGCAGGCGGAATAGTCCTGATCGCTCCATACCGCTGAAGGTTGCGGAGAATGTGACGGTCTAAAATCGCAAGCCCGTCGTTCCGTCCCACGTTGCGCAAAAAGTGCGTCGCCTCCTTGTAACCCAGTCCCTTGACATTCTTCACAAGCCATTCGCGGAGTGCGAATGCATCGCCAACGGTACTCAGGACCGACAGAATCGAATCGAACTCGTTCTTCAGCTTCAGAAGATGTTTCGACTTTGTTGTGTGAAACCGGATATACATCGACCGGTCTGCGAGTATCTTTTCAGGGTCAAGCGCGTGGGCATGAAATGAACGACGCCGAAGTTCTGCGACCACCCGCTCGGCATGCTCCGCGGAAGTCTGTGGCGTCAGAATACAATATACAATCTCGTAGAAGTACTCGGAGGGAGGAACGCGCCGGAAGTCGTCGAGACGGTTCCGGATCGCATCGCGTTTGGCGGTGTGAAGGGAGAGCAGATCGGGGATCTGGTTCCGGGGTGTTGTCCGTTTCATTGTCTTCACTTACGCGGGGAGCGATACACGCGAGCGCTTGTGCCGACGGACAAGACCGTCGCGCTCGAGGGAGTCCAGGAGCGCACCAAACCATTTCCTATCCCCATCATGGAAGTCGTGCATTGCTTTTCGCGCGAGTGCAGCTGATGCGATCGACTCACCATGCTTAAGTGAGCGAAGGGCTTCCACAATCCGCCCTCTATATATGCGGTTGGGGATGCCGCCGCGGCCCGGCTCGGCTTTGGCAGTGCGCGCCTTTTTTCTTGATACCTTGTGGGCGCTGGGGCAGAGTTCCTGCAGCGGACATTGCCCGCACCGCGGAGACAGCGCAGAGCAGACAGTCGCGCCAAGGTCCATCAGGGCTTCGTTCCATCGGCCGGCGTTTCCGCGTGGCAGCAACTCCTCTGCTATGGCCCACTCATCGCCGGCATGGCGCGCTGTAGCCTTGCTCCCGGGTGGGAACAGGCGTCTGAGGATCCGTGAAATGTTCGTGTCGACAACCGGCACCTGCACACCGAACGCGAAGCTGGCAACAGCGCCGGCAGTATACCGGCCTATACCTGGGAGAAGCCTGAGGGCATCGACGGAACGCGGAAGCGTGCCGCCAGACTCCTTCATTACCTGGCGGGCTAGTTGCTGAAGCCTCAGTGCCCGGTTATTGTACCCCATCCCTTTCCATGCTCTGATGACGGAGGAGGTCCGTGCCCTGGCGAGGTGAGCCAGCGTCGGGAACCTCTTCAGGAATCGCGGGTACATGACCAGAACCCGGGACACTTGTGTTTGCTGAAGCATGATTTCGGAAACCAGAACACGGTAGGGATCGGTCTCGTAGCGCCAGGGGAGGTCGCGTTCGTGCCGGCGATACCATGTCAACACCGCTGCTCTGATCTTCCGCTTCAGTGTCTCGCCGATCTTGCCGTGTATCATGCGATGCATGTGCCTGGATGTTGTCGAAGTGTGAAGCTACGCCGGAAGCAAATCGTTTTCGCCCAGCGAATCGATGAATGGCTTGTTGGCTGCCAGAACATCCATCGTACGCAAGTCCCCGAGGGAGACCCAGCGAATGTCTTCAAATACGTTGTTTTTGGGCGCTCCGGTGAAGCGGGAAACGAAGCAATACGTGACCTCGAACACGCCACCGTCGTCATAGTGGTTCGTCCGGGTTACCTGATGATCGAAACCGTCGATCCCGATCGAGAGTTCCTCACGCAGTTCCCTTTTCAGGCAGCCGAGCACCGACTCCCCCTGTTCCAGTTTTCCGCCCGGGAATTCCCATTTCAGTGCGTAGCGCGATCGCTTGCTTCGCTGGCAAACGAGCACCAGTTTGTTCCTGTGAATGATTGCTACGGCGGCGCGTGTCATGGTGCGGTGAATATACCGATTCAGGCGGGATTTTCCAAAGAAGGCGATTTTCATTGCTTCGGCGTCAAATCCTTTCAAAATTCCGGTACACACTGAGAGAGATCATGCAATACCGAATCAAAGCCCTCGTCATTCTCCTCTTTCTTACATCGATTCTCCACGGTCAGTCTGTCAATCACGTCGTCATCAGCGAGGTTTACGGCGGCGGCGGAAACAGCGGATCGACGTGGAAGAATGATTTTGTGGAGTTGTACAATCCTACGAATGCGCCTGTGAATATTACAGGCTGGTCCATCCAGTACGCGTCGTCAGGTGGGGTGTTTGGCAACTTCAAGACCTTTCTTTCGGGGACAATCCAGCCAAAAGGATTCTTCCTGATCCAGGAAGCCCAGGGTGCAGGTGGCACGAAAGATCTCCCGACACCGGATGCTGTCGGCACTATTGCCATGTCGGCCACAAACGGTAAGATTGCTCTGGTACGCGATACACTCACTGTCGTTAGTGCATCGGGATCCACGGTGGTCGATTTCATTGGTTACGGAAGCGGAACAGCAATGTTGTTTGAAGGGTCCGGGGCAGCTTCAGTGCTCTCAAATAGTACCAGCGCAGAGCGTAAATCATCTTCCACATCAACTGACGCGACACTTGCTCCAGGCGGATCAGAAGAAAAGGGCGGCAACGGCTGGGACACGGACGACAACGCGGCCGACTTCGTCTCTCAGTCCGCCATCAATCCTCAAAACAGCGCGAGCCCGAAAGAGCCGCCACCTGCCATTCAGGCCGGCGTGGGCGTGGCATATTTTTCCCCATCAATTGTCCGGGCGGACACCTCCCTGCAGGTGACGCTGATCGTCAAGGGAGTCTCGGGAGCGGTCATCACGTCGGTACGTTTTCCGAAGCACCCGGTCTTCAACTGGTCCCGGTGTGCGATCACGGTCAGCTCGTCAGGGCCCGGGCTGCCCATTCTCAAACAGCCGACCGACAGCGTCAGCATCACGGGACTGTCCCTCTCGGCGTCCGATTCGGTACTCATCCGGATCGCGGGTCTCTCCGCTCCTGATTCAACATTGAAAGTCACGTTTCTCGTCGGCACTGGCGCAGGGACCGACTCGACGGCGCTGGTAACGCCTCTGCCTTCCTTTGTCGTGTACGGCATCCCGCGTCAAATCGCAGTCGTGAAGGCAAACGACAGTCAGGGTGTTCCTCTTTATTTTCAGAAGCCCGTGACGGTCCGGGGAATTGTGTCGGTTGCCAATCAGTTCGGGGGACCTGCCTACATCCAGGATGCCTCGGGCGGCCTGGCCGTCTTCGATCGTTCGTTCGAAAGCGCGGTGAAGATCGGAGATGAAGTCACGCTGACAGGAACGGTCACGCAATTCAATGGCCTCACGGAACTTACCGGCGTCGCTCTTCACGCTATTCACAGCAGCGGGAACAACCTCTTTCCGCTCGTCGTGACATGCTCACAAATTGCGCGTGATGGAGCCGGTGGAATCGAGATGTTTGAAGGGATGCTGGTCCAGCTGAACGGAGTGACCATCCGCAACGCACAAGGCCTTCCGTTCACGGCGTGGAGTGTGAGCGGTTCAGGCACGAACTACTGGCTGTACGACAGCGACAGTGTCCAGGTACGGATCGACGCTGACGTGATTGGCATCTCGGGTGCTCCTGCTCCGCCGGGCAAATTCGATCTCGTCGGTGTCGTGGGGCAGTTCGTCGCGGCGCCTCCATTTGCCGGCGGATATCAGGTGATGCCGCGGTCGCCGGCCGATATCATCTCGGAGGGACCCATCATCACAACGGTCCCTCTCGAGTCGAACATCAGCGCGTCCGGTTTCAATATCGAGTGGGAGACGGCGAAATCCGGTACCAGTGTAGCAAGGTACGGAAAGACCAAAGGATACGAACTTGGAATGGTTAGCGCGGCTGCACTGACGACCAGTCACAAGCTCTCGATCACGGGTCTTTCACCTGCATCGATCTACCACATCCAGGTCTTCTCTGTCCTCGACAACGATACGAGTTTCTCGAACGACCGCATCGTGAGCACCGCGTCGCAAGGGTCGACCGGTGCAATCAATGTGTACTTCAACAAGTCGGTCCAATCCTCCCTTGCCCGCGGTGAAGCGGCCAGGGGCAATACGAATTTCACTAATGAGCTGATCGGGCGGATTAACGCTGCCAGGAAATCGATTGACGCGGCCCTCTACAGCTTCAGCGGGAGTGTTGGAGGGGCCGTTGCGAATGCGATGGTGCAAGCGCGGCAGAGGGGGGTGAGTGTTCGGCTCATCATCGAACGCGATAATGTTTCCGCGGCCGGATCACCCCTTTCGATTCTGTCTGCGGCAGGAATCCCCTGGATACGCGACGATCTCGACGGAGTCAACGCGGGCGCCGGCCTCCAGCACAACAAATTCTTCATCATCGATCAACGCGGTGGAGCGCCGGATCAAATGTGGGTATGGACAGGATCATGGAATCTGACCGATCCCGGGACGGACTCGGATTTCCAGAACGCGATAGAGATACAGGACCAGGCGCTTGCCGGCGCATATGCCCTTGAATTCAACGAAATGTGGGGGAGCGATTCAACCGCTCCGAATTCCGTTGCCTCGCGTTTCGGAGCAAGGAAAACCGACAACACTCCTCACATTTTTTCGATCGGAGGAGTTCCGGTAGAGTTATACTTCAGTCCCTCGGACGGTACCACCCGTCAGATCGCTTCGACGCTGGCCAAGGCGACTCACTCTGTTGATTTTGCGCTTCTCACGTTCACCCGGACCGATCTCGCCTCGGTGTTGAAGCTGAAGCGGGACAGCGGACTAAAGGTGCGCGGCGTGCTCGACAATGGCACCGACTCGGGATCTCAGTACAACTTCCTGCTCGGAGGGGGAGTCGATGTCCTCCTTGATGTCAATCAGGGTTTCCTTCATCACAAATATGCGATTGTGGACGCCGAGCTCAGCGGAGCGGCGCAGTACGTGGTAACCGGCTCCCACAACTGGACGGGTGCGGCGGAAAGCTCAAACAACGAGAACACCCTGATCATCCGGAGCAACAGGATCGCAAACCTCTATCTTCAGGAGTTCGCGGCGCGGTACAAGGAGTCGGGTGGCAAGGATAACATTGTCGTAAACGTGGAACACTCCGATGCCGGCATTCCGCAGACGATTCAGTTGAAGCAGAATTTCCCCAATCCGTTCAATCCCCGAACGACCATCGGTTTCCGGATTCCCATGCGGACACACGTCACGCTGCAGGTGATCGACATTCTTGGCCGGCGGGTCGCCGTGTTGGTGGAATCGGAGTATGGGGCGGGGGAATATTCAGTGCAGTGGGATGCCTCACCCCTTGCGAGTGGAATCTACTATTGTATCATGGAGGCGGGCGGGGGAGTGCAAGTGCTGCCAATGATGCTCGTGAAGTAGGGAATATCAATTTGATACACAGTTGGGGAGCAGGAGTTCGGACAGCGGAACGGCGTCATATGCGATGGTTTCTTGCTTTTCGTCGATCGAATTGGTACTTTTTCGGCGAACGTTAGAGGGGTCATCATGAGAAAAATACTCATCGTGGACGACGAGGATTCATTCCGCAAGTCCCTCGCGAGTCAACTAAAGCTCAAGGGGTGGGCTGTTCTCGAGGCGTCGGATGGGTTGGGGGGAGTCGATCAGGCGGGAAGCCACAAGCCCGACATCATACTCAGCGATGTTCAGATGGACAACATGAACGGGTTCATGATGGTGGAAGAGCTTCAGCAATATCCCGCCACGGCAAACATACCCGTCATCATGATGACGAGTGCGGCTTCCGCTGCTGGCGCGTGGAATTCGGCGATAGCCGTTGAGTACCTGGAAAAGCCGTTCACGATCGCCAAGCTGCTGGAGGTCATCAATCAGGTTTTGAAGAAATAAAAAAGAGCCGCGGGGTATCCCGCGACTCTTTCATGGAACACTGATCGACGGGCCTTCGGGCCCGTTTTGTTTTACCGCAGCAGCAACGCTCTTCGTACCATCTGCCGGCTCCCCGCCTGAAGTCGAATCAGGTACATCCCGCTCGGCATCTCCATCCCGTCATGCCCCCTGCCGTTCCAGGTGGTAGTGTGCTCGGCAGCCGGAAGCACTCCGCTGACGAGTACCGCCACTTCCTGGCCGAGCATCGTCCAGACCGAGACTCGGACGTCGCCCGCCTGGGGAAGACTGAACCGGATTGCTGTCGAAGGATTGAACGGGTTCGGATAGTTCTGCGCAAGGGAAAGCTCAGTCGGAATCAGTCCATCGGCTTGAGGTTTCTCCACGTTGACGGCTGAAGATGAGCGTGTCGCAAGAATTGAGTACGATCCTGCTGTGCCGCCTCCCCGATAGACCCGCACATAATAAGTACTCCCGGAGACGGGCTTGAATCCTGCCTGTGAGTAGATACCGGTTCGTGTGTCGCCTGAGATGTACGTCGATCCGTTTGGTTCGTAAATGGATAAGTCCACGTCGACGGAAGCGTCAGATGCGATCTGTATGTATATCGAATCGCCCGATGGGGCTGTCACCTTCCAGAAGTCCCCGTTGTCCGTGATGCCGTTCCCAAAGTAACCGATGTGGCCGCTGTTTGTGATGCCGTATGTAAACGCGCGTGCGTTTGCCGGATCATCATTTCCGTCTCCGTCATCTGTGCGGCCGGGGGTGGTGTAGTTGATTGTCAAAGCATAGCTCCCCGCGTTGCCGACGCCCCGGTAAGGCCGGATATAGTACGTCCCGCCTTTGAGGTAGGCAGTACATTCAGAGTATGCTCCGGTGCGGCTGTCGCCGGTGATGTAGCTACTGCCGTTGACGTCGTACATGCTGACGTCCACATCGAACCTTGCACCGGACTGATCCAGCGAATCGTTTGTGATCTGGACGAAGACCTTGCCGTTCCCGAGGATGGTGAATTTCCAGTAGTCACCCTGATCGGTCAGTCCATCGGAGAAGTAACCGATATGACCGGTGACCGTGCCGTTGACTGTCGCAGTCGATGCGGTCTGGTACGAGTCGTTTCCTTCCACATCGTTGGACCGGCCTGGCGGAAAGAGGTCTGCTTTGATTTCATAGCTTCCCGCACGGCCGATAGCACGGTAGAGCAGAATATAGTAGGTCCCTGCACGAAGGAATGCCGCGGCTTGAGAGAACGTGCCGGTCCGCGAGTCCCCCGAAACGTAAGTTGTTCCATTCACGTCATAGAGGGAGACATCGATGTCGAAGATATTGTCGCCTCTCAGATCGAGTGAATCATTCCTGACCTGAACACGCAGCCAGCCGTCCTGGAGGATCGTGACCTTCCAGAGGTCTCTTTCGTCTGAAGATCCGGCGCCGAAGAAACCTATATGCCCGGTGGAACTGCTGTTGGGTGCGAGTGTGAGTGCCTGGGCTGCGGCATCATTCGGCTCGGTGTCGGCATTCCGTGTTGGCGATGCAAACGTCGTGGTAATGGAGTATGCACCGCCGGTTCCGCCGCCGCGATAGGCGTTAATATAGAAGGTGCCTGGCTTCAAGAACACGAATGCATCAGAGACGGTCCCGGACCGCGAATCCCCGCTGATGTATGTGGTGCCATTGACATCATAGATGCTCAGGTCCACATCGACGGTGCTGCCCGACGATGTCTGAACCCTCAGATATCCGTTCGCGGTGAGTGTAACTTTCCACCAATGGGTTGTTGATTGATCGTTCAGGAAGCCGGTGGCATTGCCGTTGGGGGCAATCGCGACCGCCGTTGCGACATTTGTTCCCTGCCCGTAAGCAGACAGAAATGCCGTCAGAACAAGACCAAGTATCAAGATTGTTCGCCGCATAGATCTCCTCCCGTAGTAGATGATTGCCGCTTTTTGTGAGCAACTTGGGTGTGAACAGCATTTGAAACGGTGCATGAAGTGAAACAATGATAACGAATATTAGTCCACAATACCAGCAAGATGTGTGCGGTGGCGCACTCCGGAATTCGTCCGCCGATCCTCATCTGGACAGGTCTCGGGCAGCGCGGGGTCCCAACGAGGAGTTCGGTGATGATTTGTCACATGCTCACTGAATGTCGCAAGGCGGCCACCGGTTTCTTGCCTTTCACCCCGCCTTTTGTTAATATCAAACGATTCTTCTCCTGGTGGAATACCGAAAGACATAAAGATCGCCACTCCCGCATCCATATTAGTTTTGAAAAGAGCGGGATGCCGTAAAGCGGCATAAGACACGAAGTCACAAAGTCCATCTTTGTGAAATGGCCCGATTCCTCAGTGTCCATTCATCTAATTCAATTCGTTCGTGTCTTTGTGTCTTCGTGGCAAGAAGCTTTAGGTCTTCCGCATTCCGCTACAGTGCTTGACTTCAAGCGCCCTTGCGCATCGGACATCGTTCATGCCGCGCTACACACCCGAAGAACTCCGGTCGAAATTCGCCAATTCAAGTGATTTCAATGACATCTTCGACGCATTCGAAGATGCCATCGCACAACGAATTCAAGACGTGGAGTTGTACCGTCTCCTGTTCTGGAATCATTCGCTCGGTCCTGACGAGCTCTGTCTCTTTGGAGAGAAGCTGGCCAGGGAGTTCACCGGAATCTCCTACGACATCTTTATGTGGCTTGCCAGCGTCTTTGAAGTCACCTATTCTTCGTACGACAATTTTGAGCTGGCGATCAAGTACTACCGGAAGGCCGCCGAGGCACGACCGAGTGCCGTGGAGCCCTACCTCGACGCATGCGATTGCTACGATCCCGATCTCAACATTCCTCCGATCGATGTGTTGCTCGAATTCCTTAAAAGCAGTCTCGACCAGGTCGGCAACAAAAAAGTCATCTACGGCCGGATCTCGCATCTCTATCACCTGATCGGGGACGAGGAGCAGAGCAACTACTACCGGGACCTTTCAGAGCAGGCCGACCGGCCGAAGAGCTCGAATGACCTCAATTGAGAGATCGCAGGGACGCGGGATACTCTTTGTAATAGTGGCGGTCACACTCTGGGGCGGATCGGCATCACTTGCGAAGTTTCTGTTCCTGACCGCGTACGACCCGCTCATCGTCACTCAAACCCGCTCCTCTCTCTCGTTCCTCCTGCTTGCTGCCTGGTTTCTGATCACCGATCGGGGCGTTTTCCGCGTGTCGCTGCGCGAGCTTTACAAATTCGCCCTCATCGGCATCGTCGGAATCGCCGCGACGAATTTCACCTATTACTACACAGTCAAGGAATCGACCGTCGCGACCGCCATACTCGTTCAGAATGCGGCGCCCGTGGTTGTGATGATCTACTCGGTCGCCGTAAGCAAAGAAGAGGACTTCACGGGGATCAAGGTGGTATCGCTCCTCTTCGCGCTCTTCGGCTGCTTCCTTGCAGTGAGCGGGGGCTCGGCGAGCCAGGTACAGCTTACCGGCTGGGCGCTGGTGACCGCTCCGGCATCGATGCTCACGTACGCTTTCATGCTTCTTGCGTCCAAACGTATGCTTCGGTCGTATGCCGTCTGGACAACGCTGACTACAGCGCTCGGATTTGCTGCTGTGTTCTGGCTCTTTGTCAACCCTCCATGGGCAATCGCGGCACAGGGGTACGGAGCGAGGGACTGGGGAGTGTTTCTCGGTTTTGCGGTTGTCTCCATTCTCATGCCGTACATCTTTTTCGCCAAAGGATTGAGCCTGCTTGAGGCAACAACGGCCGGGATCGTGACGACGCTGGAACCGGTCATCGCGATTATTGTTGCGTGGATCGCGCTGGGGGAATCGATGAGCTATGTCCAGATCGCGGGCACAATTGCCGTGGTGGGGTCGGTTCTGCTGCTTCAGGTGAGGCGCAATGCGATCCCGGGGATTTTGAGAAAGGAACGGCATGGCGAGTGATCGGCGGCTTGCCCGTCTCGATTCGGTGCTCCGACGCCGTCAGCCCGATCTGACGGTTGTCATGGAGAATATTCACGATCCCCACAACGTCAGCGCGATGCTTCGCTCATGCGATGCTGCCGGCGTGTACGAGGCGCAGCTCCTCTATAACGTGGACGCTTTTCCCCGGATAGGAAAGAAGAGCTCTGCAAGTGCAGGCAAGTGGGTTGAACGGAGGAAGTTCAAGACTGTGGCTGACTGTTATGGGACGCTCCGGGCAGAAGGATTCCGGATCTACGCTACACAGCTTGACGAACATGCGACGTCGCTCTATGATCTTGATCTCACAAAGAAAGTGGCATTTGTGTTCGGAAATGAGCACAGGGGAGTGTCGGAGGAAGCGGCGCGCGAAGCCGATTCGATCATTCAAATCCCGATGGTGGGGATGATCCAGAGCTTGAATGTCTCCGTGGCATGCGCCGTGGTGCTGTTCGAGAGCCTTCGGCAGCGACTCACGCGTGGTGACTACGAGAAGACCAAATTCCTCCCGGAAGAATTCGATCGCCTCTCCGGACTCTGGAAGAGGAAATGACAGTACGGCGACGGTTGCATTTTTCGCGATTCCCGTTCGCTGATTTCCATCCTACCTTGTTTCTCCCCGCAGATCGCGCTATATTCTCGTTCAGAGACCACGTCCCGAAATGGCACTACGGAACAACACGCAGGAGCTGCTCGCCGAAATAGAGCGTGCCGCAAAGAAGAAAATCAGGTATCCCGAAGCAGTTGGATCCTTGCTCGAGGCGGCGCAGTCGGGCGGCGCGATGGACCTCTTCCAGGAGGCCGCATTCCTCGCGAAGTTCGTGACGAAGTCGTTCGCCATCATGAAACGGATCGGCGTCGACGGAGACGGGTACGACAAACTGAGCACAGAGTCCGAGGCGAATCTGGCCAAGTGTGCAACATTGCTTCGCTCTCTCAATGAACGCTTGCCGGGCGAGCTGAGCAGCGACTACGACGCGAGGTTCTTTTCTCTGACGCAAGATAGCTTGGGGCGGTTCCTGGTGTTGCTCGATGATCTCACGACACTCAAGAACTGGATGCTCGATGGTGGTACCCTGCCGGGTACCGCTGCCGCAACGGAGGAGAAGGAATGAACGCTGAGGGGAAGCCCGGAATGATCGAGGAGCTGAAACGAATCCGTTCGATCGCCTGGCTCGCGGCGGCCGTCGTTCTGGTCCTGGCGATTCTTGATGGACCGGTCACGACCCTGGGATGGATCCTGCTCGGTTCCGGACTGGTTTCATTGTTCTACATTGCTGTAGCTTCGACGTTTTCACTATTTCACAACAAAACTCACGACCAATAACCCTCCATAGATGAAGAACATCAGACTGAAATCCTCCTTCCCTGCTCGTGCCGGCGTGGTCATAGCCGCCCTGGGATTGATCGTCTCTTTCGTGACAGCACAGAGCCCGAAGAAACCCTCTCAACCTGCAGTGAAGCCCGGAATCGACGTTCTTCGAAGCCGGGGATTTGATATTCTGAAAAACAAGCGCGTCGGGTTGATAACCAACCCGACTGGAATCAGTGCGGATCTTGAGCCTACCATCGATATCCTGTTTCGCGCACCCGGCGTGAAGCTTGTGGCGTTGTTCGGCCCGGAGCATGGCGTCCGTGGTGACGTCGAAGGAGGGAAGGTGGTGGATGGCTACAATGACGCCCGTACCGGACTGCCGGTATATTCACTGTACGGCAGAACCCGGAAGCCTACAAAGGACATGCTCCGCGGCATCGATGTCCTTGTCTATGACATCCAGGATATCGGTGTCCGATCGTATACATACATCTCAACGATGGGGCTTGTCATGGAAGCCGCGGCCGAAAACAACGTCGAAGTTGTCGTTCTCGACCGTCCCAACCCGTTGACAGGCACACGAGTCGAAGGCCCCATGCTCGATTTGCGTTACAAGTCATTCATCGGAGCGTTTCAGGTTCCCTATGTGTACGGGATGACAGCCGGGGAGCTTGCGGAGATGATCAATCTGGAAGGATGGCTTGAGAACCGCGTGAAGTGCAAGCTGACCGTCGTGCCGATGGAAGGGTGGAAGCGGTCGATGTGGTGGGATCAGACCGGACTCGTCTGGGTACCGACCTCCCCGCATATCCCGCATGCGACGACGCCGATGTTCTACGTGATGACGGGACTTCTTGGTGAGCTGGGCACCGCCAACCAGGGTGTCGGCTACACGCTCCCGTTCGAGCTCGTAGGAGCGCCATGGGTCGACGGGGACAGGCTCGCAGACTACCTCAACAACAAGAAGCTCCCCGGCGTGACTTTTCGTCCGCTGTCGTACCGGCCGTTCTACTTCGACACTTCGGACACGAGGTTTCTGGGGGTGCAGGTGCACGTAACAGATCTCGAGCAATTGAGCATGACGGCAGTTCAAATAACGGTGCTCGATGCGCTGCAACGGCTTTTCCCGGAGAAGGATATTTTTCAGCGTGCGAAACCCGAGCGCATATCGTCGTTTGACAAGGCGGCGGGTTCCACCGAGCTGCGCAAAGCGCTTCAGACCAGACGCAGCGTCGATTCCATTCTGAAAGACATCGATCAGGAACTCGTCCAGTTCAAGACTGCGCGGGCAAAATATCTCATCTATGAATAAGAGCAGGCCCGGTCATCGGATCGCGCGGGGTGTCCGCGTGCTCAGTGTGCTGCTTCTCTGGCAGTGGGGGCAGGGCATCATTCTTGCCCAGGAGACGCCCTCCCAGGGATTCATCTTCCTTCCGTTTCAGAATAGTTCCGATTTCGCAGGCCGGTGGGATGTGGGTGTCGATGTGCCGCGGTTCCTCGCTGCCTTCATGAAGGAACGATACAGGATTCCGACTGTGTCGCCGGCGATCGTCAGAAATTTCTTCGAGGAGCAGAAACACGAAGGCCGATCGTTCGACGATGTAAGATTCTGGGATGCACTGTACAACACGTTCAAAATCCGGTTCCTCGTCGCGGGTGTCGTGGAGCAATTCGAAGTCTCGCGTTTCGTCACGGGCCAGCCCTTGGTCGGGGGGTACGAAGCGTTCAAGGGGTCTTTGAACATCTCCTTCAGCGTGTTCGACCTCGAACGGACAGCGCAGTCGGCCACAGCCTCTCCGATCAAGCGCGCGCTCGTGACGGGAGAATATGCCGACCGGTCGCTCACGCTGACCCTGTTCGGGAAGCAGTCGGATCGAACCGTCGAATACCGTGACCTTGACAAAATCCGGTTCGGGAGCGAAGATTTCAATAGGACTGTCATCGGTCAGGCCTGCTTCCAGGCGGCCGAGAATTTTGCTATGGAGATCGAAAGCGCCATGCCTGTCATTAAAGCGTGGGGAATGAGCAATCCCGACAGTCTGTTGCGGTTTGGGCAGATGCTCGACAGCATCTCTCTCAGCTTCAAGCCGATGACGATCTGGGGGGCCATCGTTTTCATCGAAGGTGAGAGTGCTTTCATCAACCTCGGCAGCGAAGACGGGATCCGCCCGGGTCAGCAGCTTCTCGTCTACAAGAACCTCATGGCACAGGAGCCCGCTCTCGGTGCCATTGGTGAGCTCAATGTCTCCGAAGTGCGCGGCCCGCACCTTTCCCTTGCCAGAATCGTCAAAGGTCAAAGAATCCTCAAAGCGCGGGACCGGATTTCAGTGACCCTCGTTCGTTGAGGGCGAGGATTCCATTTGCCCCGATTGACGAGTAGAGTCCTCCCCTCGATCGGCCTGGTCGGCATTTCATGACGTGTGGCGTGTTTCCAGGCCAATCCCCAGTTGCTTTTCAGAGCCCCCTTTGCTATTTTGAGTAAACCACGACGGACTCACTCCTTGTGCAAGCCGCTTCATGGAGCACGCGGTAAACCTCACTGAGCGACACTGTTTTTCCTTTGATGCCGTAGTCTCCTTGTCCCCAAAAACACCAGCAGCGTCCAACAGGCCGAGCGGCCGATCTTCATTCGCGGCCGAGCCCGGCTGCGGCACGCTGTGCAGAGTAGCGGAAGAGCCGGGAAGGAGGGCGGCGTGATCCTGACGGCGCTCAAGGTGTTGCTCATCGGGTTTGTGGCAATTCCGCTGTCGACGATTGCGCTTCTCTCGACGCCGCTTGACAGGTCCGGGTGGACATTTCATGCGATGAGTCGCACATGGTCAAGGTTCATTCTCTTCCTCTTCGGTATTAAGGTCATCACAAAAGGAGCGGAGAATGTCGATCCGTCGAAGCGCTACATCTATATCTCGAACCACGCGAGCGCGTTTGACATCCCGGCGACTGTCAACGGGATCCCCGATGATATCCGTTTCGTCCTGAAAAAGGAGCTCACAAGGATCCCGCTCTGGGGCTGGGCACTGAAATACGGACATTACATCACGATCGATCGGAGCAATGCCCGCGATGCCGTGAAGAGCCTCGAGGAAGCCGCAGACAGGATGCGCAATGGAGCATCGGTGATACTGTTCGCCGAAGGGACGCGAACGCGTGATGGAAAACTTCAGCCCTTCAAGCGTGGAGCGTTCACGCTTGCGGTCAAGGCTGGAATCCCGATTGTCCCGGTGACCATCAATAATACGTACAGAATCATGCGAAAAGGGTCGTGGGAGATACGCCCGTCGGATATTGAGCTTGTGCTGAGCAAGCCTGTGCCGACGGACGGGTTTTCGGGAAGGGACGGAGAACAGAAGTTGTTGGAAATCGTTCGTTCTGAAATCGCGAAACACTACATCGATCAGGCATAGAGCAGACAATGGCTGTCACCGTCAGTGATGTCGAACATATTGCCCGTCTGGCAAAGCTGGAATTCTCGGAGGCCGAGAAGGAAAGGTTCACGCATCAGCTGAATGCCATTCTCGCCTACGTGGAGCAGTTGAACAAGCTCGATACCTCGGCAGTCGAACCGCTCTCTCATGTGATTGATGTCGAAAACGTCTTCCGCGAGGACGTGGCGCGGCCCGGACTTACCCCGCCGGAAGCGCTCAAGAACGCCCCTGCGAAGACGGAGGAGTTTTTCAAAGTACCCAAAGTCATAGGTGACCGACAGTAATGCCACGCGTGATTGCCGTTATTCCGGCCAGGTATGCATCGCAGAGACTCCCGGCGAAACCGCTGGTCGATTTGCTCGGCAAGTCCATGATCCAGCGCGTCTACGAGCAAGCGAGCAGAGCCTCATTGCTTTCTCAGGTCGTGGTGGCCACGGACGACGACCGGATTGCCGCAGCCGTGCGTGCATTCGGCGGCGAAGTGATCATGACATCCGCGGAAATCAGGAGCGGGAGCGACCGGGTCGCGGCGATTGCGGGCATCCTGCCGGCCGAGATTTTCGTGAATATCCAGGGTGACGAACCCCTCATCGCTCCCTCCATGATCGATGAAGCTGTGCGTGTCGTACTCGATGATCCGGACGCCGATGTCGGCACGCTCGCCAGGCGCATCGAGTCGCCGGCGGATCTATTCAATCCTGCCATCGTCAAAGTCATCCTCAGCGTGGACCGGACGGCACTCTATTTTTCCCGCTCGGCGGTTCCCTTCGTTCGGGATGAGGCAGACCAGTCTCAGTGGCTGCGGCATCACGTGTTCTACAAGCACGTGGGGATTTATGTGTTCCGAAGGTCATTTCTGCTGAAGTACCCGTCATTGTCCGAATCGGTTCTGGAGCGGACCGAGAAGCTTGAGCAGTTGAGAATCCTCGAGCATGGGTACCGTATCAAGGTGGGCATCACAGACTTCGAGAGTATTTCTGTCGACACGCCGGAGGATGTCGGGCGTGTCATTGAGGTCCTGAAATCACAGTCGCACCATCCAACTTCTTAGTCGACACTCACACAATGCCAAAGAATCACGTCAAGTATATCTTCGTTACCGGTGGAGTCGTCTCCTCGCTGGGAAAAGGAATTGCCGCGTCGTCGCTCGGGCTGCTGCTCAAGTCGCGAGGCCTGAGAGTGACAATTCAAAAATTCGATCCGTATATCAACGTCGATCCCGGGACGATGAATCCGTTCCAGCACGGCGAGGTATACGTGACGGACGACGGAGCTGAAACGGACCTCGACCTTGGTCACTACGAGAGATTTCTCGATGCCAGCACGGCGCGTCAAAACAACGCGACGACTGGACAAATCTACTATGAAGTGATTGCCAAAGAGCGCCGGGGAGACTACCTCGGGGCAACGGTTCAGGTCATTCCGCATATCACCGACGAGATCAAACGCCGTATCGCTGCACTGGCCTCGACCGGCAAGTACGATGTCATCATCTCCGAGATCGGCGGCACAGTGGGTGATATCGAGAGCCTTCCGTTCCTGGAAGCGATCAGGCAGTTCACGCTGAACGTCGGCCACCGGAACGCGCTCAATATTCACGTCACGCTCGTTCCTTATATCCGCTCAGCGGGCGAGCTCAAAACCAAACCAACGCAGCATAGCGTCAAGACACTTCTGGAAATCGGACTACAGCCTGATATTCTGATCTGCAGGTCCGAGCGCCATCTGAGCAGGGACCTCCGGGAGAAGATTGCTCTCTTTTGCAACGTAGAGGCGGACTCCGTCATCGAGGGACCTGATGTCCATTCGATTTATGAGATTCCTCTTATTTTTGAACGGGAGCGTTTGCCGCACATCGTCATCGAGAAGCTGAACCTGAAATGCGGGTCGGCCGACCTCCGTCGCTGGACGCGGTTCGTCAATCGTATACGGCATCCGCGCGGAAAGGTCACCATTGCGGTCTGCGGCAAGTACACCGATTTGCTGGACGCCTACAAGAGCATCACGGAAGCGTTTGTTCACGCAGGGGCCGAGAACGATGTGGTCGTGGAGGTCCGGTGGGTGAAGGCGGAGGATATCGAGCACGCCGGTCCGGAACGCTACCTGAGCGATGTCGCCGGGCTCCTTGTTCCGGGTGGATTCGGCGAGCGGGGTGTCGAAGGTAAGATTGAGGCGATTCGTTACGTCCGGGAACACAACATTCCTTTCCTGGGCATTTGCCTCGGATTGCAGTGCGCCGTCATCGAGTTTGCCCGCAACGTCTGCGGCTTGAAAGGTGCCAACAGCACGGAGTTCAAGAAATCGAAGAACAACGTCATCGATCTGATGATGGACCAGAAAGGCGTGAAGAACCTCGGGGGCACGATGCGGCTTGGGGCGTACCCCTGCATCGTCGGTAAAGGGACCAAGGCGTTCAAGGCGTATCGGAAGGATCTCATCTCCGAACGGCATCGGCACCGGTTTGAGGTGAACAACAAGTTCAGAAAAAAGCTGGCGGACGGCGGAATGGTGTTCAGCGGTGTCTCGCCGGACAACACGCTTGTCGAAATCATCGAGCTCTCGGATCACCCCTGGTTTGTTGCCGGTCAGTTTCATCCCGAGCTGAAATCAAGGGCGATCAATCCTCATCCGTTGTTTCGAGACTTTGTCAAAGCGGCAAGGGACTATTCTGAAGAAACCGTGGGGGGCAGTGAAAGTCAGTAGGAACCATCTCGGCCGGACGATGTTGCTGGCGCTCGCGCTTTTCTGGATGCTGGGCTGTGGTACGTCATCGCGCGTCCGGTCCTCACTCGAAAACAAGTACCGCTACTATGTGTCCCTCTCCGTCCCTCAGAAGTCGGCGGATCTTCTGTTCCGTGATGACCGCCTGATCATCCAATTTCGTTTCGACGAACCGGCGATTCGATTCCAGGCTCAGAATCTCACGCGGTCTTCCATGCAGTTCGACTGGCCGCATGCCTCGCTTGCACTTGGTGGATCTCCATTCTCGGTACGCAATGTGGCAAACTACTACGATACGAGCTCTGTTCCGGTGGTGAGTGCCGAAATCCCCCCGCTTGGAGTCGTTCGCGACGTCATTGCGCCCAGGCTGGGTATCAGTCTCAAAGGCAGGGAGTGGCGGTCGGCGGATCTCCTGCCGACAACGGACGGGAACTCGTTCGAACGCGAGTCGGCGATCAAGGGAATGGTCGGGAAGACAATCGAGCTAACCCTGCCTGTGAAATTTGCCGGCGAGCGGACGACATATCAATTTGTCTTCGTCATAGATTCTGTCAGGCAGGTTTCCTGGAGCGACTACCGTCCCCCTGACTGGCTCCCGGCTGCTCCGCCTGTGCGGAGTTTGGGGCCGACGGCGGAGGATCGCGTCACCGCGGCTATCATTGTCGGTGGGTTTGCGGGCTTCCTGAGGTACATGTTGACAATGAAGAAGTCTCCGGTCGTGGAATGAGTATGAGGTTTCCCTTGAGAATTACAACGCTGCGATTGGTGCTTGCGGGAATGACCGGTGTGGTAGTATTTCTACTGGCTGGTTGCGGCTCGGCGCACCAGTCGGCGACTCCGGATGATTCATTCTTCACTCCGCTCAAAGAGCTGCCGCGCCCTGCGGAGCCCAGGTCGCAGACGACAGCGCCCCCCGAGGCGCGTCCCTCGCAGCCGGGGAGGGCTGATTCGCTTCTCACTAGCCAGCGGGATCAGGATCGTCGGATCGGAGCTCTTGCGGTTCTGCTCGAGCAGCTCGAGACGGCCCGCCGCGGCGTCCGTTCCGATAGCGCAAGAGTGTCGCCTCAGACAACCAAGCCAGTGGTTGCCCCGAAACCGGTTGTGCCGCTACCCGAGAGCCAGACCATCCTTGAGGCCGAGAAGCTCTATGCCTTACAGGAGTACCGCAGGACTATTCAAGTCTGTCAGGACGTGCTCAGCCGGAGTGCCGACAAAGGAATTGAAGATCGATACAATTTTCTGGCGGGAGCAAGCCACTTTCGGTTGAGACAATTCGATCTTGCGCTTGTCTCGTTGAAGAAGGTGCTGGAAGTCAAAGGCTCTCACAAAAGGGCCGACGCGTCGTTCATCATGGGATTGACCTACAAACAGCTGGGAATGCGGCAGCGTGCAGCGTCCATGTTCGAAGCAGCCCTCAATGAGAAGCCAGACGACGAACTTGCTGCCTCGGTACGGCGCGAACTGGACCGGTTGAGCAAGAACCGCTGATGGATGTGAGTGAAGACATGAACTCGTACAACGAAAAAGCCCCGCGCCAGGCGGGGCTTTTTCATGTGCTGCTTACACTTTAGGGTGTATCACGATTTCTTCTTGGATGCCCGGCGTACCGGCCTGGGATGAAAGTAATCCACTTTGTCCGCAACACTCTTGATTTCGTTTTCCAGGTGGTTTACGACGGATGTAAGCTGGGTGGTGAGCTTCTCCTCGAGCTCATGGCGTGTTCGCTGTGCCTGTCTGAGAGCGCTGTACATCGTGACGCTCGCGAGAATCATCACGCCAAGCATGACATAGATCCACATGACTTTGGTGCCGATATCCTTCTGCAGCAGCTCTGCGTTGTAGACGACGATGAATTGCAGGCTGTCGACCCGGCGCGCCATATCATCGAATGTTGATGGATGGATTGCCCGCAAAGTGTCCTGCTTCTGCAGGGAAGTCGGCATTTGGACCTGTCGGCTTCTGGTGTTGCTTGGCTGCGCGGTGGCAGAAGTGACAAGGATCGCCAATGCGAGAGCCACGATTGTGAAGGCCGATCTCCAGTGAATGCTCCTCATAGAATCCTCGCATATGTATAGAATCATTGACAAGCCGGATTGAAATCTCTCCAAAGTAGATACTTGACGCTCTAAAGTCAACATGGATTTTATCGATTCGTCGCACGTTGAAATTCACTCGGTCATTGGCTATCTTTTGGCGTCACACTCTCCTCGCCGATTACACCAGAACCTTGGGAGATCCTCATGAACCGGAAGACTGCACTCCTCATCCTGTTCCTTTTCATCCCGACTGTTTGCCCTGCACAATTTGCCGACATTGTATTCGTCAATGGAACAATCTGGACGGTCGATGATAAACGACCCACCGCGGAGGCTGTGGCTCTTCTTGGCGACAAGATTCTGGCGGTCGGCACGAACTCGGAGATGAAGGCGCTCATCGGGCCCGCGACGTCGGTCATCGATCTCAAGGGAAAGCGGATGCTCCCCGGCTTCATCGACAACCACACGCATTTCATGACAGGAGGTTTCCAGCTGCAGAGTGTTGATCTCCGGTTGGCCGCGAGCGAAAAGGAATTCGCGTCGATCATCGGGGCGCGCTCCGCGCTTCGGCCGGGAAAGTGGATTACGGGAGGCGATTGGGATCATGACAACTGGCCAGGCGGCAACCTGCCGACCAAGGA
>Ga0233425_10004216_pt1 | contig 24531 bp, 24 predicted proteins | sample Watercolumn_Towu_2_FD_181712 | JGI IMG/M metagenome (GOLD analysis project Ga0233425, IMG submission 181712) | Freshwater microbial communities from Lake Towuti, South Sulawesi, Indonesia - Watercolumn_Towuti2014_140_MG | ecosystem: Environmental > Aquatic > Freshwater > Lake | place... | reverse complement strand
CCTTTCGCTTATAATCCAGATGCACGTCCTACAACCAAAACACATAAAACTGAAGCCTCAAGAAGCCCAAGAATTATTAAAAAAATATAACCTTTCTCTTTCTCAATTACCCAAGATAAAATCAACAGATGTCGGATTGCCAGAAGGCTGTCAAAAAGGAGATGTTATAAAATTAGAAAGAAAAGAGGGAGATAAAATCAACGTCTATTTTAGAGTTGTAGCTTAAACATGGATAAACATATATTAGTTAAGAAATATCTTGAACAACACTCTCTAGTTGAATCCAACATTATCTCATTCAACGATTTCATCCAAAATAAAATGCAACAGATTGTAAATGAAATAAGTGATTCTTTAAACAATGAAGAAATAGAAATAAAACTTGGAAAAATAAGAATAGAAAAGCCAAGTATAATTGAAGCAGATGGTTCAACTTCAATGATTACTCCTTCAATTGCAAGACTTAGAAACCTAACTTATTCCGCTCCCGTATATGTCGAGCTCTCAGTAAAATTCGGAGAACAAAATGACAGCGCAGAAGTTGAAATAGGAAGAATTCCAGTAATAGTCAGAAGCGCCGCATGTAATACTAGTGGAATGAACAGAGATGAGCTAAGGGAAAATTACATGGACCCATTAGAGCCTGGAGGGTATTTCATAGTAAATGGAAATGAAAAAGTAATCGTAATGTCTGAAGACCTTGCAGCAAACCAGCCATTTTTAGAAGAACCGAGAGGAAAACTAAGTTTAAGATTATTCTCACAAAGAAGCTCATATAGAATTCCAACCACAATAAATGAATCTTCTGAAGGAATTATAGAAGCAACATTCTCAAGACTAAAAAACATTCCAGCGATTGTTCTTCTTAAGGCATTAGGATTAACAAAAGAATCAGAAATAGCAAAGAACATTGGATATGAAACAGATTGCCTTATCGTTAACCTCTACGAATTCGTAAATATCCAGAGCGCAGAAGATGCAATGATATACATTGCTGAAAAATCAGGAATTCAGGGGACAAAGAAAGAAATAGTCGACAGAGTAAAGCAAAGAATTGATTCATTCTTCCTGCCTCACATTGGTTTGGATAAATCAAATAGAAATGAAAAAGCATTAACCCTATGCAGATTAATAAGATTATTCCTTAGATCTAAAGATAATCCATCGATAAGAACAGACAAAGACAACTATGCAAACAAGAGAGTAAAACTCTCCGGAGACTTGATGTCAGACTTATTCAGAGTAAACATGAATATCCTAATCAGAGACATTGAATACTCCTTACAGAAAGTAGCAAGAAGAAAGAAATTTTATTCACTAAAAACAATTGCCAAATCAACATTATTCACCCATAGAATAGAATCTGCAATTGCAACAGGCTCATGGATTGGCGAAAGATCTGGAGTTACTCAAAACATGGACAAAACAAATTATCTTGCGATGTTATCACAATTACAGCGTGTATCCTCGATGCTTCCAGGAGAGCAAGAAAACTTCCTTGCTAGAACTCTTCATCCAACTCACTACGGAAGATTCTGCCCAACAGAAACTCCAGAAGGAACTGAAATCGGACTTAGAAAAAACTTAGCAATATTAAGTAAAGTTTCAACACATATTGATTTCAATGAACAGCAGTTGTTCAAGAAATTCTCAGAGCTTGGATTAAACAAAGATTCAGGAAAAGACGTATTTTTCAACGGTAGATTCATAGGATTTGTAGAAAGTATGCAAGATTTCGCAAATAAAGTAAGAAATTCGAGAAGAGCTGGAGAATTACCAAGAGAAATGAGCGTAAAGGTAGACCTATTATTGGAAAGCGTTTCAATCTCAACAGAAGTTGGAAGAGTTCTTAGACCATTAATAATTGTAGAAAATGGAGCAAGCAAATTGAAAGATGAACACTTGGTAATGTTGGAAGAAAATAAAATAAAATGGTCCGACATAATCCAACAAGGAATAATAGAATACATCGATGCAGCAGAAGAAGACAATGCCTTGGTTGCATTGTACCCTCAAAACATTGAAAATAATAATACTCATCAAGAAATAGACCCAATAGACTTGTTTGGCCTTATCACTTCCCTAGTTCCATTTGGAAATCACGACCAGTCATCCAGACTTAACAGAGGATCCAAAACTCTTAAGCAGTCCCTGGGTATTTACGCTGCAAATTATTTGACAAGATTAGATACTGATGTAAGCATTTTGCACTATCCACAAAAGCCATTGGTAAGAAGCTTTGTCTATGATACTCTAGAAGTCTATCCATCCGGACAGAATATAGTTGTAGCAATCATGCCATTCGAAGGATATAACATGGAAGACGCAGTTGTTCTCAATAAAGGTTCAGTTGATAGAGGAATGGGAAGAAGCACTTATTTCAGACCATATGGGGCAACAGAAATGCAGTATCCTGGAGGGCTTTCAGATGAAATAGTTATTCCAGATAAAGATATCTCTGGATATAGAACAGAAAACTCGTACAGATTCCTTGAAGACGATGGAATGGCTTATCCTGAGGCGGATATGAACGCAGGAGAAGTATTAATTGGAAAGACTACTCCTCCAAAGTTCCTTAGTGAAGCAAAAGATATTTCCATTCAAGCAAAGAAGGAAGCATCTGTAGCAGTAAGACAAGAAGAAAGAGGAACAGTCGACGCAGTATTCATTACAGTAGACCAAGAAGGAAACAAGATTGCTCAGGTAAGAACCAGAGATAGCAGATTGCCAGAACCAGGAGACAAATTCTCCACTCCACACGGACAGAAAGGAGTAGTTGGATTAATTGCAGACTCTGAAGACATTCCATTCACCGCAAGAGGAGTCAGACCAGATTTAATGTTCAACCCTCATGGAATCCCATCAAGAATGACAGTAGGATATTTAATTGAACTTCTAGCAGGAAAAACTGCTGCAGTTTCTGGAAAAATAATTGACGGAACAGCATTCTCGGGACAAACAGTAGAAGAATTGGAAGCACAACTTAGAGAGCTTGGTTTCAGCTTTGACGGAAAAGAAACAATGTACCACGGAATGACTGGAAAGAAAATGCAAGCCAAAATCTACATCGGAAACATGTATTATCTTAAGTTAAAGTACATGGTAAAGAACAAGATGCACGCAAGAGCTTCTGGAAAAGTAGCATTGCTTACAAGACAACCAATTGAAGGAAGATCAAGAGGCGGAGGATTAAGATTAGGAGAAATGGAGCAGCAAGCACTTGCAGGACATGGAGCCTCATTATTATTGAAAGAAAGATATGATTCAGACAAAACAGTAATCTACATCTGTAAAGAATGTGGACACATGACATATGAAGATATTATAAGAAATAAAGTCGCATGCGATGTATGCGGAAGCAACGAAGCGGAACCTTTAGAAATCTCATATGCATTCAAACTCTTGGTTGACGAACTCCTAGGATTAGGAATTCAAACCAATTTCGAATTAAAGAACAAATACGAACAATAAAATGACAAATAAATATAACGAAGAAGATAGAAGCAAAAGTATCCCCAATTATAGCAAGGGAAGAGAGTTATATAATTTCTGGAAGGGGAGAGAACTATTTGATACCGATAGTAAACTTAAATTAGAATTGGTTAAATCATACAGAGGAGGATTAAGATAACAATGGAACAACACTTTAGAAAACAAGTCAGAGCACTCAAGTTTAGTTTACTTGGTCCTGAAAAGATTAAGAAACTTAGCACAGCAAAAATAGTCACACCAGAATTATATGACATTGACGGATTCCCCGTTGATGGGGGATTAATGGACTTAAGATTAGGAGCAATTGACCCTGGAGTAAGATGCAGAACATGCGGAAAGAGAGTTAAAGAATGTCCTGGACACCCTGGAAGCATTGAACTTGCTCGTCCAGTATTCCACATCAAGTATATCCCTCTTATCGAATTATGTTTGAGAAGTTTCTGTCCAAATTGTGGAAAGCTTACATTGAGTGATGAGAAACAGGGAGAATTAAAAGTAGCAGAAAGAGCGAAGAAAGCAAGAGACGCGAAGAAATGCCCACACTGTAATGAAATGATTGAAAAAATCAAACTTGAAAAGCCAAGTACATTCATGATTGGAAAGAGAAGACTTTCAGCAATTGAAGTGAGAGAAAGACTTACCCACATTACAGATGAGGAAATGAAGAAAGTTGGAATAAACGCTAAAACAGCTCGCCCAGAATGGGCAGTCACATCCCTTCTTCTTGTCCCATCGGTTACAGTAAGACCTTCAATTACTTTAGAATCAGGAGAAAGATCTGAAGACGACTTAACACACAAATTATCGGACATTATAAGAGCAAATCAGAGACTTTGGGAAAACCTTAACGCTGGAGCCCCAGAAGTAATCATTGAAGATCTTTGGGACCTATTGCAATATCACGTAACAACTTTCTTTGATAACAACGTAACAAGAATTCCTCCAGCAAGACATCGTTCAGGACAACCATTAAAAACAATCACTGAAAGAATAAAAGGAAAAGAAGGAAGAATAAGAAATAACCTGGCAGGAAAGAGAGTAAACTATTCTGCAAGAACTGTTGTAAGCCCAGATCCATTCATTAAGATAAACGAAGTTGGTATTCCATTTGAAATTGCAAAAGTAATAACCGTTGCTGAAACTGTTACCACATTAAACTTGGAATCAGTAAAAGAATTAATAAGAAGAGGAGACAACTACCCTGGAGCAAATTATGTAATAAGACCTGATGGAAAGAAAAAGAAAATCACAGAAGAATTGAAAGAAGAAATATGCAATGAACTTGTTCCAGGATACAAGATAGAAAGACACTTGATTGATGGAGACATCGTTCTATTCAACAGACACCCAACATTGCACAAACAGGGACTTATGGCTCACTATGTAAAAGTTCTTCCATGCAGAACATTCAGACTTCATCCAGCAGCTGCAGCTCCTTACAACGCAGACTATGACGGAGACGAAATGAACATTCACTCACCTCAGACAGAAGAAGCAAGAGCAGAATCTAAAGTTCTATTAGACATAAATCAAAATATCATCTCCTCAAAGAACAATATGAACTTGATAGGAACAATAGGAGATTCAGTTACGGGTGCTTATCTTCTCGGAAAGACAGATTTATCAAAAGCAGAAGCAGACCATCTATTATTCTCATCAAGAGTGGAAAGCGCAATAAAGACAAAGAAAATCTCAGGAAAAGATGTCTTTGCTCACATTCTTCCAAAAGGTATTGAAGTAAAAATGCCTGAAGACATAACAAGCAGTTCCTCATTCGGCTCTGAAGATGGAAAGATGGTAAAGTTAATTGATGCTGAAAAAGGAAGAAAAGAAACCATAGAGTCCATAAATAAAGCATTCACTCTTGGAGCTTTGTATCTCTCAAGAGCAGGATATACTCTAGCGTTGCAAGATTTGAACATTGCAGATAAAGTAAGAGTGATGACTGATGCTGTAGTTGTAGAGTCCGAAAGAAAAACATCTGAAATAATAAAACAATCTGAATCTGGCGAGTTACAAGCAATGCCAGGTAAGACTATAGAGGAAACAAGAGAAACAAAGATTCTTCAAATTCTTAACGAAGTCAGAACTGAAATAGCAAAGATAGTAAAGACAAACTTCCCTTCAGATGGAAATGTTAACAAGATGATTACTCCAGGAGCAGCAGGTAGCATGCTTAACATCACCCAGATTAGCGCTTGTGTAGGACAGCAGGCTCTTGGAAGCAGAAGAATTAACTTTGGTTACACAAATAGAACATTGCCTTTCTTCAAAATCAATGACCTTGGTCCAGAATCAAGAGGATTCATCAAGTCTTCATACTTCAAAGGACTTAAGCCAACTGAATTCTTCTTTGGAGCAATCACAGGAAGAGACTCTCTGATGGACACTGCACTTAGAACTCCTAAGTCTGGATACTTATATAGAAGACTAGTCTCTGCATTACAAGACTTGAAGGTGGAATATGATGGAACAGTAAGAGATGCATCTGAAAATATAGTTCAATTTGTCTATGGAGACGACGGAAAAGACGTTTCAAAGCTTCATTTGAATGAAGATAAGATTGCTCCAGGAGAAGCAGCAGGAGTCATTACAGCACAATCATTTGGAGAAGCATCTACTCAGATGGTTTTGAGAGTATTCCACCACGCAGGAGTAGCTCAAATGCAGATCACTCTAGGATTACCAAGAATAATTGAAATTCTAGATGCAAGAAAGATACCTTCAACACCTTTGATGGAATTATACTTGGATAAAGAGCACAACAATGAGAAAGACGCAAGAATAATTGCAGAAAAAATAAAGGAAGTTAAATTGAAAGAAATTGCCTCCGAAATAAAGATTGACTTCGCAAGCAAGAAGATAGAAGTCCTATTAGATGCAAAGGCACTTAAGGCAGTACACGCAGGACCATCGACAATAGTAGACAGATTGAAGGAGAAAGACTTCAATGTTAAAGGAAATGACCTGAAAATAAGCATTGTTCTATCAGAATTAGATTTCAAAGCAATATACAAGCTTAAAGAAAAATTGAAGGAAACAATAATCTCAGGAGTAAAAGGAATTCTTCAGGTTGTAGTCGCAAACAGAGAAAAAGATTATGTAATCCTAGCTTCAGGTTCAAACCTTAAGGAAGCAATGGAAATAAAAGGAATAGACAAAAATAGAGTATTCTCCAACGACATTCACAATGTAGCAGAAGTCCTGGGCATAGAAGCTGCAAGACAAACAATAATGGACGAAATAAAGAAAGTTATTGAAACTCAGGGCTTAGACATTAATGAAAGACACTTCAAGCTTATAGCAGATGCAATGACTTCATCTGGAGTAGTAAAAGGAGTCACAAGAATGGGAATTATCTCTGACAAAGCATCCATCCTTGCAAGAGCAACATTCGAAACACCAGACAAACAGTTCGTAAATGCGACAATCCAAGGCGGAAGAGACGAACTTAAATCAGTAATAGAAAATATCCTTCTTAACCAACCAATTCCAGTTGGTACAGGACTTCCAGGACTTCTTGTAAAAGTCACAGGCTCATTGGCAAAGCCAACGAAGGAAAAAAAGAAATAACTCTTTTTATTTAATTGGAACAAATTAATTTTATTTGCCCATAACTTTAACTAAAAACGAGATAATACCCTTCAGATAACTCAGTAAAATAAACTCTATAGATATCTTTTATACTGCTATATCCTCGGACAGAAGATAATAATTGTTTTATTTCTTTAATATTATCAAAAGACAAAAATCTAACTCTTTATAGTTTATATACTGATAATTATTTTAGCCTATGAATTCTACTACAAGAGATAATAACTTCTTTTTTGCATATTTTTATTAGATATTCCAAATAAATCGACGACAAAACAACACATAAGTTTATAAACTAATTTGCTAAAACAATAATATCATCTTAACATGACTATCATAGACATGCAAACAATGCGATATATAAACATCTTAGATAGAGCCTCAAAAGTAAAAACAAGCAAATGCTTCATCTACAATAACACAATTATATTTGCAGTCCCAAAAAATATGATGTCTAGAGCCATAGGGCCTGGAGCAATAAATATAAAGAATATCCAAAATCAGCTTGGAAAAAAGGTTAGAATAATCGCCGAAGCATCAGGAATTGAAGATGCAGAAAGATTTGTTCTTGATATTGTAGAACCAATAAGATTCAAATCATTAGATATTCAAGAAGGAACATTAGTAATAACTTCTGGAAATATTCACAGCAAAGCCTCTTTGATGGGAAGAAATAAAACAAGGATGGATGAATTAGCAACAATAGTAAAAGACACATTTAACCTCAATCTTAAAATAATGTAATTATTGTGACATCCTCCTTGGGCTAAAGCCCATCCAGTTAAAGCAATAGATATTTCCTACAACTACCTTGTTCAACGTATAATAGACTACATCAGATAATAATATTCTACAACGCAATTCTTTCATTGGAAAGCAAACGGATTTATTGCTAACATTTAATAATTTATTCTAGCAAAACTGCCAACAATTTGCATTCTATCTTTCTCTTGAAAATTAAAAGAGTAAATCCCTTCTTTAATTTGAGTAAATTTAGGCAAATTTAACTCTCTACTCAATTTCTCCGCAATACCTTCAAGAGATAAATCAGCTATTAAGAAAAATGCCTCACTATTTCTACCAATTTCACTTATTTCATCTGGCTGTTGAAGTGAAATCGGATCCCGCCTTTTATATAAAACTCCTCTAAAAGAATTGTCTTTTTCCTTAGAAGTCTTCTCAAGATATAATTCGATATACTCCGTCATAAATAATGTAAATTTATAAGATATTTAAATTAAATTATAATCTTTTATAACTGACGAATTCAATCACCTCCAGCTATAATTACCTCTCATAACCTTTACAACTGCAGTAAGAAAAGTGAATGGATACAATAACATATAGACTATTAGATAAAACATTAAACTGACTATATCTTTCTTCCCAAGCAATTCCTTGGCATCCATTATCCAAAGTCCAAATAAAGTAAACCAAAATGCAAGAATAAACATTGCTGCCCCGAAGAAGTTCAATATAGAAGGAGTAAAAGTCAAATCACTCATGGATAAAAGAGCAGTATTGGCGTAAGATGCATATTTAACACTAAGATAGGATAGAACTACATTCTTGAATATCAAATAAGCAAATAAACCAATTCCAAACACTCCCAAGCCCATTCCCAGAGCAAAAAGAGGCATTACAAACATTCCCAGCATCTCTCTAAACCAGAATTTCTTATACTTAAACAGCGTCTGAATTCCGCCAACATTCCATCTTACTCTCTGCTTCCACCATCCTTTAAATTTAGTAGGAGATGCCGCATAAACTCTTGCATCAGTACACATCTTTGCATAATATCCATGAGCCATAATATTCCAAGTCATCTCTATATCCTGAGTTATATTCTTAGTATCAAATAATCCCACCTTAAACAAAACATCCTTTCTATAAAGTGCAAGAGGCCCGGGAGTAACATAAATGGAATCAACCATATCTAAGAGCTTTCTCGTAAATGCAATTATAAAATATTCATATGCCTGTATCTTCTGCAAAAAGTTCCAAGGTTTCTTAACTAAAATCGAACAAGTTACAACTCCTACCTTTTTGTCTTTCTGTATAAATCCAATCATCTTTCTCAAAGCATCTCTATCAGGAACAGAATCTGCATCAGCAACAGCAACATAATTATACTTCGCAGCCTTCACACCAAGATTTGTTGGTTCAGCAGCCCCTCCAGAATTTCTGCTATTCACAATCAATCTTACATTTGAATACCTCTTTACATATCCTCTAACAACATCCGCAGAATTATCGGTAGATTTGTCGTCTACAACAATTATTTCAATCATATTTTTAGGATAATCCATAGCTAAAAGGGCTTCTATCGCCTCTCCAATGTGATGTCCTTCATTGAAGCACGGCATAACAATACTCACAGGTTCCGGTTTTCCCGCAGGATAATGAAACATTTTATTCTTATTGGTAAAATAAAGAACTAAAAAGATATTGAGCATATAAAGAGAGATAAAAGTATACACAAAGAAGACTACATCTAAAAAACTAAGATTCATTTATCTCATCTCCCATAATATAAATACCATATTTTTTCTAGGTCTGCAGACTTTTAAAAGCTATTTGTATAAGGCTAGTATAAACCTTAAACAACTCAACATTATAATTATCTCTCGGATATAAGATATTAATATTTATTATTCAGGTAAAAAGGTTTAAAACTTCAACTCTTCCAGAGTTGAATGGATTAAAGATTTGCAAAGCAAATCTTTAAAAAGCTCCAAAATTACTCATAAAAATGAGTATAAACAATAAAGGTAACAAGGGAAGATTTCATAGAAGCTTCAGGAATGAAATTCCTGAATGCCCCGAAGAACGCAAAGTTCTTCGAGGAAACCGTGAGGTGTCGTGTATATGGGATTAATGTCAGCAAGAAAATTAATGAAGAACAGAAGCAAGCATAGATGGAGTCAAAAAGCCTATAAGAAGAGAGTTTTAAATCTTAAAGTTAAGGCAGACCCTCTAGAAGGAGCAGCTCAAGCTAAAGGAATAGTTATTTCCAAGTTCCAAAAAGAAGCAAGACAGCCAAACTCTGCTATGAGAAAGTGTTGCAAAGTTCAGCTTATTAAAAATGGAATTTCAGTAGGAGCTTTCATCCCTGGAAATCTAGCTCAAAAATTCATTGATGAACACGATGAAGTTATAATCGAAAGAATTGGAGGAAGAATGGGAAGAGCTCCGGGGGACATTCCAGGAATCAGATTCTGCGTAATTAAAGTAAACGATCAGCCATTGCACTTGTTATGGCAAGGCAAGATAGAGAAGGGTAGAAGATAATGGTAGAACAAGTTCAAACACAATCAGTTGGATTCAAATTATTCGATTTATATGACGTTTCAAATATAGAAATAAAAGATGCTGCTCTTCGCCCATATATCTGCATCTCTCCAAAGCTCTTGCTTAAAACACACGGAAGAATAGGAGAAAAATTAGCTAAAACAAGAGTCAACATAATAGAAAGACTTGCAGCAAGATTACAAATTCCTGGGCATGTAGGAAAGAAACATAAAATAATTACTTCATGGGCATCGGGAAAATACAACAACACAATGAAAACAATTATGCAAACTCTAGAAATAATACAAAAGAAAACAAACAAAAATCCAGTTCAAGTCCTGGTTACAGCAATTGAAAATGGTTCCCCAAGAGACGAAATCACTGTAATTGAACATGCCGGAGCAAGATATCCTCAGGCAGTTGATTGCTCCCCAATAAGAAGAATAGACTTAGCATTAAGATGGTTTGTTCAAGGCTCATATGCAAAAGCATTCGGAAAAAAGAGCAAGATGGCAGATGCATTGGCAAATGAAATAATAAAAGCAAGTGAAGGAAATCAGGAAAGCTTCGCAAAAAACAAAGCCAATGACGCTGAGAAACAAGCGGATTCAGCCAGATAATTTTGAGATTCTATCGCCGAAATAAAGAAAAAGTTTATAAATAAACTTATTGCTGAAAAAATATGCCTAAACAGATACTTATTCAGAAATTTAACCCTAGAGAAACATTTAAATACGGAATATTTATGGGGGAATAATGGATGGCTCAATAAACCTTGGAGATGTAATTAACACTGCAATATATGCAACTTCCGCATTTATAACAGTAGCAGCTTATGCAAGATTCAAATTTGATTATCTAACTGCAAAATCAAATAATGAACATGCACAAGCAAGAACAGAAGCAGAGATAAAATTAGCAAATGCAAACGCAGAAGTAGAGTCTAGAGCAAGACAGGAGCAGGCAGTAATTGATCAAAAAAGAATGCAATTGGAAGCAGAATTAATGAAAAATCCAAACTATATATCTAAAGTAAGGGCAGACTTAGCCGAAAGATATCTTAAGATGCGACAGGAAAGAATAAACGAATTAGATAACACTAGTGTAGCCCATGAGGATTATAAGGAACAAATAGAAAATGAATTTGGTACGTTAAAACAATTCCTAGACGCAGCAGTCCCAGAAAGAAAAGAATTCAGATAACAATAGATATTTTTATTCCATATTTTATCAATTCAAAAGCCATATCAGAAGATTTATAAATCGAGTATCTCTGCGAAAAATATCACAATAGAACTAAAATGGAAATACAACCAAATCTCCTTGAAAGAAGACTTATAGAATTAGCAAAAGAAGGAATAACGATAATTACTCTAAATGGAAAAGCACAAGACAATTATGAAAATTGTGGAAATCCCTCATTTGATAGAAATGGCCTTGGTAATTTTTCAGGAAACCCTAGAAAAGGGCTTGAACTTATTGCCAGATTTAATGATAAACAAAAAGAACTTTCTTTTGGGACAGCAGAGTTAATCATAAATAAGAGCAACAGCAACTATTTTGCGGTTAACAAGGATCATCCTCTAATAATAGGGGCATATCAATATGCATTGAAAATGAGATATATAAATGCAGACTCTGAAGAATTCGAAGTAGAACTGCGCGCAATTCAGGATGAAGATTGCACTTATTATTTCATACTTCCTTCAAGAGAATATCTAAAAGCCAAACCAAATGAACAACCAAAACCAGAGAGGTTCCAATGATTAATAATAGAAAACCCAATAATATTGATGAGAGACTAAACCAGTTAGCAGCTGAAGGAATTGAAGTCGTAACACTTAAAAGAATAGTTGAAAATGATATAGACTTGAGCAAAAGGAATGAGTCTGGATATCTTAAGTTTTCATTCGGGTATAACCCAATAGTTGGAAGATTCTCTGATGGAAGTATAGAGTTTATATCAACTGTTGAAAAAGTAAAAAAGAACAGCTTTAACATAATAAATGGAGCATTTAATTATGCTGTCAAAGAAGGATTTATCAAAGAAACTGACACGGAGATGAATGTAGAAATTCATGCAATTCAAGAAGGCAGTCATGCATATTTTTTTGTCCTGCCCTCCAGAGAATATCTAAAGCAGAAACCCGCAGAACCCAATAAACCGGAGGGATATCAATAATGAATGACAAAAGACCAAAAATATCTGTTGAAGATAGATTACAAGAGTTAAGAGACAACGGAATTAAAGTTATTACATGTAGGGGGAATTTGGATGAAACTCTTTCCAAATTCTCAATGTCAATTGGAACATGTTTCTATTTTAATCTTGTAGAAAATCAAATAATTGGAAGATTCTCGGATGGGAGTGCTGAATTTATATCTGAAGAAAAGATTACAGACAAGAGCAGTAATCTGGAAGGAACCATAGCATACGCCAAAAAACTTGGTTTTGACAAAGAAGATGAAACATGGCTAAAATTAGAAGCGCATGCAATATATGAACCTCTACTCGAAGTAACGCACTTTTTCGTCCTCCCCTCAAGAAGTTATTTACTGCAGAAACAAACAGAGCAAAAGCCACAATATCAATAAAACTTCAGTAAGAACCCATCGAACACCTTCATCTAAAGGTTTAAAAAGCATATTTTATATCACCCTTTATTCTCACACTCTGAGATAATTAACAAAACAAAATGGCAGAAAAAGAAACAAGTTTAAGCAAAATCCAAAGACTGACAAGCAAGCAGACAACAATCAGAAATGTCGCAACTAGTGCGCACATTCACCACGGAAAGACTGCTTTCACAGACAACCTTTTAGCAGCAGCTGGAATGATGGCTTCCAAGAACGCAGGAGACTTAGAAGAGGGAATGACAACTTGGCAGCACGCAGATGAACAAGAAAGATTAATGACTGTAGATGCAGCCAACGTCTCTATGGCACACGAATATCAGGGAGAGGAATATCTTATCAATCTTATCGACACTCCAGGACACGTAGACTTCGGAGGAAACGTTACAAGAGCAATGAGGGCAATTGACGGAACATTCGTTCTTATCTGTGCAGTTGAAGGAATAATGCCGCAAACAGAAACTGTTCTTAAACAAGCTCTAAAAGAAAGAGTAAAACCAGTTCTATTTATCAATAAAGTTGACAGATTAATAAAAGAACTTAAAGTAACTCCAGAACAAATGCAGGAAAGATTCATGAAGCTCATTGCAGATTTCAACAATCTAATCATGCAGATTGCAGAGCCAGAATATAAAGAAAAATGGAAAGTTAATGTCATGGATGGTTCTGTCGCCTTCGGTTCAGCAAGAGAAAACTGGGCTCTTTCATTGCCTTTCATGAAGAAGAGAGGAGTATCTTTCAAAGATATCTACAAAATCTATGAAATGGAAGAGGAAGAAAGAAAGAAGTGGGTATGGGAAAAAGCACCCCTACATGAAGTAATTCTTGACATGGCAGTTAAACACCTTCCAAACCCTCTAGAAGCACAGAAATATAGAATTCCTAAAATCTGGCACGGGGATAATGAAAGTAAATTCGGAAAAGATTTGGTAAACTGCGACCCTTCAGGAGAAGTTGCATTCGTTATTACAAACATAATTATAGATAAGCGTTCTGGTAAAGAAATTGCTGCAGGAAGATTATACTCAGGAACAATAATCAACGGAATGGAAGTCTATGCAAACAACGCAAAGAAAAAATCTAGAGTTCAGCAAGTTCTAGTTTACAACGGTATCAAGCCAGAACAATTAGAAAAAGTCCCTGCAGGAAACGTTCTTGCAATGGTAGGCCTTAATGCAGATGTAGGAGATACAATAACAGTAAATCCACAAACCCCATTTGAAGAAATCAAACACATATTCAAACCAGTTATCACAAAGTCCATTGAAGTTGTCAAATCATCAGATCTTCCAAAGCTTATCGAAGTTATGAGAAAAGTAGGAAAAGAAGACCCATCAATAAAGATTGAAATCAATGAAGAAACCGGAGAAAATCTCATGTCTGGAATGGGAGAATTACACTTGGAAATTATCGAAGGAAGAATAAAGAATGAAAAAGGTCTTGAAGTTAAAACAGGACCTCCAATCGTAGTTTACAGAGAAACTCTTGTAAAAGATTCTGGAGAAATTGAAGTAAGAACTCCAAACGGGCACAACATATTCTGGATGAGTATGGAACCTCTAGAAGACTCAGTATTCAATGCCATAGAAATGGGAGAGCTTCCAGAAGTAAGATTAAAGAAAAAGGCAGAAGATATCTGGAAGAAGCTTAATGAGCTTGGAATAAGTAACGATGAAGCAAGACAATATCAGGAAATATACAAAGGAAATGTATTTGAAGATAGAACCAGAGGACTAGTTTTGCTTCCAGAAGTAATCGAATCTATAATTGATGGATGGAAACTTGTAATTGATGGAGGCCCATTGGCAAAAGAACCAGTTATGAAGACAAAGATAGTCCTTCATGATGCCAAATTGCACGTAGACCACATGCACAGAGGCCCAGCACAGATTTATCCAGCAGTAAGAGAAGCAATGTTTAATGCAATGAAGAGAGGCGGAGCTTCATTATTCGAACCAGTCCAGACACACATGATTGAAGCACCAGTTGACTTTATGGGCGCAGTCACAACCCTCGTAGGAAGCAAGAGAGGAATATTAATTGACGTTCAGCAAGAAGGAATAGACACAGTTATCAAAGCAAAAATCCCTGTAGCAGAAATGATCGGATGGTCCAATGATCTTAGATCCTCAACTGAAGGAAGAGGAGTAAGCAGTTTGATGGATCAGGAATTCCAAAGACTTCCTGGAGAATTGCAGGCAGAAGTTATAAGAAAAATCAGAAACAGAAAGGGCTTGGCAGAAAACCAATAAATTGGTTTTCTTATATTTTTAGCATATGGTAAGAGTAAACTTAATACGTCCAAAAAAACTCGCAGATCAGCATCTAATAGCAGAATACAATGAAATACTTATGCTTCTGGCATATGTAAAGAAATATCCAAAAGAAGATAACATTCCTGAAAATTATGTTTTAGGAAAAGGACATATTAAATTTTTTAAAAATAAACTTCTCTATCTAAAAGAAAGGCATGAAAAATTGAAAAATGAAATGAAAAATAGAGATTTTGCAACAAATAAAACAATAAACCTGAATGAATTTCCTCTAAATTTGATTAATAGCTGGAAATCTTCAAAGAAGGACGAAATTATAATTGTTTCTCGGATAATAGAAAAAATAAACAAAAAGCCCAATTACTATAGATATTATGGGGAACATAAACCTCAAGGGTTTTTTGTTTCTTTATTGAATAACTAGATTTTTATACTCCTTCTGCCTATTACTTATATAAAAAGATGGACAAAGAAACATTACATACAATTCAGGTCTTGGAATCAATATCCGAATCTCTATTGGTTGGAGATCCAGTAAAATTAAAAGAGCTTTCAAATCAGACCATTCACAGTGCCTGTGGAATTCAGGATGCGGGAAGTTTAACAATTGCAGTCCTTGCCTATTCTCTAGGGAAGGTCTTGGAAAGAAGAGACGGAATGAAGATAAAAGGATGGGATGATTTTGTAAAAAAGTTTAATTCATATATTCCTCTCGCAATAAAAGCACTTAAAGAGAATAAATTAGAAGCATATGAAAATTACTTGCTTTTAGCAAGAAAATCTCTCTCTTCAATATCTGGAAGTCTAAGAAAAGATATAAATGATGTTCTAAGAAAAGCATCAATCAATAAAGCTTCTAAGATTTATGAACACGGTATTTCCCTAGGCAAGACAGCAAATCTCCTGGGAGTAACTCAATGGGAGCTTGCAGATTATACTGGACAAATGAAAATAGAAAAAGCCCATACTCATACTTTAAATGAAAAAAGAAGAGCCGAAATGGCAATGGAGTTTTTCTCATGATTAGAAAAGCGAAAAAAGAAGATTTAAACAAAATAGCAAGTCTGTTCAAAAAAGGTTTTTCTGAAAAACCCTACAATGAAAAATGGACAGATAGAAATGCTAAAGATAAAATAGAAGAATATTATAAAAATGGAACAATATTGGTAAATATAGAAAATAATTCTATTTTGGGATTTATTATATTTAGCGAATTACTTTGGGATAACCATATTAAACTAATGATTGACGAAATGGTCGTTGATGAAGCATATAGGGGAAAAGGAATTGGCACTTTACTATTAAAAGAGGCTGAGAAACCAGCTAAGAAAAAAGGAATTAATAATATTGAATTAGTTTCTAACATAAACTCAAATGCTTTCAACCTTTATAAAAAATTAAACTATAAAGAAACAGGGCTTGTTGTAATGGAGAAAATACTACAATGACAAAAGCACTCATCTTTGATTCGGGAACACTAATCAACCTTTCAATGAATGGTTTGCTCTACATTCTTGAACATCTGAAAGAAAATTTTTCAGGCAAATTTCTAATTACAAAACCTGTAAAAAATGAAATAGTTGACAGGCCAATGGGAATAAAAAAATTTGAACTTGGAGCAATAAGAATTCAAAATCTTATAGATGCAGGCATCCTTGAATTTCCACAATCTCTTGGAGTCTCGGATGAGCAATTGGAAAAAGAAACAAAACAATTAATGGAGGCTGCAAATCATTTTATGCAATATAGGGGAAGCTTTATGAGCATAGTAAGTGAAGCAGAAATCTCCTGCCTTGCACTTTATAACCAACTTGAAAAAAACGGAGTAGAATGTCTTATTGGTATGGATGAAAGAACAACCAGAATTTTATCTGAAAACCCTGAAAGATTAGCCAAGATGATGTCAGAAAAAATGCACATGAACATAAAAAGAGCTGCTAGAAACCCTCGAATATTCCCAAATTATAAATTTATCCGTTCAACTGAACTTGTATTCGTAGCCTATAAAAAAGGAATAATAAACATCCACGGTAAGAACGTCCTTGACGCCCTTCTTTATGCGACAAAATTCAAAGGCTCATCCATTTCTTTCGAAGAAATCGAAGAACTAAAGAAAGTCTAGAACATAAATTAAAGCTCTTTAAAACAAACAATTATTATCTTCAACCGATTAATTCTACTCATTTAGATAACAAGATATTGTTCTTATAATCTAATTCCTCATGGACCCAGGAGGAGTCGAACCCCCACCGACTGCTTGCTCCATCAAAAAATTCTGGAGGCAGTCAGACTGACCGTTATCCTATGGATCCATAAATATCTTATAAAACAAGATGTTTTAAGCTTTACCATTCCTGAAGATTATTATTAAGTAAGGTTTATAAACAAATTTCCCCTACAATTAACATGCCAAAAAAAGGGATGAATGGAGAGGTTTCTGGCTCTGGAGAGCCTGAGAAAATAACTGAGATAGAAAGAAAAATAGTCGAAAACTTAGTTTCTCTGCAAAAGATACACACCAACATGATTGAAAGATTTGACAAACTTTCGGATCAAATTACTTCTCTTCTAAATCTATTTGAAGTCGCTGCAAAGACGTTTACAAAACAACCTGCATTTGAAGCTGGAGATAGAGACAGAGAATTTGCTGAAAAAATAGACATGCTCCTGGAACAAAATAGAGTTTTAGCAAGGGGAATAACTATGATGGAAGAAAAAATAAGCAGCAGCTATGAACATGGTTATGAACAACCAAAAACGGAAGATAATCCTCAAGTAGATATTGAAAGTCGAGTCCTTAATGCCCCATCCCCTCAGACAAATACCCCAAGTGTTCAAGATATAGACGACCAACCAACTCCAACAACTAATAGGCCTTTGCCCAGGTTCTAAAATGGTCCCAAAAACACCAGATGAATTAAGAGCAATATTTTTAAGAGAATTTTTGAAAGCAATTATTATATACAAATCACAAAAAGAAATTTTATCAAATATAAATTTAAGTGAAGTTTCAAAAAACATTCCCCTGCAAATTCCAACTCCTTTAGAACCAATAATCCCCTTAATAAGAAGATATAAAGAAAAAATTCTTGGTGGAGATATAACAAAAAAAGTATTAAAACCTGAGAAACTAAAAAAGGATGAGAAAATTCAAGAACCGGTAAGAGAAGACGAAAATGAATTCATTGAATCAATGAAAATAGAACAAACTCAACAGAGAATGCCTTCCATGCAGGGAGATAAAAAACAACCATTAATTCAAATAAAAACCCCTGCCCCTTTTGTAGGGCAGAGAATGCCCTCCCTAATGAGTCAGCAACCACAAAGAGCGCCAAGAGCACCAATGCAAAGACAAACAACACCTATAATGGTAGGAGCAGACTTCTCAAATATAGGATCTGAGAGACTAAAATACTTATTATTTTTGATGTCAGATGGTTCCATAACTAGCATAGAATGCCCAGGTCCAGAAAAGCAATTAATAATAAATAAATCTGGAATAGTGAACCCAACCGGAGTATCTTTGAAAACTGAAGAAATAGATGGAATAATAAAAGAAGTCTCAAAAAGAACTCGAATCCCAATAAATCAGGGCCTGTTTAAAACAGCATTTGATAATCTAATCCTAACGGCAGTAGTTTCGGAATTCGTAGGCACAAGATTTCTCATAGAAAGAATGCCCATTAACCAACCTCCTCCAGGTTATCCTCAAAGAAGATATAGATAATCAAGTTAACCTCTTAAAATATAACAAAATAATGTGCTAATAATTATTAATCATCGGATACAAGATATCTATGTTTCCTATTCTTTTATTAATGGATAATATTTAAAACATAAAATTCTACAAGCGAAAGTTAAAGATTGCTTCAGAGCAATCTTTAAAATACCTTAAAACTCTATTAATCCATGGCAAATATCAATGAAATAATTGACTCCCTTTCACCAATTGAAAGAAAGATAGTCCCATATCTTAAATCAAATATTACTGAAATAGAGAAAAAATCAGGTTTAGACCAAGTCTCAGTTCTAAGAGCTCTCCGTTTTCTAGAAAATAAAGGACTTGTAAAGATAAAAACTGAAGTAAAGAAGGTCGTTGATTTAGGAACAAATGGAGTATACTATAAAAAGAATCACCTTCCAGAAAGGCGTCTTTTAATTCTCCTAGAATCAAACAATCACATTTCTCTAGAAGAAGCACAGAAACTTTCAAAGCTTTCAGATAATGAATTTAAAGTCTCTCTGGGAGTATTAAAAGGAAAGGCGCAAATAAATCTCTCAAATGGGAAACTCTCCCTTAATGCTTCAAAGGAAGAACTTGTAAAGAAATCATTTGAAGAACAGTTCCTAGATATTCTCCCAGTTGCAATGGAACAAATAAAAGATGCTCAATTGCTTGCCTTTGAAAATCTAAGAAAAAGAAAAGAGATTATTATGATAGAAGAAAAATCCCTTGTCTCATTTGAGCTTACAGAACTTGGTAAGCAATTAGCGGGAAAAGAAATAAAATCTGATTTAATTGAAGAAGTAAATCAAGAAGTGATAAGAGACTTTAAAGGAAAAAGATTTAGAAAATACGATATTCAAGCTCATGTCCCAACCATATATGGGGGAAAGAAGCACTTTGTAAATCAAAGCATTGAATATGCAAGAAAAGTCTGGACTGATTTAGGCTTTAAAGAAATGCAAGGCCCATTAGCAGACACATCATTTTGGATTTTCGATGCTTTATTCACTCCACAAGACCATCCGGCAAGAGAAATGCAAGATACATTCTTTCTTAAAGGAATAAAAGGTAAACTTCCCCAAGGAAAAGTAGTTGAGAGAACAAAACAAAGTCATGAGCAAGGAATTTCTGGAAGTAAAGGATGGAAATATTCCTGGAATCCTGAGATAGCAAAGAAAGTTGTGCTTAGAACCCACACCACTGGCCTTTCAGCACACACATTAGCAAATCTCAATCTAAAGCAACTCCCTGCAAAGTTCTTCGCAATAGGAAAAGTATTCAGAAATGAGACTGTTGACTGGAAACACGGCTTTGAATTCTATCAAACAGAAGGAATTGTTGTAGATAGAAATGCAAGTTTCGCAAATCTCCTAGGATACTTAAAAGAATTCTACTCCAAGATGGGTTTTGAAAAAATAAAATTTGTCCCATCATTCTTCCCCTACACAGAACCCAGCGTAGAAGTACAAGTCTGGCACGAAGAAAGAAAAGAATGGATTGAGTTAGGAGGAGCAGGAGTCTTCCGTCCAGAATTGACAGTCCCTCTTTTAGGAGAAGCAATTCCAGTTCTTGCCTGGGGGCAAGGATTTGACAGAATAATCATGGATTATTATAAAATCAAAGACCTAAGAGAAATGTATCAAAACGACATAAAAATCCTAAGAACAAAAGGAGCTTGGATAAAGTAAAATGGCCGAAGTAAAGATTTTAATAGAAGGATATGCAAAAGAACTAAAAAAAGGATGGAGGGCTAGTGCTACATCCACTTTAATAAAGTCAAATGGAAAAAATATTATCTTCGACCCTGGATGTAACAGAAAAATGCTCTTATCTGAATTAAAAAAAGAGAAATTAGAACCTAAAGACATGGATTTTATAGTATTATCTCATGGACATCTTGACCATTCACTTCTTACAGGAATGTTTGAAAACGCCAAAGTGATATCTTTTGAAAGTCTATTGTATGATAACGATTTGATGCTTGAATTTAAAGAAGATGTTCTCGGCAAGGATGTTAAAATTATAAAAACACCTGGACACGCTGCAGAACACCTTTCATTACTAGTAAAAACAAAAGAAGGAAATTACTGTATTTCAGGAGATGTCTTCTGGTGGACGGATGACGAAAAGCAAATAGTAGATATTCATAAAGAAGATTCTTCCCATCCTTCAGAATTAAACATGGATGAACTCGAAAGTTCAAGGAGAAAACTCCTAGAACAATCAGATTACATAATTCCAGGACATGGAAAAATGTTCAAGGTGAAAAAGTAACATGGCAAACGTAAAATTCCCAAGAAAAGAAATTGAAAAGCATTTCAAATTAGATGCAAAGATGTTAGACAGAATAATGATGCTTGGAATTCCAGTGGAGAGCTTGACAAATGAAGAAATAGAAATACAAGTCTTGCCAAATAGACCAGACTTATTGTCAATGCAAGGGTTCCTAAGAACAGTTAAAGCATTCATAGGCAAAGATGTAGGGTTGAAGAAGTATAAGGTTAATCCTCCAGAAAAAAATTACAAAGTAACAATTTCAAAATCAACTAAAGACATTCGTCCATACACTGCCTGCGCAATTGTGAAAAATCTTCAGTTTGACGATGTAAAAATAAAAGAAATAATAGATATTCAGGAAAAATTACATATAACTCTAGGAAGAAACAGAAAGAAATTAGCAATAGGAATTTATCCTCTTGAAAAAATAACTCTTCCTATAAAATTTGAGGCAAGAAAACCCGAAGACATTAAGTTTATCCCATTAGAAATGCCTCAAGAAATGAATGGATTGCAAATACTGCAAAGACATCCTACTGGAAGAGAATACGCGCCATTATTGGAAGGAAAATCCATGTTTCCGGTATTCGTTGATGCAAAGAATAAAGTTCTTTCAATGCCCCCAATTATAAATAGCCATGAAACTGGAAAAATAACAAAAGAAACTAAAGAAGTTTTCATTGAATGCTCGGGCTTTGACTTAGAAATACTGAAAAAAACACTGAATATAGTAGTCACCTCTCTAGCTGAAATGGGGGGAAAGATATTCTCCATGGACTTGGAATATGAAAAACCTTTAGGGAAAATACAAACACCAAATCTCTTATCAGAAACAATAAAAGTAGACATAAACAACGTAAATAAGCTCTTAGGTTTAAGTTTAACAGAAAAAGACCTTGAAAAATTACTTCCAAGAATGGGATATGATTATTCAAAAGGAAAAGTTTCAATCCCTGCTTACAGGACAGATATCCTTCATGAAGTAGATATCATAGAAGACATTGCAATTGCATACGGATATGAAAATATAAAACCCATTATCCCAGAGGTTGCGACAATTGGGGAAGAGGCAAAATCAAACAGATTTAATTCAAAAGTCTCGGATATACTTTCAGGTCTAGGTTTATTGGAAATCTCAACATTCTATTTAATAAAACCTGAAGAAGCAAAGATTTCCAAACTACAGGACAGTGAAAAGATAGAATTAGAGGATTCAAAGTCAGAATATAAGCTCCTAAGACCTAATCTTATCATTCCAGGACTTAGAATTCTAAGCGAAAACAAAGATAACGAATATCCTCAAAAGATATTCGAACTTGGAAGTGTCTTCAAGATAGATAGAAGAGGAAAAACTGAAACTGGAATCGAGGAAGACAATCATCTTTGCATCCTTTCCACTCCAGGAAACTTCACAGAACAAAAGCAAATCTTAGATTATCTAATGAAAATGTTAAATCTTAGTTATGAATTAAAGGAAACTAATGAGCAGGGATTAATTGAGGGCAGAACTGGAAGAATAATCGTAAAAGGAAAAGAAATTGGCTTTATTGGAGAAGTACATCCCGAGACATTGAGCAATTGGGGAATAAAGATGCCCGTAGCCTTGATTGAAATTAATCTCTCAGATATTACTTATTGAGGATTGACTGGTTTTAATTCAGGCAGTCTATAAAAAGAAAGACTGAGCCTTTTGCCTCCCCAATCAGTTATATCCTGTAAATCAACTATTCCTACTGCTCTCTTTATTATTTCCTTCCTCGGATCTTTTTCTAATATCTCCCAATGTAAATTTAAAGCATATTTAAAATCTATAACTGGTCCGGAAGGATGTTCGGGATTGAACCTTACTCGATATACATAATCTTCCCTAAAAGTTCTATCATCATACTTATTATCTCTAAAAAAAGGAAGAACTAATGCTCGCCCCATACCAAATTTTTCACCCTGAGCTTCAACCAAGCCAAATTCCGCTTTTAATATACATCTAGGGATTTCTAAATCACTATCCTTCTTACAAATAAGACAAATAGTATAACTTAAATCATCATAACTGCCATTCATAAAAATCCGTATACAACCAACTTAAAAACCTTTCTAAAAATAGAATTAAGCAGATCTTAATCTGTGGAGCTTTCTCTTTCTCTTTTCCTTCTTAAGTCTCTTTCTCTGCCACTTCCATCTCATCTGTCTTTTCTTCTTCCAACGTCTTGAGCTTCTTTTCATAATTCACTTAACTAATTATGCTTTTTAAAGCTTTTGAAGCCCATTTTTAACGCATTTCGATAGCCTTATAAGCTTAAAATCGTTCTTCAAAGAATGGGAGATTATTGGAGAGTTATAGATACCGTTGTAAGAAAGGGAGATATTATCCTTCTTATAGTCGACGCCAGAATGCCTGAATTGACAAGAAATGAAAGATTAGAACAAATTATAGAAGAAAGGGGAAGAAAATTAATTATTGTTTTCAACAAAATAGATTTAGTAAAACAAAGCGATTTGAAAAAACTCAGGGAACAATTTCCAGAAGCATTTTTCGTTTCAGGGGTCAATAATATCGGATTAAGCAAACTAAAAGAAGGCCTTTTTAGAGCAGCAAAGAAGATAAACATTGAACTTCCACACATAGGTGTTGTCGGTTATCCAAATGTAGGTAAATCTGCGATAATAAATGCACTAGGCCATAGAGCAAAAACCCAAGTTTCAAGCGTTGCCGGAACTACAAAAGGAATTCAATGGGTTAAAATTGGAAAACTAAGGGTAATAGATTCTCCAGGAGTTATTCCATATGATGAAAGAGCAGAAGAAAAGATAGGAATGATTGGTGCAAAGAATCCAGAACAATTAAGAAATCCTGATGTCGCAGCAATAAATGTAATAAAAATGTTTCTTGAAAAAAATAAAAAAGCCCTTGAGGATTTTTATAAAATAAAAATAAATGACGAAGACAATGAGCAAATCCTAGAGATGATTGGAAAATCCCGAGGCTTTCTAAAGAAAGGCGGAATAATTGACATAGACAGAACAGTAATCTCCATTTTAAGAGACTGGTATCATGGAAGATTAAAGATCTAATCTACCATTAAATAAAATACAGCTAACTTAAATGTCTCAATCCAATGAATTCTACTACAACAGATGATATGAGAATTCTAGAAAGATAGTTTAAAGCCGACGGCTTTAAACATATATCAAATGAAAGGAGGAAAACAAAAATGAACTATATTGGAATGGACATACACAAAC